>Ga0315291_10008025_pt1 | contig 12995 bp, 12 predicted proteins | sample YL17G12_20_MG_FD_203070 | JGI IMG/M metagenome (GOLD analysis project Ga0315291, IMG submission 203070) | Sediment microbial communities from Yellowstone Lake, YNP, Wyoming, USA - YL17G12_20 | ecosystem: Environmental > Aquatic > Freshwater > Lake > Sediment | place: USA: Wyoming | collected... | reverse complement strand
CCAGGTAACGCTGCCGCTTTTTCCATTGGTCCTTTTCCGCCCATCGCAACGCTTCAGCCGGTCGGCCGGCGGCGATCCGAGCCACTGCCTCCGCCTCGGTGCAACCCTGCTGGCGGAGCCATTGTTCAATCTGGCCTGTGGGCACGGATTGGAACGAGAGACGTTGGCAGCGGGAAAGGATGGTCGGTAATAGGAATTGGGGGCGGGATGTCACCAGAATATTGATCACCTGCGGTGGCGGCTCTTCCAGCAGCTTCAGCAAGGAAGCACTGGCTTCTGCTGTCAATCGATCCGCCTGGTCAATGATGTTGATCACCCAGCGTATGGCCAAAGGCTGAAACTGGCCCCAATCCCGTAGCCGCTTGGCTTCCTCCAGCTTCACTGTATCTCCCTGGGGCAAAAGCAAATGCACATCCGGGTGTGTCCCTGCCGCGATTTGTCGGCAAGATTGGCAGCTGCATGGCTGTTCGATGGCTTGCGGACAGGCTAACCCCTGGGCGAATCGAACGGCCAAGTGGTATTTACCGACCCCTTCCGGCCCGGCAAACAGGTAAGCATGGGACGGATGTTGACACAAAGTCCGCACGATATGTTCACGGACGCGCAAATTTCCGATCAGGTCGGGGAAGCAGTTCATGGTTTGTGGGGCCGGAAGAGCTTTACACTCGCTCCCAGCGATCGATGGGGAGAGCGAAAATCGTCGCCCCGCCGATCTCCACCTTCATCGGGTAGGGGATATAGGTTCCAGGAGCGGAAGGAGCATAGGGAGCAGGATTGATGTAGTGCTCGCGTTGATGACACCGTTCCCGGATGATCGTGATCACTTCATCCATGGCATCCTCTTCCACTCCCAGGAAAATGGTGGAGTTCCCTTCTCGCAGAAAACCGCCGGTGGAAGCCATCTTCGTTGCTCGATATCCTTTTACAGTCAGTGCGGAAAGAAGCCCCTCCGCATCTTTGTCTTGTATCACGGCGATGATCAACTTCACTCCTTGATCCTCCTTGCCTTCATCATCAGCGGATTCTTTTCCAGCAGGTGTAGGACCCAATGCCAGACCCGCTCGAACACCTCCTGTGGTTCTCCTTGGGCCGATACGATCCGGATCCGCTCCGGATAATGGGTTGCCAACGCCATGTAGGCCTCACGGACCTTGGCTTGCAAGGCCACCCCTTCCGCCTCTAGCCTGTCGCCTTGCGTCCGCTTGAGGCCGGTTTGGGGTTCCAGGTCCAATACAACCGTCAAATGGGGCCAAAGGCCGCCCGTGGCGATGGTGCAGACCCGCTCGGTTTCCTTCAAAGACAAACCGTGTCCCCAACTCTGGTAAGCCATTGTAGAGTCATTGTACCGGGTCACGATCACTACCTGCCCCTGATCCAGCGCCGGTCGGATTACTTCCTGCACGTGCTGGGCCCTGTCAGCAGTATAAAGCAACATTTCGGTCATGGCGCACATCGCGATGTTCTCTCGCGCCAGCAAAACCGCACGGATTTGTAGACCGATTGCGCTGCCACCCGGTTCGTGGCTGACCAGTACCGGAAATTCCATCGAACGAAGTCGCTCGGCCAAGAGCTGGGCCTGAGTGCTTTTGCCCGAACCGTCAATTCCCTCCAGCGTGATAAATAAACCTTTCATGGGTGCGGACCTGGTGGAAAGACCACCACCCGGCGATAAGGCTCTTCGCCGTGCGATTCCGATCGAAGGCCGTAGCGTTCCGCCAGCTGGTGCTGTAGTTTCCGGATCGTTGGCGGCTCTGGCGGCAATTCAACGGGTTGTTTGCTGCGCAGGACCTTTATCATCAGCTCCTCCGTCTTCTCCATCGCCCGAGAGTCCCATTCCCGCTCCGGCAGACCATAGAGCCTGCGCAAAAACGAGCGAATCTGGGCGCTGGTATTGTTTCGGAGGATGTAGATCGGCAGATTCAAAGCCTGGGCCTGTGCCAACAGATAGGGTTGCCGCTTTTCCTGCGATTTGACGGTAACCACGACCTGCGCATCCTTGATGTTACGGGTGATGATAGCCCGCATCCCCATCTCTTGAATGGTGCGCTCCAGACGGTTGCGGGAAATGGCAAAAGGAAAGATCGCCACCGGACCGTTGGGTTTTTGGGCTTCAACCTCCGCTGCCTCCCCTTCCGCCACGGTTTGGACCTGATGCCGCTCCAGGGCTTCCTGCAATTGACGCGCTTTCTCCGGCGAGCGGGAACGAAACTCGGGTGGGAGCATCCGATCCCGCAGAAACTGATCCACGGTGTCGGCCACGTCATGGTGGATGGCGATGGTCTCTCGGTCCTTCATCTCGATTAAAATATCGAACGTGGGTGGAGCTCGCCGCTCCAGTACGGTTTTTTGCGTACCGCGATAGCGCGCCTCCTCATCGCTTAGGGTCACTGCCTGGATACCGCCGATCAGATCAGACAGGGTGGGATTCTGGATCAGGTTTTCCAGGGTATTGCCGTGAGCGGTGGCTACCAATTGCACACCGCGCTCGGCGATGGTCCGCGCGGCCATTGCCTCCAGCTCTCGCCCGATCTCGTCGATGATGATCGCCTCCGGCATGTGGTTCTCTACCGCTTCAATCATCACCTCGTGCTGCATATCGGGCGTGGGGACTTGCATACGCCGGGCGTGGCCGATGGCAGGGTGAGGGATATCGCCATCTCCGGCAATCTCATTGGATGTATCGACCACGATCACTCGTTTCTTGAACTCGTCCGCCAACACCCGGGCCACTTCCCGCAACAGCGTAGTCTTGCCGACGCCGGGTCGGCCCAGGATCAGGATGCTTTTTCCCGATTCCACCACGTCGCGGATGATTTCAACCGTGCCGAATACCGCCCGTCCCACGCGGCAAGTCAACCCAATCACTTCTCCTTGGCGGTTGATCATGGAAGAGATCCGGTGCAGCGTACGAGGGATACCGGCGCGATGGTCCGGTCCAAAACGGCCTACTCGATCGACGACGTAATTGATGTCTGTATGGTTGACCGGTTTCTCGGAAAGAAAAAAGAACTCACTGGGAAAACGAGCTTCCGGCACTCGACCCAAATCCAACACTACTTCAATCAGGTCGGTCAGTTGGGGAAACTGCTCCACATTTCGGCGAATTTCCGGTGGCAGGATCGCCAACAGCTCGCCCAAATCGTCTACGATTTTTTCCGTCAAGCGAAAACGCTCCTCTGTTTCGTTTCGACCTCACTGTATCATGTTACGGACCGAAGAGGGAGTGGCTTTCCTGGCGGTGTAGGGCCTCTTCGATCTCCATCACCACTTGTTCCATGTCCGCACCGGAGCGGACCACGTCAAGGCGGTCCGTCTCCACCCGCAGAAGCGGGCAGCGTCGAAACCGTTGAGCCCATTGATCGTAACGGATGTTCAGCCGGTTCAGGTAGTCCAGGGTGACCTCCCGCTCGTATTGGCGCCCCCGCAAGCGCAGGCGGGACAGCAAAACATCCGGCGAGGCTTGCAGGTAAACCACCAGACGGGGCGGTTGCAATCGGCGGAGGGAGAAGTAGTAGTAGTTGCGGTATGTCCGCCAGTCGCGCGGTGAGAGGATCGAGTAGGCGAAGACTTCAGCGTCCTCGTAGATGCTACGATCCAAGAGAGCGTTGCCTTCCTGTTGCTGCAGCTTTAGGTGGCCTTTGTACCGTTCCAGCAGGAAGAACATCTGGGAGTGAAACCCCCACCGATGCGGCTGGCGGTAGTAGTCGGCCAGGTACGGGTTGGATACTTCCGGTTCCTTGAACAACTCCCACCCCCAGCGGGCTGCCAGGATTTCCGCCAGGGTGGATTTCCCCACGGAGATATTGCCGGAGATGGCCACCAAGGGGGCGGAAGGGAGCTGGATCAACGCAAGGCTCCCTTCACGATCTGCAGTACGGTCTTTTTGTCCGCTTCCCGGTTGACGAAATCCAAAAAAGTGGTATCCACTGGGATCATCGGGGCTCGCTGGAAATCGTGGAAAAACTCATGGTATTGCTGGGTCAGCGCCTCCTCGTAGTCTTCCCGGATCAGCGTTTCCGCTTTGCGCGAGCGGCGACGGATGCGGTCCATCAGCGATGGCAGCGGCGCATCGAGATAAATGATCAAGTCCGGCTCCTCTACCCAGGGCAGCATTTCGCCGATCAGATGGTCATAGAGGTCCTTGTCACGACCTCGGAGGGTCATCTCGGCGAAGATTAGGTCCTTTTGGAAATAGAAGTCTGAGACGACGGCTCTCGTCCGCTTTAGGGTCTGCAGGCGAAGCTGCTTGCGGAACCGCTGCACCAGAAAAAACAGCTGGGTCGGAAAGGCGTACCCTTCCAGATCGGCGTAGAAATCGGACAGATAGGGGTTAGTTTCCACCGGTTCGAAGAAGGCTTTCATGTTCAGTTCCCAGGACAGCAGAATGGTTAAGGATGTCTTCCCCACACCGATGGGACCCTCTATCGCGATATGGACCTGCGGCTTTTCCTCGGTCATGCTCCCCTATTGTAGCAAACGGTTCCCGTCCTTCCGAAAATGGAAATGGCCGGCTGCCAGCCGGCCATTTCCAATCCCTATCCTAAAACACGGATCGTTAGATCCAATAGAAGTGGTGCAATACCTGGTCGTACTCTCTTTGCAGTTTGAGGAAATGACCTTCTTCGAAGGCGATCAAGCCGGCCAGCAAAGATTTGCTGGCCTCGTCTTCCACTTGCAGGCGGAAAGAGGTGTAGAATTCCACCGAATCCCGCTCCGACTGGATGCCAACGCTGAGTGCCTCCAGGGCGGTGGATTGACTGAGCACGGCCTCTTCCGGGAAATGGAAGAGGGGTCCTACTTCGGTAGGATCCACCTTGTAGGACTTGCCGGTTTCTCGTAGGAACCATTCCGACAGGGTGTACCGATGTTTCTCTTCCTCGTGAGCCAGTTCCAGGAATGAACGTTTGCCATCCTTGTTGGCGATCCTTGTAGCTACCGACGCATAGAACTCGTTGGCCGATATCTCCTTGAGAATTGCCTTGCGCAGTAATTCAAGTTTCTCCATTACCATCACCTCGCAAAAGATGCTGTGGTATTTCCGTATACTGTAACATCTTCCGGGAAAAAGAATTTCATAACCATCCGACCGTTTATGGCATAATTTAAGGGAAGAAAGAGCATCTTTAAGGAAATTGCAAAAAGGGGGTACCAAGTTGGCAACCAAGAAAACAGTTCCGGTTAAGAAGGCGGTCCCAGCGAAAGTCGCTGCCAAAAAAACTCCAACCAAAAAGAGTCCGGCGAAGAAGGGCGTACAAAAGGGGAGCAAATACGCCTGCAAAGCATGCGGTCTGGTGATTGTGGTGGATCAGGTGTGCGGCTGCAGCGACGTTTGCGACCTGATCTGCTGCGAGGAGGTGATGGTTCCGGCCAAATAGAAGCGCTCCCCGGATTGCCCACATCGTCCGACAGCACAGTCGGGGGGACCGGGTTGATCACTCCGAGCCACAAGCATTTCTACAAACCTTCCATCCCTTGCGCGAATCCAATCATCATGGTACCGTTTTGTTTCAATCTTTAGGGGTGATGCTCATGCGCAAGGATATGCAGCCAACGAAACACGTACAATTGATCGATGCTCCCAGGCAGGACCTGTGGGATGTGCGGGATTGCCGAGATTGCTCTTCATCCTGTCAATCAGCTTGCAAGACCAGCTGCACATTGGCCAATCAAGCTTGCGAGCGTCCAGCCTCTGACCGGTAAATCGAACTAGAGAAGGATTATAATGCTTCCTCTTCCCTGGGAAGAGGGACAAGTCCGCCTCTTCGAGCTGGGAGGCCACCGTTTTCTCTTTGACGGTTCTTCATCCTCCCTTTTTGCCCTGAGTCCTGTAGCGTATTCCTTGCTGCATTGGGGGGCAGAATACAATCTGGAGGAGTCCCTTTTCCGAACCACAACTGAATATGGTGCGGCAGCCGCAGCAGCCTTGGCCGAACTGGAAGAGTTCCACCAGCAAGGCAAACTGCTGAACCCGGACCCCATCGTGGATTGCCCAACCACGACATTCCCGTATCTGAAGGCGCTGTGCCTGAATCTGGCCCATGACTGCAACTTGCGTTGCCGCTATTGTTTTGCCACCACCGGCTCCTTCGCCGGCCCGCGTGGGTTGATGCCATTAGCGGTGGCGCAGCAAGCCATCGAACTGTTGTTGCGGCACGCTGGTCCCCTCCGCCGTCTGGAAGTCGACTTCTTTGGAGGAGAGCCCTTGCTGAATTTTGCAGTCTTGCAGGCGACAGTCGAGTATGGCAAGCGCAGAGCCGACGAGATGGGCAAGGAAATCCGCTTCACGCTGACCACCAACGCGCTGCTTTTAAAAGAAGAAATCACGAAATTCTGCAACCAGGAAGAGATGCGAGTGGTACTCTCCATCGACGGTAGGCCCGCGGATCACGACCGGATGCGGCCCTTTGCAAATGGGCAGGGTTCCTATGCGCTCGTCCTGGCTCGGATTCAGCAGTTCCTGGGCAGTCGGAATGCCCAGCGATATTATCTGCGAGGGACCTACACCAGTGATACCATGGATTTTCGAGCCAACACCTTGCACCTGCACGATCTCGGTTACCAAGAGATCTCAATGGAACCGGTGGTGGCACTGTCCGAGGAGCCCTACGCCCTAAGACAGGAACACATCCCCGCCCTGCTGAGCGAGTACGAAGCGTTGGTGTTGGAGATTGCTCGAAGGGAGGAGGAGGGTCATCCCCTACATTTCTTCCATTTTGAAGTGGACACGGCCGGCCTTTCCTGCCTTTCCAAAAAGCTAGCCGGTTGCGGTGCGGGAGCCGAGTATCTCGCGGTCACACCGAGTGGGGATCTGTATCCCTGCCACCAATTCGTTGGTCGGCAGGAGTTTTTACTGGGAAACGTAGAACAGGGGATCACCAATCAGCGAGTGGTGGAGGAATTCGGTCATCTAAGCTATCGGGAGAAACCGGCCTGTCGCCGCTGCTGGGCGCGCAATCTATGCTCCGGCGGCTGTCACGCCAATGCGCACTTGCTGACGGGGGACATCCGCCAGCCCGACCTTCTGGGTTGTCAGCTGGTGCGCAAGCGGATGGAATGTGCGTTGTACCTGAAATGGAGAAGGAAAGAAAGGATATCGGTGTAAGTTGTCGTACGCGATTGAAACCATAGACCTGGCGCGCGAATTCCGCGGTAAAGGTCGTCGAAAACAAAAAGAAGAAAAGACGGTCCGAGCGCTGGACGGCGTGAGCTTGCAAGTACAACCGGGAGAGCTCTTTGGTCTCTTGGGGCCGAACGGAGCGGGAAAAACCACTCTGATCAAGATTCTGGTTACCCTGTTGTATCCCACCTCCGGCACGGCCTTGGTGGACGGTCTGGACGTGACGAAAGACCTCCTGCCGATCCGCCAGCGGATCAACATGGTCTCCGGGGGGGAATTCTCGGGCTATGGCATTCTCACCGTGCGGGAGACGCTGTGGATGTTCTCCCAGTTTTATGGCATTCCCTACAAAGTGGCTTTCCAGCGAATCGATAACTTGCTGAATATCGTCGGTTTAAGCGCGAATGCCCACACCAAGATCTCCAAGCTCTCCACCGGGATGCGGCAGAAGATGAATTTCTGCCGGGGCTTCGTCACGGACCCCAAGATCCTATTTCTGGACGAACCCACCTTGGGGATGGACGTCAGTGCCGCCCGGGACATCCGGGCCTACATCCAGACCTGGATGGCTGATCATCCGGAGCGGAACATCCTGCTGACCACGCACTACATGGCGGAAGCGGATGAGCTCTGTGACCGGGTGGCCATCATTGACTCCGGCAAGATCCTGGCCTGCGACTCTCCCGCCAACCTGAAGAAGCAGGTGTCTGGCGGGACCCTGTTTGAAGTGGAACTGAACGGTCTCCATAACTCCTTCGATTGGCTGAGGGGCTGGCCGGGGTTGAAGGGATTCACCTTAAGCTCTTCACTGGAAGAGAACCGAACCCTGCTCAAGTTTGTGTTGGCCGGGGAAGAGGCTGTGACTCCTTTGATCTCCGAACTGAACGCGCATGCCCTGCCGATGTTGACCATGCACACCACTGAGCCCACCCTGGAGGACGTCTTCATCACGCTGGTCGGAAGGGGGTTGTCCGATGCCACGAATGGCCGGCAGCACTGAGCTGTTTCTGCGGGCGATCATTGGGCGGGCCTATCCCCGTATCGTGGGCGCCAATCGGGAATTATCCTGGTTGGTGACGGAGAGTGTATTGCCCCTGCTCGGCCTGGCTGCCTACGTCTTCATCTACAAGGCGATGAATGCACCCCCGGTTTTCGTCTCCTACGTCGTACTGGGCGGAGCGATGACCGCTTACTGGTTGAATGTCCTGTGGAGCATGGCCGCGCAATGGTACTGGGAAAAGGAAACGGCCAACTTGCAACTGTGCATCATGGCCCCGGCCTCACCAATGGCCATCCTGCTGGGGATGGGTATCGGTGGTCTGTTTGCTACCACCATCCGGGCGACGGTGGTGATCCTGGTCGGCAGCCTGATCTTCGGCGTGACCTATCAGGTTTCCAACCTGTGGCTGGTGGTGCTGGTTTTCTTCCTGGCGATGGTGGCGTTATACGGTGTGGGGATGATGCTCGCTTCCCTGTTCCTGTTGTCCGGGCGGGAAGCCTGGAATTTATCGAATATGCTGCAAGAACCGGTCTATCTCGTCTCCGGCTTCTATTTTCCCGTGCGCAGCCTGGGAGTTTGGGGAGCCGCTGCGGCCTCCGCCATTCCCCTGACTCTGGGGTTGGACGCCATGCGACAGTTGCTGTTCCTGTCCGACCCCACTCTGGGGTTCCTTGCGCCTTGGGTAGAATGCCTGATCTTGCTGGCTCTTTGCCCGGTCTTTCTCTGGCTGGCCAAAGTGTTTTTGGCGAAGATGGAGCGTCTGGCTCGGATTGAGGGGAGGTTGACGCTGCGATGGCAGTAGAGATCGGTGGTTACCCTCCCATCGCTTTGTGGCAGCGAATCTGGCTCCAGTTCAAGAATGCCAGCCGACTGGGCTGGCTGATCGAGAGCAACTGGGCGGACCCCTTCGTTTTCGCGATCTACACGTTGGTTCGTCCCTTGGCCGGCGCCTTCATTCTGGTTTTCATGTACCTGGTGGTGGTCCAGGGATCCACCGCCAACCCTTTCTTCGCCCACATGTATCTGAGCAACGCCTTCTTCATGTATGTCGGTCGCGTGATGATGGCTCTCTCCTATGCCATCATCGATGACCGCGAGCATTACGAGATGCTGAAGTATATCTACATCTCCCCGCTGGAACTGTTCGTGTTTCTGGTGGGGCGGGGCATGGCCCAGATGGGCACCACCACCATCTCGGTTTTCGTGACGGTGCTGCTGGGTTTGTGGCCCTTAGGGATGCGCATTCCCTGGGTGGACGCGAACTGGGGCTTGTTCGTCTTGGCCATGATGTTGGGGCTGGTGGCCATCCTATTTATGGGTTATCTGCTGGCTGGAATCTGCCTGTTGCTGGCGCGTCACGCCTTCGCCATTGCCGAAGGGATCGCTGCCGTTCTCTATTTGTTGGTAGGTGCCGTATTCCCGATTAGCGTCCTCCCGGTCTGGCTGCAGGTGATTTCCCGCGCGTTTCCGTTGACATACTGGCTGGAACTGATCCGCCGTTCTCTGTTAGGCTCCTCCTTCGATCAAACTTGGACGACGGTTTCCAACCTGACGCTGGTCTTTTGGTTGGCCGGCCTGACCGTGCTTTTTGGCCTGATCGCCTTTCTCGTCTTCCGTTGGGCGGATGGCTTAGCAAAACGACGGGGGCTGATCGACCAAATTTCCGGTTATTAGTGCTGTGTAGCAACTACAGAAGGGCCGGGATCCCGGTCCTTCTTTCTTAAAAACGGAACTCGGAAGGATTATAATAGAACGAAGCCCAGTGCACGAGAGGAGCTGAAAATGCCCTTTACCCAAGCCGAGTGTCTGAAAGCGCGGGAGGATTTTCCTTCCTTGTCCCGCACCGTCGAGCGATGGCCGGCAGCATTCTTGGACGGGCCGGCCGGGACCCAGGTACCCCATCCGGTGATCGATGCGATTTCCGGCTACTACCGGACCTGCAACAGCAACAGTCATGGCGCTTTTATCACTTCACAAGAGACGGACCGGGTCGTGCAAGACAGTCGAGATGCCGTGGCGGCCTTTATTAATGCACCCAGCAGGCAGGAGATCTCGTTCGGCGCCAACATGACTACCCTCAACTTCAGCCTGAGTCATGCCCTGGCGCGGTCGATGCGGTCGGGTGACGAAATCCTGATCACCCAGCTCGACCACGAGGCCAACCGCGGACCCTGGCTGCACCTGGCGGACCAAGGGATTGTGGTAAAGGAAATTGCCTTGCGGCCGGACGGCACGCTGGATGAGGCGGACCTCGAGGCCAAGATCTGCGAGCGAACCCGACTGGTGGCCATGGGGTTTTCCTCCAACGCCCTGGGCACGGTGAACAACGTAAGCCTAGCACGCCGTCTGACCCGGGAATTGGGCACCTGGCTGTTGGTGGACGCTGTGCATTACGCACCGCATTTCCCGCTCGATGTGGCTGCGCTCAAGCCTGATTTCCTCCTCTGTTCGGCCTACAAGTTCTATGGTCCTCATGTCGGGATTCTCTATGCCCGCTCCGGCCTGCTGGAGCAGCTCCGGGCTGATAAGCTCCGGACCCAGCTGGACACAGCGCCCGAGCGGATCGAAACCGGCACCCTCAATTTTGCTGCCATTGCCGGCGTCAAGGCCGCCGTGGAATACATTGCCTCCTGGGGCCAGGGACCCATTCTCCGCCACCGTTTGGTCGAGGCCATGGAGGGGATCGCCACCTACGAATACGCATTGGCGCGGCACTACTGGCAGGAAGTAAGCCGGATCCCGGGAGTCACCGTCTGGGGGCCGGGGTTCGCCAGCGTCGAACGGGCACCGACGGTCTCCATCACCATCGATGGTTTGTCGCCGCGGGACGCAGCGACCCAACTGGCGCGGAAAGGGATCTTTCTCTGGGACGGAGACTTCTATGCGATCCGCGCGATGGAAGTGCTCGGATTGGCCCAGACCGGTGGTGTGCTCCGCAGCGGGATTTCCCTTTACAACACGCAAGCGGAAATCGACCGCTTGCTGGAGAGTCTCGAGGGGCTGGCCCGCATTGGGCAACGGCAATGATCCGGATCCTGCTTGTCGGGTTCGGCCACGTCGGTCGTCGTCTGGCAGAAATCCTGTCTGGCCGATCCCTTTATCCGGGGTTAGCCGGTTTAAACGTTTCCATCATCGGGATCACCACCGGGCGACATGGATCCCTGATCCGTCCGCAGGGGGTTGACCTTTCTGCTGCTCTAAACGATTGGCGGTCCACCGAGCATTTTCCTGTCTGCGCCGACGGGGTTTCCATGATGGATAGTCTGCAAGCGATCCGCTCAATCGATTACGATGTACTGGTGGAGCTTTCCACTCTCAGCGTTGCGGCGCGAGGAGAACCCGCCATCACGCACGTGCGGGAAGCGCTGGCGCGCGGCAAACACGTCATCACCTGCAACAAGGGCCCGGTGGCCTGGGCCTATCGTTCCCTGCGCGACCTGGCCGCCGCGCGGGGAGTTTCCTTCCTCTACGAGGGCACCGTGATGGACGGGGCACCCATTTTCAATCTGGCGCACCGATGCCTGGCTGGAAACACGATTCGCCGGATTGAGGGGATTCTCAATTCCACCACCAACGTCATTCTGACGGCGATGGAAAACGGAATGAGCCTGGAGCAAGGTCTGGCATTGGCCCAACAAGAGGGCGTAGCCGAGGCGGACGCCCGCCTGGACCTGGACGGCTGGGATGCGGCAGTCAAGCTCAGCGCCCTGGCCAATGCCGTGATGGGTGGTGAGCTGTTGCCAGAGGAAGTGGAGCGGCAAAGCCTGTTCTCCTTGCCTCCCGAGCAAGCGCGTACTGCCGTGGCGCGCGGCTTCCGCCTGAAGATGGTCTGCCGGGTGGAACGAACCGACAGCGGCTTACGGGCATCGGTGAAAGCCACGGAAGTACCCCTCTCCGACCCGCTGGCGTTGGTAGCGAATAGGGGTTCGATGATCCGCATCACCACGGATCTACTGGGCCAGTTCACCCTCACCCAGGAACACCCTAATCTGACCAGTACCGCCTACGCTGTGATCAGCGACCTGTTTTGTCTTTTGGGAAGGTAATGAACCACCCACGATCCCGGATCGATCCTGGGATGGATGAAAGCGTTTGGAAAGGGGTGAACGATGCCATGACAAGGCCGCTACATTGGTCTCCACCATCGGACTGGCTGAAAATCACGACGATTGAAACTCACGCCGGCGGGGAACCCCTGCGGGTGATCGTGGAAGGGCTGCCTCCCATCCCGGGGGACACCATCCTGGCCAAGCGGCGCTTTCTCAAGGAGAACCTGGATTTCCTGCGCACGGCATTGATGTGGGAACCGCGGGGCCACGCCGACATGTACGGCGCCATCGTGACGGAACCGGTGACCCCGGACGGCGATATTGGCGTGCTGTTTCTGCACAACGAGGGATTCAGCACGATGTGCGGACACGGTGTGATCGGGTTGGCCAAGGTGTTGCTGGACACCCATTGGTTGGAAAAGCCGGGGGACGAGCCCGTGATCCGCATGGACACTCCCGCCGGCCGGGTAACGGCGACGGCACACTGTTCCGCCGGACTCGTGCAGACCGTTTCCTTCCAGAATGTGCCCTCCTTCGTTTACGCCCAAAACCAGATCGTGGAGGTTCCCGGAGTGGGCCCCATTCGCTACGACGTGGCGTTCGGCGGCGCGTTCTATGCCTTTGTGCCGGCCGAAGCTCTCGGTGTCGGGTTAGGACCCCAAGATTTCCGCCGTCTAATCGACCTGGGCATGAGGATCAAGCGGGCTGTGATGGCTAGCCTGCCGATCTGCCACCCCTTCGAGGAAGACCTCGGGTTTCTCTACGGCACCATCTTCGTCGGTGCTCCGATGGACCCCGTACACCACAGCCGGAACGTTTGTATCTTCGC
>Ga0315291_10008024_pt1 | contig 12996 bp, 8 predicted proteins | sample YL17G12_20_MG_FD_203070 | JGI IMG/M metagenome (GOLD analysis project Ga0315291, IMG submission 203070) | Sediment microbial communities from Yellowstone Lake, YNP, Wyoming, USA - YL17G12_20 | ecosystem: Environmental > Aquatic > Freshwater > Lake > Sediment | place: USA: Wyoming | collected... | reverse complement strand
CCCGTCCGGGGGGCGGCTTGCCCGAAGGCAAGACCGGCGACGGCGACTATGTCCCCTTGATCGAGTTTCTCGTCGCCAAGTGGAGTGTGCCGGGTGTCATCATCGCGGTCTACGAATTGAATGGCCCGGTCCGATTCACGCGCCCGGGAGATCGCGAGAAGCTGCGCGACGCCTGGCTCAAGTGGCGGACCGGTATGGACGCCGACCAGTTGGCCATTAAACGCATGTTGTCGAGCCGGAAGCTGGCAGCACAGGAAACGGCCACGGAGGAAGGCTTCGAGGCCCATTTCCAGGACTCGATTGGAAACCCGACACTGGCCCTCGAGTTCATGCGGCAGTTGTGCCTGTGCTCGAGGACCGAACTGGGTGGCCGACCGGTGCTCGAGGAGCGCCTGCTCTTCATCATCGAGGGCGCCGACCTGATCCTGCCCGAAGGCGAGATCACCTCGCTGTCCGACACGGACCGGCATCGGGTGAGCATCTGCCACGATTGGTTCTCGGACCCCGGGTTCATGAATGCGGACGATTCCGTCATTCTGCTCAGCGAATCGCGCAGCCTGATGAACCACCGCGTCGCGCGGTTGCCGCAGATGCTCGATGTGTCAATTCCCTCGCCGGACGAAGGCACGCGCGCGCATTTCATCTCGTGGTTCGGTTCGCGTCCCGCCCACCGGTCTCGCGTCAAGTTGTGGGGCACGGAGCGGGAACTGGCCCAACTCACCGCGGGTCTTTCCATCCATGCCATCATGCAGATGCTCAAAGGGGCCGTACACGAGGAACGGACGCTGACGCAGGAAGACGTCGTGGCGAAGGTCGAGGAATACATCCAGGGGCAGTTAGGGGAAGACGTCGTCGAGTTCAAGAAACCGAGTCACACGTTGGAGAATGTGATCGGTTACGACCGGCTCAAGAAGTTCCTCCGAGACGAACTTGTCCCGCGCTTCAGCAGCGCGGGCGACGATGCCCTGCCGGGCGCCGCGGTGTGCGGTCCGATCGGAAGCGGCAAGACGTACATCTTCGAAGCCGTCGCGGCGGAACTCGATATGGTCGTGCTCGTGCTGAAGAGCATCCGCAGCCAGTGGTTTGGGCAGACCGACGTGATCTTCGAGCGGCTCCGCCGCGTGCTCGAGGCGCTGGCCAAGGTTATCATCTTTGTCGACGAAGCCGACACGCAGTTCGGCGGCGTCGGGCCGGAAACCCACGAGACCGAACGCCGGCTCACGGGCAAGATCCAGGCCATGATGTCCGACCCGAGACTGCGCGGACGCGTTGTCTGGCTCTTGATGACTGCGCGCATTCATTTACTTTCTCCGGACATCCGGCGTCCGGGACGCACCGGCGACCTCATCATCCCGGTTCTCGATCCGGAAGGGGAAGACCGGAAGGCGTTTTTCCGATGGGTCGTCGAGCCTGTTCTGAAACGCCCGTTGACCGAACAGGAGTTTTCCAGGTTGGACGCGCTGACAAAAGACTACGCCGCGGCCAGCTTTGCATCATTGCGCTCCGAACTTAAAGCCAAGGCGGCGCGTCTCGGGGGGGCCTTGCAGTTGGATCAGATCGTGGAGACCGTCAATGACCTTTTGCCTCCGGCCATCACGGAAACCCGCCGGTATCAAACCCTGCAAGCCCTCGTAAACTGCACGCGAAAGAGCCTGCTGCCGAATCCCAATGTGACACAGAAAGAGCGCCAGGCTTGGGCGGAGGAGATCCGCCAACTGGAACTCAAGGGCGTCCGGTAGCACGAGCACGAGGCACGAGCACAAACTGCACGGAAGCGGGGGGCGGACGACATCGACAATGTCTTGCCGATATGCGGGTGGTAAGGGATTATGGCACGCGATCACGGGGCTTCGAGGAGGACCTCCTCGACGAGGTTGGTCATGATGCTCTGAAGGGAGGCGGCGTCGCGTGATTCCATGACGGTCGCCCCCGCGTCTTTGACGGGCTTGAAGAGGTCGCCGCCAACGTCGAACGCAATGAGGAACACATCGACGCCGGCAGTCACCAACTTTTGGTTGTTGGCGTTCTGTTTGATCGCCTGCACGACCTTATCCGGCGTCGCGCCCACGTTGTTCTCGCCGTCGGTCATCACGAGGATGGCCTTCGTCTCATCGTTCGACTTCAGCAGCTCGACAAGAGCCATCTTCGTTGCGTCGCCGATCGCGGTGCTGCTGGTGGGCCGCAGTCCGTTAATCGCGCTCTCGAGGGCCTTCAGGTCGAACGGCGCGAGAGGACGGACCATTGTCGGCGTGCTGCTGAATCCGCAGATGCCCACCTTGACCTTCCTGTTGGGATTCGCGCGGACGTAATCGTCAATCTGCTTGAAGACCACTCGCATCGCATCCTTGCTGATGTCTATCTTCCTCTTCTTGCCCATCATTCCGGCCATGCTGCCCGATGTATCCAGACAGAAGAACAGCCCAACGGTGTCCGGCGCAGGCGTCGCCGCGCCGCCTTGCGCCGCGGCGGACAGATCCAGCGAGAAGGCAGGCGCAATGGGTCGAGATTCATCGTTGGCGCTTTTCTCGCGGGCTTGTCGTGCTCGCTTCACATTCGGAATGATTATCGCGAGAAGGATGGCGATAATCGCCATGATGACGAGCAATTCGACAAGTGTAAACCCCTTCTTAGTCATGTCAGCACCTCCAGGTTAATACGCCCCACGGCACCGCGGTTAGGTCTGCTCACGGCGCTTCCAACAAGACTTCCTCGACCATGGACGTCATGATGTGCGTCAGCGATTCCTCATCGCTTGATTCCATGACTTTGGCCCCTGCCTCCTTGACGCCGTCAAAGGTACTGCTCTTCACATCAAAAGCGATGAGCGACACTTCGACGCCGGCCGTGGGCATCTTCCGCGTATTGTTGTTCTGCTTGATGGCGCGGACGATCTCGGCCGGGTCGCGCCCCCGGTTATTCTCGCCGTCAGTCATGACTAGGATCGCCTTCGTCTCATCGCCGGACTTCATGAGTTCGGTGAGGGCCAAGGCGATGGCCCGGCCGATGCCGGTGTTATCGCCGGTGCGGAGCGACGCCGCGGCGCTCCTGGCGGCGTTCAGGCCAAAAGGACTCAATGGCAGCACGATCTTGGGACGGGCTTCAAACGCGCACAGACCGACCTTCACCTTCTTCTCCGGGCGGGCCCGCGTAAACGCCGCGATCTGATCGAAGACGACGTTCATGGCGCGCTTGCTGATGTCGATCTTGGGTATTCCGCCGATCTTACTGGTCATGCTTCCCGAGACGTCTACACAGAAGAAGATGCCCACGGTGTCGGGCTGCGGCGCTTTGGCCAGCGTAATATTGGATAGGTTCAGCGGCACCTCGGGATCGCAGGATGTCAAGATGCGGGGAAGAACTATCAGGAGGACTACGAAGGTCGCGGGGACGCCGCAGCCGCACCCAACCAAACGCCGTTTCTTAGACATCTCGTGATTCCTTGTCGACCCGCTGCATCGAGCCGGTCTTCAGCATCGAGTGGACTTCGTCATCGAGGTCGGAACAGATGCGCATCTGGCGGTTGAGGATATCGATCTGATCTTTCAGCGCGGACTGCGCCTCTTCATCCAACGCCCGCCCTTGCTGGACTTCGGACGACAACACCGTGTCGCGCAGGAACCCGATCTGGTCCTCGATCAGCTTGAGTTGCGCGCCCAACTCGCGCACACGTCCTTGGAGACGCTTCTTAAGCTCGAGACGCTGCCCTTGCAGCGCCTTTCGCTCCTCGAGGACCTCGCGGACCCGATCGTTTTTCTCCGCCGCCGCCGCTTTCCCGGTGCGCTCGAGTTCACTCGAGATCTCCTCTTCGCTTGTTTCGTGGTCGAGGGCCTGGGCCCGCCGCAAGGTCAACAGGCGCCTCAGCACATCCTGCGCCAGCGCGTCCACCTGGACCTGCGGCGCGTACTGCACGTCCGGCAGCCGGTCGCGGACTTGTGCAAGGCAGTCCTTGATGTGCTCATACCATTTGGCGTCTTCGCGGGAAAGCTGACGCGCAAAATCCCGGTCTCCGGCGGCGCTGTCTTCCTCGAGGCGAGACTTGAAGATCTGATCAAACCACGTCTGAACGATCAGCTCCGAAAGGGGAAGCAGAAGCAGCATCCACGGCGTATATAGCAGGCCCGACAGCGCAATAACCCCGCGCACCATCCAGAGGTAGGGACTGCGCAGGGACATGAGAAGTTTTTCTTTGGAGCTCAGCGACATAAGGATACCCTTGCGCGAGAACGCCGTCCTCACAGGCTTCGTAGGTGCGGAATCATTCCGCACCTACATAACGGGTCAGACTCTATTCCAGCGTGAACAACTGCACCTCGACGCGGCGGTTGTCTTCGGGCTTGGCGCCGGGCAGTGGTTCATCCCAGCCGCGGCCTTCTGTGTCAAGGCGCGTCACTTCGATACCTGGCGAGGCCTTCAGCATCGCGGCCTTAACGGATTCGGCCCGCAGCTTGGACTGCTCGACGGCGCGCACGGACATCTTGCGGAAATAGGCTTCTCCCTTCGCCTGGAACTCAGCGATCTTCGTGTTGTCGAGATGGCCGCGCAGAAGGATGTATGAGCCGGGCATGACCTTGAGCAGGTTTGTGAGGTCGGCCAGCGCCTGCTGGTTGCCTTGATCCGCCAGGTCGAGTTCGGCGCTGTTGGGTTGGAACATGAACCGGATTTGCTTGGTCAGCAACGGATTGCGTTCGAGCACTTCCGTCTTCTCGGCGGTCTTGATTGGCCCCAGACCCACCGTCTGCCCGGCGAACAACCCCTCTTGGGCGATTGCGTCAAGGTGGCTGCGATTGACGAGTTTCTCGGGCGCGATCGGGTTGGCAATGACCTCTTTCCCATACGCGTAGACAGCCGTGTAATACAACTCGTTGAAATTGCCGGTCTGCCCGGCTTCCGTCGAGAAGAACTGCAAGTTCTCAACGTGGTTGGACAGATGGACCTCCTGGATGGATTTCTTCAGTTCCTCGACCGGCATGTTGAACGCCTTGGCGGCGATGGGCAGCGTATTCTGCGGATCGCGGTTGATCATGTCCACGCCCGTGAGGATGCCTTCGACGAGACCGCGCACGACCTTCGGGGACTCCTTGGCAAAGCCGGCGTTGACGACGAGAATATCCGCGATGATAAGCATGTTGCGGTTCGTCGCGAGCAGGCGCACCTTGTCGGGGAGGTCCGCGGGGATCTCGACCGTCTTCGGCGACCACGTCATGGCGCCGCTGATAAGCTTGTCCCCTCGAGTAACGCTCTCGACGAAGACGTCCGCCGCGTCGAATGCGCTCTCCGTAAATAGCAGGTTTACGCTCTCGGGATCGGGCGGGTCAGTAACGCCTTTGAGCGGCTTGACCTTCAAGCCGGCTTCCTGCGCGAGAAACCGGATGAAGAAATCCGACTCGGTGAACTGCGCCACGGTGACGATCTTGCCCTTCAACTGGTTGATGGTCGTAATCTCTTTGCTCACAAGGATGCCGTCGCCACCGCGGGAGAAATCCAGTTGGATGGGCGCCTCGACCTTCAACTGGCTGCCGTAAAGGGACAGCACGTCCACCGTCGTCGCGCTGACGGCCGTCTTGCCGCTGTTCAATGCCTGCCAGGATTCGGCCTCGCCCTCGCTGAGCACGATCTTGAGTTTGAAACCATACTTCTTGAAGAAGAAGGAATCGGGATTGGGGCTCAACCCGCCGTTGGCGACGATCAGCGGGGCATACCCCGGCCACACGCTTAGCTCGACGTCAATGGTATCGCCGTTCATCTTGTAGGGGCCGGCAATCCCCAGGTTGGGGATCTCGCTCGGTTCGACGATCTTGCCAGGCGTGACAGGCGTGCCAGGCATGCCAGGCGTGCCCGGCGGCGCCGTGGGCTTGGTTACCTGGGGATAGAACTTGAACAGGATCAGGCCCCCAGCGATGATGATACAGACAAGCGTAACGATGATCTTCTTCAGCATCTGCCGCTCCTTTCAGCGCTGCGAAACGCGGCGCGCACCTCTTCACTGAAAATGGGCCCCACAGTCCACTGAGAGTATAGAAGCCCACTGGGACCTTTTCAAGGGGTTGCCGCAGGGATTGTCAAGACCCATTCGCATGCGCTATTATGCGCACATTGACGGGTGGCGGCCTGCAGGGGAGAATCTCGCGTTCAAGGGTTGCCCATCAATCGGCTATGACCTCGGGATGCTCCAGGTGCTCCTTGTCTGTTTCGTCCATCAGACGATCGTCCGTGCGGTGCCAGAGACGGTAGAGCGCAGGCAGTAAGATCAACGTCAGGAACGTGGAGGAGACGATGCCGGCGAACGCTGGCCTTGCCATGGGCGGGTGGATCTCTACACTACATTCTCGCCCCTTTCGTCAGTGCGGATATCCACAGCCTCGCCGATATCGGAGACAAATATCTTGCCATCGCCATAGTGGCCGGTGTGGGCGTGTTCACGAATGGTGGCGACAATGCCCTCCGTATCGGCATTACGACAGACAATTTCGATTTTCGTCTTGGCTGCAAAGCCCAAGGCGGCGGCCTCCTCCATGTAGTGAGGGGACTTATCCTCAGTGATACGCCCAAAGCCTTGACACTGCACAACGGTCACGCCGTGGACCTTGGCTGTTCGCAAAGCATCACTGACTCTATCAGCCATAAACGGTTGTATGTACGCAACGATCAGTTTCATTCCGGGATCCTTTCTGTGTTCACCGTCTCCGATTTATGCTTTGAGTTCCGCTCGTTCGCGTCGTGATTCGACAATGTGGTAGATCGCCGGCAGAACGACTAGGGTCAAGAACGACGAGGAGACCAAGCCACCTAAGACGACAGCCGCCAGTGGTCGTTGAATCTCCGAGCCGCTGCCGGACGCGAAGAGCATGGGCACTAAGCCGAGAAGCATCGCGAGCGCCGTCATGAGCAGGGGTCGAAAACGAAGATCACAGCCCTTTCTAACAGCCTCTGCCGTGGTTAGACCTTCCTGCCGAAGCTGGTTGAAGAAAGCCACGAGCACAACGCCGTTGCCGACCGCGGTACCGAATAGGGCAATGAAGCCGATCGCGGCGGACACGCTCAGGTTGATCTTGAGCAGGAACATGGCCAAAATGCCGCCAACCAGCGCAAGCGGAAGATTGGTGAAGACCATGAGGGCGCTCCGAATCGTCCCAAGGCCCGAGAAGAGCATAAGAAAGATCAGCGCAATGGAGACCGGCACAACGACCCCAAGCCGTTTCATGGCGCGCTGCTGGTTCTCGAACTGACCGCCGTATTCGATGAAATAACCGGTTGGGAGTGTCTTTGCGACCGGCTGAATGGTTCGTTGGACTTCTGCGACAAAGCTCCCCATATCCCGTCCCCGGATGTTGCATTCCACGACGACACGGCGCATGCCTTTCTCTCGGCTGATCTGGGCCGGACCTTCCACTTCCTGAATTTGAGCCAGTTGTGCCAGGGGTACCAACGCGCCGTCCGGCGAAGGCACCAACAGCCTTTCCAGTGCCTCGATGTTGCTGCGATCTTTCTCAGGAAATCGAACCAACGCCGCGAAACGCATCTGCCCCTCGATCACGGTTGTAGCGATCTTGCCGCCAACGGCGCTTTCGATGAGTTCGTTGATATCCGCAAGGTTGATCTTATACCGGGCGATGGACTTGCGATCCACGACCACCTGCACTTGGGCAGCGCCGGATATCTGTTCGACCTTCACATCCTCCGCGCCGCGAATCCCGCCGATGATGGCCGCAATCTTGTCGGCCTGCGGTTTGAGCACGTTCAGATCGGGGCCAAAGAGTTTCACTGCAAGATCGCTCTTGACCCCCGATATAAGTTCGTTGACGCGCAACGCAATAGGTTGGGAAAAAGACAGCCGCACTCCCGGGACGGCGCTGAGTTCCCCTCTGATCGCCTCAACAAGTGCTTCTTTCGTCCGGCCTGTCGTCCATTCCTTCTCCGGGTGGAGCATGATCATCAGGTCGTTCTGCTCCGGCCCCATGGGATCCTCCGAGATCTCCGCGCGTCCTGTCTTTGTAACGATGGTCTTGACTTCGGGAAACTTCCTGAGGCGCTGTTCCATGGCCGTCCCCACGGCAACGGAACCTTCCAGAGAGGCGGAAGGAAGTCGAACCACGTTGATGGCGATGGCGCCTTCGTCGAGTTGAGGAAGGAATTCGGTTCCCAGCAGAGGCACCAACATCAGCGTGGCAAAAAACACGGCGATAGCGATGGTGAGGGTAGCCCACCGGAACCTTAACGCAAGCGAAAGCACCGGCAGGTACAACCGCTTTAGGAGGCGGATGGAGAGATTGTCGCGTGTGGATTTGTGGCCGCGCAGAAACAGCGAGCATAGGACCGGAGTGATGGTGAGGGCCACGACGAGCGATCCCAGCAGGGCGAAACACATGGTTGTCGCGAGCGGACGGAACATCTTACCCTCCATCTGCTCAAGTGTGAACAGAGGTACGAACACGATGATGATGATCAATATCGCAAAGATGATCGGGCGCGCCACTTCGCGCACCGCCTCATGGATGACAATGAGTCGCGGTGTGCCGGAGTCAGCCCGTTCGGTGAGGTGGCGCGCAATGTTCTCGGCGACGACAATCGAGCCATCCACCACCATACCGATGGCTATGGCCAGTCCACCAAGGCTCATCAGGTTGGCCGTAACGCCCTGCCATCGCATCAGTATGAACGTGAAGAAAGCCGTGAAAGGAAGTGAAAGCGCAACGATGATAGCGCCACGGAAGTTTCCCAAGAGCAGGAACAAAACGATGACTACGAACAGGCCGCCCTCCCGCAAGGCCTTCGCGACGGTTTCAATGCACGCCTGAATCAAAGCCGTGCGGTCGTAGAACGGGCTGATGTGCACGTCCTTCGGCAGGCTGGCCTGAATGCTCGGGATCGCCTTCTTGACGCTGTCCACAACGATCTTGGAGTTGGAGCCGCGCAGCATAATCGCCATGCCGGCCACGACCTCGCCCCGACCGTCTTTCGTGACCGCTCCCTGCCGTGTTTGCGGGCCAATCTCGACCTCGGCGACGTCTTTCACAAAAACGGGAGTACCATCCTTGGCCTGCAAGACGATATTTTCGATATCCTCAACGGTCTCAACCATGCCCACGCTGCGCACGTAAGCCTGTTCCCACCCCTTCGTGATGAAGTTGCCGCCGGCGTTGGCGTTGTTCTTCCGCAAACCGTCAAGAACATCCTGGAGCGTGAGGCGATACTTGAGAAGCCGGGCGGGGTCCACCAGCACCTGGTACTGTTTCACGAAACCACCGAAACTGTTGACCTCGTTGACCCCTGGAATCGAGCGCAGTTGCGGCGCGATGAGCCAGTCCTGAATCGTACGCAGTTCCATGGGCGAACGGCGGGCGCTTTCGACCGTGTACTGGTAGATCTCGCCCAAGCCAGTGCTGATCGGCCCCATCTCCGGCTCGACGCCTTCCGGGAGCTGTTCCCGCGCGGCCTGAAGGCGTTCAAAGACCAGTTGCCGGGCAAAATAGATATCTACATCGTCTTCGAAGACCACAATAACTTGAGACAAGCCCGCTTTGGACATGGAGCGAACCTGCCGCACGTCGGGCAAACCTTGCATGGCCAATTCAACGGGAAACGTCACGCGCTGTTCGACGTCCACGGATGCAAGGCCGGCGGCTTCAGACAAAACCATGACCTGTACATTGGTAACGTCCGGAAAGGCGTCGATTGGGAGCGTTGTCCAGGCCAGAACGCCTGTCACCGTGAGAACGACAAATGCCATGATCACAAGAAGTCGTTGTGTGAGAATGAACCTGATAAGATTGTCAAACATGAGTGTGTTCCTCTTTAGAGAGCCTTGATGCAAAGTGTTAATCGGCGCAACCGGCCCCCATTTTCGACCGCAGCACGTCGGACTTAAGGACAAATGCGCCCTCGGTCACAATAGTCTGACCCGGCGTAAGCCCCTCCAGAATTTCAACGCCGTCCTCAAACTCGCGGCCCTTCTTGACATTCTGCTGGAGGAAGTAGTCATCCTTCATGTGTGTGAAGACGAAGTCATTCCCTTCATCGGAGAGGAGCGCTACCTCTGGAATGGCCAGAACCTCCTCGTCCGTACTCAGCAGGATTCGGCCCTGACAAAACATGCCTGGTCGTAACCGCCGGTCGCTGTTATCGATGACAGTGCGCACTTGAACGGTTCGCGTGGCCTCGTCCATGGTCGCGCCAATGTAATTCATCTGGCCGTGGAACGTGTCCCCCGGATAGGCGGGAACGGATATTTCGACCGGAATGGATTCGGCGATCTTGTGTTTCACCACGGCGGCCAGATCCCGTTCATATACGCCGCCCCAAACCCACACCGTATTGAGGTCGGCTAGGACAATCGTTAACCGCGCGGGCTCGACAAGTTCTCCTACGACTGCATGCTTCTCGATGATCGTTCCATCGATCGGCGCGCGCACGGCCAGCGAACCGCTCAGACTCTTGTGGTTAGTGGGATCGATCGCGCCGATGTCACCGTCTGTCAACCCGAGAACGTGGAGCCTCTGCTCTGACGCTTTTAAGGCAGTCTGATACTCCTCGAAGCGTATTTGGGATTCGATCATCTCCATTTCGGAACCGACCTTTTGATCAAAGAGGCTTTTCTCACGCCGAAAGTTCCTCTCTGACAGTGCCGTTAAGGCCGTATTCTTCTCGTAGTCGCTCAGCGCCTGACCTAACTCGACGCTGTCCACAGTAAAAAGGACGTCGTCTTTCTTAACTTCTGTCCCGATATCCACTTTCACCTCACGGACTATGCCTGGAATCCGCGGACTCACATGAACCGCCGTGTTCTCGTTCATGCGAACTTCACCGGTAATATTCACGGCCACCGTCATTTTTCCCTTTGCCGGCACCTGAATCGTCTTCACCAGTCCGGTGTTGGAGGCATCCGCCTGCTTCATGAGCGAAGCGTCTACCTTAACGACCCCTACCTCATACCGGCACTCGTCGCATTCGATCGTAAGAGCGTGGGGGCACCTGGCCTGGAGGACCTGTTCGACCGTAAGGGTTCCCACTGCGATCTCCTGTTCTGCCGCACCTTCCTCCGATGTGGCTGCTGAATTCTCCGGTGCCACACCCCGGCCGCAGCCGGGCATGACGAGAGCCATGCTGGCGATGCCAAACACAAATAACCAAGTCTTGCTGTACTTCGACATAGTGTTTTCTTCCCTTCGATTCACCCTTGGCCACAGCAGCTTTCCAATTGCGGACAGAACTGGTCGCATGGGTTATTTCTCCTCTTCCAGACGTGGCTTGGGGGTGTCCATGCTCCACAAGGATTCGCCTATCGTTCGCTCTATTCCCGCTACGCTCTCGTGATAACTCGCCAGGGCGTCGAGGTACTGTTGACGCGCCTCGAACAGGGTTCGTTGAGCGTCAAGCACGTCCAAGTATCCGAACTTGCCCTGACGGTAAGCCTCGTTGATGGAGGCAAAAGTCTGAGTGGCCGCGGGCAGGATGTTCTCGTTAAGCGCAGTGATGGCCTCAAGAGCCGCGGAAAGGTTTTGATAGGACTCCGTGAGGGTCGCGTGAAGCTGCACGTCCGTAGCCCGCCTTTCCTCGCCGGCTTTCGCCATGAGATGCTCGGCCTCCTTGATGGACCCCTGATTACGGTTGAAAAGGGGAAGCGGCACGGAGAAGCCCAATACTACCGAGTTGTCCCAGTTGCCGTCTGAGCGGCTGCTCGCGCTTGAGCGGGAGAGTCCATCAGAACCTAAACCTCGAACGTCCGTATTCGGCATGCCCCTCATGCGGAAACCGGCGTTTATCGTGAGATCGGGAACGGCCTTTGCCCTCTCGACGGAGATAGCCGTCTGCCGCTTTTCGAGTTCCGCGCGCCAACGGGCCAAGTCGGGGTTCTTGGTGGTGCGTTTGACCAGTTCATCCAATGCGGGAATGCCGCGAGCAGTGTCCAAGTCCCCTTCCGCGCGCTCGAAACACGCCTCCTTGTCGCCCCACAATGCGGCGAGCCGGGCGCGAACCGAATCAAGCCCACGCTTGGAGCGGTTAGCTTGGACGCGCGCCACGGAAAGCGCCGTCTCGGCTTTCGTGGCTTCCAATGGCGAGACGCGTCCCGCATTGACCCGCACGGAAACCGTTTGGAGCACTTGTTCCGCAAGCTGGACCAGTTCATCGTCCAATGCCACACGCTGCTGGGCGACGAGGACTTCGACAAATGCTTGCCCCACTTCCTTGAGTACATCGGCCCGTGCAACTTCGTAATCCCACGCATCCACGTCCCGGTCGCGGGCGGCCAGATGCATTCGCTTGGCGCGCTTGCCGCCCAACTCGATGAGTTGTGAAAGCGAAATCGTAAACTGGGCCTCTGAGAACCCACTTCGGGCGCCGCTTTCGGACTCCCGTTCCGTTTGAGTGCTCAGCCCGTTGGCGGACAAACTGGACGTGCGACGCGAGGTTCGTGTTCCCGGGCCACGCCCCAAACGGAGATCTTCGGCTTCAACAATCAACTCAGGGTTTGGACGGAGCCGGGCTTGAATCTGCCGGGCTTCCGCGGCACGGATGTCCCAGGAGAAAGCGGCCAGTCCCGGATTCCGCTCCAGCGCCAAGGCTACCGCGTCCGCCAAAGTGAGCGCTCCAGTGGGCGCGTCTACCGGCGCGGCGGCTGCAGTAGTTGCTGCGGTGTCCGCCTCTTCGCTGAAGGCCCGTGACATAGCGCCCACGCATCCGATACCTGTGACCAGACATATGCTCAACGTGTGCCAAAGGATGTATCTGCCCATCATGCAATCTTCTCCATTCTTGTCCTTAGAGCCGGTGCTGTTCATTTTGATAGACCGGTTTAAGCCGGGGGAGTTACCGTCGGAAGGTATCGTCCCGCGGCAAAGAAACCGAAACGAAATGGGAGGTACGTCGAGCGCCCGAAGAGACACGTCGAACGCGTTGACGGTCCTTTCGATGCTCAGCGAGGGGAAGGCGGACGAATCAAATCTGAAGAACGCCGGTAAGGCGAAGAGGAAGGATTCTACTGGACGATTCGACCCTCGG
>Ga0315291_10008023_pt1 | contig 12996 bp, 11 predicted proteins | sample YL17G12_20_MG_FD_203070 | JGI IMG/M metagenome (GOLD analysis project Ga0315291, IMG submission 203070) | Sediment microbial communities from Yellowstone Lake, YNP, Wyoming, USA - YL17G12_20 | ecosystem: Environmental > Aquatic > Freshwater > Lake > Sediment | place: USA: Wyoming | collected... | reverse complement strand
TGACCTGCCCCAAAAGACCATCGCGAAAGAAGAAACCACTCCATTATCCCGAACAGAAAAAGCGGCGTATCAATTGGATGCTCAGAAACATCGATCGCTCAAAGGAGCGAACAGAACAAAAAGATGGCTCAACAATCTCATAGCCACAGGAAAAAGACGAAGAGGACGGACACAGATCCCACCTCGTATTTTCCTTCCTTCGACAGCCCTTCGCTCTGCTCAGGGCGTGCTCAGGACAAGTTGTATTTCAAGGAAAAGCTCGCCTCCGCCAGAGGCGGACAGGTCGGCGGGCAAGCCCTTCAGCTTCGCTTCAGGGCAGGCCGGCAACTGGCCATGAAGTATGCGCTTCGCCCTGAAGAGATGCAAAGCATTCGTTCAGGGCTTCGCTTAACTTCATGGCTGGCCGGTCGGCTGTAGCTTCTCTTTTGCCCGGAAAATGTGTTTGGATTTCTGTATTGTTTTTGGAGGGGGGAATTGATCCCCGCCCCCCTTCGATTCCCTCAGGGCAAGCGCCCTAAAAAGGAGAGAGGAGGGAACACCCAAAGGAGGAGGAAAAATAATTGTCAGCTGAAACTTCCGTTCCCCCAATTTTCTTTCAGCCCAAACCCCTGCTTTGCCTCCCCGTACCCCACTTTCAACATTGCCAAAGCCCCGCGTAAGCCCCCCTACATCACTTTACAGAAGCATGAAAAAATCCTTTTAGAAATGAATGATAAATGACGATACTAACGCATAGTAAAGCTGACAGGGTATCTCGCACCATAGGGGGTGTATCTCGCACCATCTGGCTGGAATTTCGCACCATGGAATGATATACTTTCCCGTCATGGCGGCAATCGAATATCTAACCCGTAATCAAGCCAATGATATCCTCAAGGCTATCGATGATACAAGGGACAAGGCCATTGTAACGCTGTTTCTCGGCACCGGCATATTCCTTAATGAGCTTACCGCGCTTAACGTCAAATCCGTTGACTGGAAAAAGAAGGTCCTCAGTATATCCAGCAACAGGAAAAGGGATATTCCCCTCAACGATCAGGTGTATGACGCGCTTGCCAGGTGGTCAAAGGAGAGGCCTGACACTAGGTCAGCAGCCCTTTTCATAACCACCAAGGGCAAGGTAAAGGACCTTTCGGCCAGAGGCATAGACAAGCTTATACGCAAGTACGCAAATCAGGCCGGGATAAAGCAGAAGGTAAACGCCCAAATCCTCAGGAACAGCTTTGCCGTGAGCCTATTCTCTGAAAAGATATCCATAGAGGAAGCTTCAAAAGTTTTAGGTATTACCGACCCCGATTCCATAAGGCGGTACATTGAAGCCTCAAAAATGACCCCGAAAGAGGTCCCCGTTGAAACTGTCGCGAAGGTTGATACAAGATCAAAGATCGTCCAAAGGATAGCAAAACTGATACCTATCAGGCCGAGGGAAGCAAAGGTTCTGCCACCGGTCCAGGGCAGTCTTATTCCTGATACTGAACAGGTGCTGTTCGGAAGAGACGGGGTACTTGAGGATATAGAGATGAACATAAGCCAAAAAATATCCGTACTGCTCATCGGGCAAACAGGACTTGGAAAGACCCATATTCTCAAGAATATATGTAAGGCCAATCCTGACTATATCTTTGTCGCTTCCGCCGCGCCTCTCAAGCCAATGCTGACCGCCATATGTGAAAAACTAATACCCGACTGGAAAGAAAAACTGCCGGCAAAATCCCGCGCTACTGCTCCGGAGATGGTCAACCTCCTCACGGAAACGTTCAAGGGCAAACAGGCGCCCTTTCTGGTAATAGACATGATTGACAGGCTGAAGGCCACGGACGTCGATCCTTTTCTCAAGCTTTTGGAAGTGTTCACAGTGCTTTCAGCGGCTGATGATATGCCTCCCCGCCTCAAACAGATATGGTGGAAATTCAAAACGATAGAGCTTAAACCTCTCAACAAGGAATACACCAAACAGCTTATTAAGCATCTCACGCAGAATTTATCAATATCCGATTATGACCTTTTTGAAACGAGAATATTGACCCTGTCGAACTGTTTTCCTCTGGCGATAGTAGATATGGTCCATCAGCTTGGAACAAAGCAGGTGATAATGCAGGACGACATAAGGGAGCTTTACCACGAAGCGGGCATGAGGTACCGGGACTGGACGGCGGCGATCGTACTTATTTGGGGAATAATGATAATGTTCCGGTTCGTCGCGCTAGGAACACACAGCTTTGAAGGGTATATCCTTGCCGGCTTCGGTACGGCGATAATGATCGTATTACGTTTCTTTGCTTTTAAGATGAGGTAAAAGGAGGATAAATATGGACAATTTTAATATTAAATACTACGTGGATATTCTTAATCAAAATGGGACTGCATTAATTGCTATTTGTACCGCCCTCTACCTATATGTAACATGGAAAATATTTAATGAAAACCGAAAAACCTATCTCGCGCAATACATGCCAATAGTATATATAGATTACAGTCGTAAGGATAAAGAATTTAAAATTACCAATATAGGAAATGGACTCGCGATAAACATTGAAATCAGTAGTCTTAGAATATTTACAACTGATATTGAAGCCGAATTTCGGCTGGACTTTGAAAAAGTTTACAATTTAACCCCGCATGAAACTAAGTCGTTGCTTTTTAAGGAAAAAGTTAACGGTAAAATCCTTCATGAAGGACCGCTTGGGGCACATTTATATTCGCAATTCAGCGATAACAATTATATATTTACAGTTATTTTAAAAGATATCCTGGGCAATATTTATTATCAAAAAGTGAATATGGGCAAGAGTGGTATATATATCATTAAACATTTTAAGACTTGGTGGCTAACTCGTTGGCTGTTCCTTATTAAAGACAGAATCGATGACTTCATGTTTTTTGCTACTAGAGGGATAAAAAATAAATTGATGCTTTCGTCATCAAAGAAACGCTCTTCCCATCGAAAAAGAGAATTATGATGCATATTTTAATACGGTTGCCTTTTAGTCATTGTGTCATTGTTAATTGTTCATTGGAGCGTGAGCGATGCTAGCCCCAACTCATAGCGTATTCGGAATATTCTTAACCCTGATAATCCTGGCTATTTTCGGGATAAGGTTCAGCCTACACTGGACAGTGATCCTCTTTGCCGTCATCGGCGCGATACTGCCTGACATAGACCATCAAAGATCGGTCATCGGGAAGCTTTTCCGCTTCATTTCATCGCCTTTGGAGCACAAATTCGGCCACAGAACGATAACTCACTCTTTCATCGGCTGGGGCATCGCCTCGATTGCCTTTGCCTTTATTGTCTTAATTGGTAATTGGATATTGGGATTTGTTTGGTCATTGGGATTTGGTCATTGGTCATTGACGCCCCGCTGGATATCAGCTTTCAGTATAGGCTACCTTTCTCATCTGATTCTTGACATGTTTAACAAAAGGGGCGTTCAGCTTCTCTGGCCCGATCCCACAAGGGACGTTATTCCCCGGAATCCGAATGTCAGGACCGAATCGGGCAGCAAGGCCGAGCCTTTCATTTTCGTGATACTCCTGTTCTTCATGGTCCTTTCCTTCCCGCTGTCCAAATACGGCCTTGTAAGCTCCCTCCGCTGGCTTCTTGCGACTCCGGGAGCGGCGATAGAGGAATTCAGGAATCTGCAGATACACTCCTACCTTGAATTCAGCGGCCATTTTCAGGATTCCAAGAAAGCTGTCGAAGGAACCGCGGAGATCCTCGATGTTGACAGAAGCCGGCTTGTCATTCTCTTCGGCGGGAATGTCTATACATTAAGCGATGAGCTTTCATCGGATATCATGGCAAACAAGGTCAGGGTAAAGTACGGAAAGGAACCGATAGTCGCCGACAGGATCGCATTCAAGGATAAAGGCTATGATTATTTGCTTCAGCTTATCCCGCCCGGGGCGCTTGTTTCAGGCACAGTCCACCTGCCGAAAGACATTGAGATCAAATATCCCGCGTCAACCGGTATGTTCAACATCTTTGAGCAGAAGGGAAACGACCTGGTCATCCGTTTCGCGGATAAAAACCAGGTCAGGAAGCTTGCATTAAGCGAATATTACGATATTCAACGGCAAAAGGACGTAACTGAGCTTTCAAAGCTTGAGGTTGAGGTAAGCAAGATTCAATTGCAGATCAAGGAGCGTGAAGAAGCGGGAGGGCTTACCCCTCTCGGCAGGGAAATGCTGATGGGGAAGGCCGAGCAGGAAAAGCAGAAGCTCGAGCTTGAGGAGCTTAATAATAAGCTTGCTGATACGAATTTAAAGATCGAGGAATTGAAGATAAAGATAAAAGAGCGCAAACTTCTGTTTTCAGGAGAGGTTTATATAAGGAGATAGGAAGAAATTTAGAGGAAATAAATATATGAAGAAAAAAAGGAAATTATTTATAAGGCATCCCATTCCCAGTAAGCAGGAATTAAAAAATACAATGGACTATTGGGCAAAAAGAAAGAAAACCTCTTTAGGAGAAGAGTTGCTGATTTATTATAGTTGCTTAATGGACAATATAAATAAAAGCAATGAGATCATTAAAAAAGAAATAATGCGTATTGAGAAAACAAAGAAATGCTTGGAGATTGCAACGGATCTTCTAAGAGAAGATGAGAAATAAAAGGGGGGTAAACTATGGGTATATTCTCTGATGTTTTTGATTTACGTCCCGAAATCGAAAAACAGCTAGAAAAACAATATCTACCTATGCTTCAGGACATGATGGGGATATCATCGTCACAGGCTAGAAAACAATTTCAGGAATTGCTCCAGCAGGCAAAAGAAGAATCTGTGGAAGAAAACACTGCGAGCCTGCCTGAAAACTTTGGAGATATCCTTTTGCAAAAAGAATTTACCGACGCAAATATTAAAACGATGTTAGAAAGAAAAAGAGCAGAGGGAGTAAATAACGGAGATATAAAATGGTGGTGGAATCTTCATGATTTTGAAAGAAGAATTATGCTTAAGGTTGATGATATCTTCCGGGCAGCTACATTTTGTAAGCTTAAGGAAGAGCAAGGCCTTAATGATGAAGAAGCGGCGAAGAAGCTTAGAAAGATTTTCCCTGTTTTCGGCAATTCTGACGACATTACTCGTGGCGCTGGAGCCGATAGGCCATTACCGTATGAACTCAAAGACAGAATAAATCTATATATTAATAAAAGGTCGCAATATGATCTTGAAGAGCTAAAAAATGAAATTGAAGAAGCATTAAGCGTTAATGCTTTGATTAGAATGAATATTCAAAAAGGAATCTTGTAAAGTAAAGGAGAGTGCCCCATGAAAAAACTAATTTCTGTCTTCTTGTTAATTGTGCTCGATTTGACATTTATCATTGGTAATTTGTCATTAGCGTATGAATATACGCTTGCCCCCAATGACACCCTCGAGATCAAAATCCTCAATAAAAAGGACCTAGATACCAAGCAAACCATTGCGCCGGATGGGACGATATCACTCCCCTTTTTGGACAGAATAACCGCTTCCGGCAAGACCCTCAGCGAATTTGAGGCATATCTCAAGTCCGAGCTTGGAAAGTATATCGAAAAGCCGCAGATCATCGTCTATCTCACTCCGCGCTCTATCTATGTAGTACAGCACGACCTGAAGAAAAACACCTGGGAGGTTAAGGAAGCTAAATCCATCCCCGAAGCCAAAGCATACGCTGGTGAGGACTATACAAAAGAGATAAAATATGGTGACGTGGTAACCGTTGATGTCGGCAAACAGCCTGACTGGTGGGAGGATAATTGGTATAAAGTTATCACGGCAACGGCAGTAATTGCGGGAATAGCAGCAGCAAATAAGTAGTATTATTTCTCGAAATCTTTTACAGCAAGTCTATATCTGCAAAAATCGCAATCCGGTCCTAGTTCTGGAATCTTATCGCTCATCAAGCATACTTTTGCTTCTTTTATCGTCTTTTCAACCCAAGAGTCATCCCCAACATGAGGAATTAAAGTAATATCAAACACTAAATGTCCATCAAATCTCTCTTTTGAGCTATCAGCATTACAATAAACAAAGTACCCTATCGAGTTAACTATAAAATCATTCCTCCTGAATAACCACTGATAAATCTCCATCTGTCTTTTATAGGCATCCTGCCAATCTTGATCAAGTGAGGTTATCTCGCCGTCTTTTGAAGTGCTTTTATAATCAATGATAATCAACTCACCGGCAGGATTGATCCAAACATCATCAATTCCGCCGGAGATTATTAGGTTTGTTTCCTTGTGATAATGACTAATACCACCTGTCAAAGCGTTTCGCCACAAATCAATATCCTTATGATCATATGGAATTGCATCTACCTTATTTTCAGTCATTAACGGATGAGGTTTATGTTCTTTCCTGTAATGATCAAACTCATTTTTTAGCAATGCATCAACTGCGCTATTAAGTGTAAATGGGTAACCCGGTGGCTGACCTACACCAAGCCGACGGTCCAGATAGAAACAGCGAGGACAATTGATGAATAACTCGAGCTTTGAGCGACTCAATTTATATGCCCCTGAAGAACTCGGGTCAAATATATTTCTTATTCGTTTTGCGTTGTAGTATTTTGACATATAATCACCTCAATATATTTCTGCATACTTTTTGGTTTGGTCGTATATTTTACCTGGTAGATTTGGCTTATAAAAAGCGCCACTAATCTTTTTATCAAGGAATACTTGATCGGTTTGATTATAAATACTTAACAAAAAAGGATTATTAAACTTCCCTTTCATTTCTTGCATGAAGTCTTTATGATAATATTTCATATATTTTGATAAATAATATAAATACCATACAGCATTATATAGGTTAGTTTCATTTTTAGCTTTACTATATATATATTTATCTACTTCAACATCTTTGTTCTTTTCCACGAACTTCTCAATATATGAAATGCAAAAAGGCACTACTGAATGGAAACAATCCGATAATGATAATAAAACAGAAGCTATTTGACGCATATCTTCTTTGTTTTTTGGTAAATATCTGGAATTAGATAAGTACTTAGCCAATAATCTTTTGTAAGGATATGTGCGTTGCAAGTCAGCAATGCGGGCCAAATGCCATAGAAATTGTTTTTTTGTACCTTCTCGCGATTCATTTAATGCAACTGAATGATAGTCAACCATCCATTCTCTTTGCAAGAGCTCAAATGGATTGCCCACAATTGTCTTCTCCTCATTAAGATGCAACAAATATTTGGTTAAGACCTTTTCAACAACGTCAATTACATTCTGCTTCATCTTCTCATCTTTCACAAATATTCTATAATCATCTTTATATCTTGCTGCGTATGCATCTATTTTTTCTTTTTCAAACAGTTCTGATATTTCTCTATCTATTTTTCTGAATAAGATTTCAAATATAATGTCTGATGCGCCTGGCCCAATAGTAAGCCCTTTTGTTAGCCCTCCGTGCATTGCCTGTATCAGCTTATCTATTCTGAATCCATTGCTATCACTCAGGTTAAGATCCACGGTCAAAGTTGAAGCGTTTTCGTTTCTTACGTTTTCATATCCATCAATTGCCCAATGAATAGAATGCGAATAAATTGAAGGATAGCAATGCTTGACATCTAGTTTTATTAATAAACAATACTCATGAGAATCCATGCAAATATCATTTTCAAGACGAAGGTAGTCAGAAATACCCCGGATATCTTCCTTATCACTTTCTCTACATGGCAATGGCAACGAGTAACTGGTAATCCGTTCCGATTGTTTAAGAAGACTCAACAAATCTAACGATTTCAATTCAAACAGAAAGTCATGCAAGACATCTGGATGATATACTCCAAAATATTTACTTGTTAACCGATCATCCGGCGGGGAGATTTTAAGCGTTGACCTCCAAGCTTTACCAGATTCCAGGATCTTCGAATCTCCTATTCGAAGATCCTTGGCTTGGAAACAAATGGGCAAAATACCATCTGGATAAAATCTGGAATTAAAAATCCATTCTAAGTATCCGGGTAGCAAGCTTGCCAACTCTTTTTCGTATTCCTGAGCTCGTCGCCTAATTGCGAGATTCATTCACTTCTCCCCCTCCACCACCTTAATCTCCTCCTCCGTCAGTCCATACAGCTTGTAAACAAGCTGATCTATCTCTTCGTCTGTTTCCTCGATCTGCCTTTTCAGCCGTTCGGTTTCGGAGGTTTGCTTATCTTTTACTTTTAAATATTTATTGTTAAGATCAAGGATATTATCGACAAGTTTAATGAGTGAGGTCTGCTCTTTGGTTGTAGCTTGATGGACCGGGAATTTTCTGTACACTAAAACCCCTATATCAACACCAACGCCACGTTTTTTTCCATGACCACTAAACCAATATCCTCCCAAACTAGAATTCATAATGCCCAATAAATATTTGAGGCTATATTTATTATCCTTTTGAATAATTACGGAAAATGAAAACCCAACATAATATTTATCTTCGTCGTAACTAAATTCTGGTGATGCGAACATCCCCTTACATATCAATTTTGGGCATTCAAAGAATTTAATATCTCGTGGCCTATGTATACCATAAGGCTTATTTGAGGAGGTAATAAATGGCCTCATTTTATTTAAATGCTTTTTTAAATTGAGGTATTCACCTTTTCTAATCTGTTCTTTTGCATCTTTATCAGCATAAATCAGATATTCATCGCAGTGATTAATAAAATATCTGCCAACATCATTAGAATCGAGATACTTTTTTATTACTTTCTTTTCGCTCGTACTAAGATTTAGCTTTTTTATCTCATCTCCTGACAGCACAAATACTCCATCACCCGCATTAAATTCTGCGCCTTTCATTCCTTCCAAAGCTTTTCTACTGACTTTATCTGTAGCTTCTACAGCTCCCTGAGAAACATCAAATGCCCTTCCTAATTCAAAACAATTCTTAAATATAACTGCCGATTTAGAGGTAAAATCTATTTTATTGTCTTCTGTTATTATGCTCTCATATATTAAATGGTCTGATTTTGTTTCAGAAATATTATTATTAAAACCATCCCTATTAACCTTAACGTAGGTTGTCTTATCTGTTTTTGTTGATTTCCCTTTTTGATAAACATGAATTATATGTTTCCCGCTCACGTCACCAAATACTTTAATATCATCAAGGTCTATTAATTTTAAGAGAACTAATTCTTTTTTGATTCGCTCAATTAACTTTGATGCGCCGGAACTTTTAAGAAAATAACTGTTCGTGATAAACCCTATATAGCCGCCTTCTTTAACAACATCAATTGCTCGATGTAAAAAGAGATACCATAGATCCATTTTGCCTTGATAATATTTTCCATACTCGCTTTTCTTAATCGGATCAAAAATAGCCTTGCTGTCCATTTCTTTTAAATATGGGGGGTTCCCGACAATCACATCGAATCCGCCTTTATCCATTACATCCTTAAACCTCGTTTCCCATTTAAAGGCCTTATCCCCAGCAATTTTCTGATCATCTATCAGGGAATTCCCGCATTCGATATGCTGATCAAGGTTAGGCAGTTTTCTTCTGGATGAAACCGCGCTCAATAGAAGATTAAGTTTTGTCAATTCAATTGCCTCAGCATCAAGGTCAACCCCATAAATATTACTTGCTAGGGCTTTTAATTTGCGAGTCTTAGGATAATCTTTTTCTTCGGGCGTCTTCGCATATGCATCATCAAACACTTGGAGAGCCTTAATTAAAAATGAACCAGAGCCACAAGCAGGGTCAAGTACTTTGAGGTTGGCTATTTTCGCGTATTCCTTATTCTTTAACAGCTCATCAAGCACCTTACCAAGAGTATTCTCAACGATGTAATCAACAATATATTTCGGAGTGTAATAGATGCCGTGGCTTTTACGTTTCTCCTTGCCAACAAGATTCTCCCCTTTTTGAATGATCCCAAGATACTGCTCATAGATTTTGCCAAGTATGTCATCGGGAATCACGGCAAAATCGAACTTGACATCTTCTTTTGAGTCCTCATAAAGGCTGGATATTACATCCCAAATAAGCTCAAGGCTGATCTTTGTTTTATCAATCTCGTGTATTGCAAATAAACTGCTGTCATACCCCTTCTTAAATTCACGAAATACTTCAAGTAAAAGCGGCCAAGGTGATTTTGAGTGGTCATTTTGGCATTCTTTCAGAATATTCTTCAGTATATTAGGTTCATCTATTTTTCTGTCTTCGCAGGTACGTATAAAGATCAGGCGGTTAAGCAATTTTTGAACGCACTCATGGATTTCCTCATCCTTAAGGTCTTTTCGTCCGGATGTTACCTCTTTGAGCAATTTATCACGCCAGACAAGCAGTTTCTTAAGAAGAAGCTCATTGACCGGAACTTTGTTTTCCACATGACTAATTTTCTTTGCGTATTCATTAAGACCACCTACTGAAATAGATTCTTTACTTAAGAGCCATAATATTTCGAGATTATCTAAATACTTATCATATGTAAGGTCGATTACTGTTTTCTCGCTCAATCGCTTAGATTTTGATAATGAATTGAATACTTTTATGCCCTCAAAATCCGAAAGAACCACCCATCTAATCGTTTTATTGTACCCATAGTTTATAGCTTGCTCTGCATATTTAGGGTCGTATAAATCTTCACGCAAACTTTTTGCTTCAATATAAAACTGAGCTTGTCCATTAATATTAAAAGCATAATCTACTCTTTTTTGTCCACCAGCAGTTTCTTGCCCGGTCACTTCGTCAGCTATTTTGTCCGCTGAAGTATCCCAACCAAGAGCCTTGAAAAGAGGAAGAATTAATTTGCGGCATGTTTCATCCTCATTAAAAGATTCGTACTTGCCAGTTTCCTTGAGGTCTTTGTATAAATCAATCAACCTTTGAATTTCTTTTTTCGCGGTTTCTCTTATACCTGTCGTCATATCAATGAATTATACGCCCATCAGAAAAGAGAGTAAAGGTTAGAGGATTTTAGCTCCCCAGCCTTTCCAGTATAGCATTTTTTCGCTTTTCGCCGTCAAGGTACCCTTCACCCTTCGTGCGCTCACACACTATTTTAAAAAGGTAAGGTTCGCTTACTTCGGGCTCAGGGCGCTTCGCTTTCCACCTCGCTCCGTCCCTCCTAAAGTCGGGACTCCGCGCCTTCCACTCGTTGCGTTCGTTCGCCATAATTAGATATTAGGTGTGGCTCACTCCCTCCACTCGCTCCAGGTGACGGCGGCGAAAAAATGCTCCTTTCTTCCTGTGTGTTTTCATTTTATAGGCCTGCCCGCCGTAGCCCGGTGGCGCAGGCGGGGAGGTGTTTTTCATGTCTCGTTTGGCAGGTGTGGTTGGTTCTCGTTCCCTTCCGGCTTCTTTTTCTCCGCTTGTTTCCCGTGTTGTTTCCATTCTTCTTTCCCGTGGCTACAGCATTGCCTCTGGCGGCGCCGTGGGTGCTGATTCATTCGCTCTTGAGGCAGTCATTCAGCAGGGGGTGGCTTCACGTGGGATCATTTATTCAGCTTGGGCTTCCCTCTTCGGCTTTCCTTCCTCTGTACAGCCCCAGGTTTCCCGGTTCCTTGCTTCCGGCGGTCAGGTTGTTTGGGGTTCTTGTCCTGTTGGTGCTTCGCGCCAGGAAGCGGTTTCTGCCCTTCTTGGCCGGAACAGGCGTCTTGTTTCTGCTTCCTCGGTCATTGTTGCCTTCCTTCACGGCCAGTCCCGCGGCACGCTTTACACGGTCCGTCAGGCTGTTGAGCAGGGTATTCCGGTCATTGTTTTCCTCTGCGGTGGCGGCGCATCTTTGCCGCCTGATTTGGCTTCCAGGTGCTTAGTCTTTGATTTTATATAATAATTCTTCCTTCTTTGGTCATTGGAAATTGGTAATTGGTCATTGCCGACCTTCGGTCGGCCATATCCTCGAGTGCGGCATCCTTTCCCTCTGCGCTTAGCCTATACAGGCTTGCCCGCCGAAGCTTTATGCGAAGGCGGGCTTTTTTTTGGTCGCGATATGTCTTCTAAACGTATCAAATAAGATTTATCCAATATTCATTTCTGATAAAATGCATCCCAACCATTTATTTTTATAAATGGATTTACTTTTGGCCCTCTAGAAATTAATCCACGATCATCAGTAACAAATAGATCTGCCGCATTTGCACATATTAACTGCCTAAGATCACTTGTGTGTTTACGGCTGGGCCCATCATTTGTAGTGCAAGCCAAATAATTAAAATAAATATTAGCATTTATCCAAGAGTTTAAATAAGGATGCTTATTAGGCTCATTAAATAAAGAATTATTAGATAAAGAGTCCGCGTACTTTTTAAACTGACTTTTATCTATGATTTGGCGTCTAACTTCACACTTTCCGATTAATTCATCATATTTGATTCTTTTGTCCTGGGAAAATAATGGATTCTCTTTTAAGAAGTTTTGGCGAAAATTATAATCATTAAAACTCTTTTCTCTTTTCGAAATAAATTCTCTTGCCCTTGTAATGTCTCCATCCGCTAAGCGGCGAATTTCTTCAATAAAGCTTTTCTTATTGCGATACTCATAATATGGCTGGTAATGTATGCCGGTTTTAGCTTCTCGTAAATCATTTATAATCAGATCGTCTATTTTTAAAATAATAAAAGATATATCCAAGTCGCTAATGTATGCGTAAAGTGATTTTGCCTTTTCAATTTTCTTTTTATTGTCTTCTAATAAGCATCTTCCAATCTCATAAATAATATGTGAACCAATTACAATATCAGCCCCCTTTGTTTGTAAGAAAACTTTAAATTCATTAGGGGACATGACATTCATTGCTAAATCATATATGTTTGCATCAAAATATATTTTCATACGAATATCTAAGTGATATTATATACTTTATTGGTGATAATCTCTTCCGTTTACTCACTTAAGTTTATTTCACTTGAAACCTCATCGTTTGGGTGTTCCCTCACTTTTTCATTCGGGGGCGGTTCAATTCCCCCCTCCAAAAACAATACAGAAATCCAAACACATTTTCCGGGCAAAAGAGAAGCTACAGCCGACCGGCCAGCCATGAAGTTAAGCGAAGCCCTG
>Ga0315291_10008021_pt1 | contig 12998 bp, 9 predicted proteins | sample YL17G12_20_MG_FD_203070 | JGI IMG/M metagenome (GOLD analysis project Ga0315291, IMG submission 203070) | Sediment microbial communities from Yellowstone Lake, YNP, Wyoming, USA - YL17G12_20 | ecosystem: Environmental > Aquatic > Freshwater > Lake > Sediment | place: USA: Wyoming | collected... | reverse complement strand
AGAATCCCCTGATCTTTGTCCACAAAGCCCTGCCATCCCCAGAACGTGAGCTCGACCGTTTCCGCTGCCGCCGGCTCAGACACTACAGTAGGCTGTTCCTCGGGGACGCTCGTAGGCTCCGCGGTCGCGGGAGCAGGGGAGGCTGGGGCACAGCGGGCCAGGACCAAGCCCCCTATAGTCAAGCCACTCAAGCGCAGAAAGTCGCGACGCGACACCCTGCCGCTCTGTTTCTCTTTACCGTTCATCTGTTTTCTCCTTGAATCTGCAATTGGGAATTGGACACGTGGAGGCGACTCCACATCCTTCGGACGCCCAGGCATTGGTGCCTGGCTGGACTGCGATCACACCTTACGTGCGCTCTGTACTTGCGTTTGCCGATTTTCCTTCACCTCCTCAGTTTGTCGTCTGCTGATCAACCATCAGCGTCTCGCGTCTAGACCCCTTCCTGGACAAATGGTAGCACCACGTTAACCAACAAATGCACGAGCTCCTCCTGGACGTTGTTGATGTGAGCGCGCATGTGACGTTCTGCCTCCTCTCCGTTACCGGCCAGGATACTCTCCACAAGCGGCACGTGCTCGTGGAAGGAGCGTTCCATCCTGCCCTTCAGTGCAACGAATCCGATGCGCAGCCGGTACCATTGCTCGTTGAGATTCTCGACGATGCGCAGGGCGCGCTCATTGGAGTACATTGCAAAGATCGCATGATGTAACTCGGCGTCTGCCTGTCGCCAGGCCTCGTAATCGGTGGCGCTGACCGCCTGCCTCATTCTTTCCAGCGCATTTTTCAGGTTCGCCCGCTTCTCTTCGTCTGTACACGCCGCTGCCTTGCCAGCCACCATACTCTCCACGGCCAGTTTGATGTCGAAAATCCCGTGAATATCCTCCAGCGAAAGCGTGTAGACCTTCCAGCCCTGCCTGGCCTGGCTGATCAGAAAGCCTTCGTGTTCCAGGATGCGCAGTGCTTCGCGCACGGGCGTACGGCTGATGTTCAACTCCTCCGCGATCTGCTTGTCGGTGATGTACTGCCCTGGCTTGAAATCCCGGTTCAGGATGCGGCTCTTCACAGAGTCATAGACCTGCCGCTGAAAGGTCCCGCTCGCTTCAGCAGGCTGTGTAGCCACGGGGAGTATTTTTTCGTCCATCGGTCTCCACCCACATAGAGATCTTGCAGATGCGTGTACTCTATTCGTATCTACTACATTATACTTTATAAATGCGTTAAAGTCAAGTAGCGTATGCGGTATACTTGACATGGGCATACGTTAATCGTTCTGCCGCTTTCGAACATCCCGGCTATCGTGCCGCCGTTCTTCTTGAGGCCCAATCGTATCCTGGCGATGCAACCGTAGCCGTTTGCCGATTCACCCACCATCTGTTAGAATCCACCCAGTTATCATGCCCTCTTCGGGGCACCATGAAGCATGAAAACACCTCAACAAGTTGAGGACTCCGAAGCTGAGGACTCCGGAGTCCCGAACTTGTTCGGGCTGTTTTCGACCAGGAGACACAATGGTGGAACGACGCCGAAATGCTATCGAAACCTGCCTGATCGTCGGCCTGCTCCTGGTGGCACCGTTGGCCCTGGCGCCGTGTGCCCCTGTCTCCCTCATCCTGGGCCAACCTACACCCACGGTCACACCCACACCGGCCATACCGGCCACACCACTCCCTCCGCCGGCGGAACCCACCCGCCCTCCCGAGCCCTCGCCGACCGCCGTTCCCACACCCGCACCCAGCCCTGCCCCGCCTACACAGACACCCCCGTTCCCATTCCCGCTACCTGCGGCCGGCAGGAGCAAACTGGGCGTCCACGGCATTCGGTCGAACCGCATCCTCGACTTTGCTCAGACCCTGGCGGATGCGGGCACCCCCTTCCGGATCGTCAAGGCCGTGGACGATCTGGGTTGGTTGAAGGAAGTCAAGCGCATCAGCCCCGAGACGATCACCGTGGGCCGCCTGGCGCACGAGCACGAGGCGGCTGGCCTGGTGAATGACCCGGCCACCGACCTGGATTGGTATGCAGCCCTCCTCATGGAGCCGATCCTGACCAAAGTGTACAACGATCCTTCGCTCAGGCAGGCCGTAGACTATTGGGAAGTGACGAATGAGCCGTTGGGCGGCGGCGTGCCGGCCGAAACTTACGTGCGCCTGGCCCAGTTGACGGTCAAGTGCCTGGACATCGCCGAGGCCAACGACCTGCGGCTGGCCATTTTTGGTTTCAGCGCTGGTACGCCCGAGTGGGTGGACATGGTGGCTCTGGTCGAGACGGGCGTGTTTGCGCGCGCCGCGGCCGGCGGCCACATCCTGACCCTACACGAAGGGGTCTTTGGCGACGATCCGCTAGACAAGTGGTGGAACGTCCACTCTGTGGACGGGGCTGGCAACCCTATTGCTGAGGAAACCGGAGTGACCGCGCCCGGCGGGTGGATCCCTGGCGGGCCGGTCCTGGATGGTGCCGGTGCGTTGTGCTTTCGCTACCGCTTCCTGTATTCCCTGCTCCAGGAGCGGGACGAGGTCGTGCCCCTGTTCGTGAGCGAGTTTTACGCCGGCGGCGGCTACGATCCGGCGCACAAGGCCGACGTGGTAACCCGCATGCTGTGGTATGATGGCCAGTCGACCACGGATGACTACGTGTTGGGCTTTGCACCGTTCACGTTGGGGCCGGTGGGCGGCTGGAAGGAGCAGGACTATGAGCCTTTCTACGAGGGCTGGGATGGGTTGGTGGCGTACGTGATGGCGCGGGCGGCCGCGTCGCCGCCGCCGTAGAGACTTATGAAACCCAAGACGCTGCACATGATCGGCAACGCGCACATAGACGCCGTGTGGCTGTGGCGCTGGCAAGAGGGCTTCCAGGAAGTGAAAGCCACCTTCCGCTCCGCCCTCGACCGGCTCCAGGAATACGACGACTTTTTGTTCGTCGCCAGTTCGGCTGCCTTTTACGCCTGGGTGGAGAAAAACGACCCGCCGATGTTCGCCGAGATCCGGCAGCGCGTGGCCGAGGGGCGTTGGGGGCTGGCCGGCGGCTGGTGGATCGAACCGGACTGCAACGTCCCCGGCGGCGAATCCTTCGTGCGGCAGGGGTTGTACGGCCAGCGCTACTTTCAGGAGAAATTCGGTCTCACGGCCCGCGTTGGGTACAACGTGGATAGTTTCGGCCACCACGCCACGTTGCCGCAGATCCTCAAGAAAAGCGGCCTGGATTTCTACGTCTTCATGCGCCCCGGCCCCCACGAAAAGGACCTGCCCGGCCACCTGTTCTGGTGGGAAGCGGACGACGGCTCGCGCGTGCTTACCTTTCGCATCCTGGAACCATACTGTACGTGGGAATGGGAATTGGAGCCCCACGTGCGCCGCTGTGCCAAGGCCCTGGCCGAGAGCCCGCTCGACGACCTGATGTGCTTTTACGGCGTCGGTAACCACGGTGGCGGCCCGACGAAGGAGAACATCGAGACCATTCGTCGCTTGCAGGCCGAAGACGAACTCCCCACACTGGTCTTTAGCACGCCGGTGCGCTTCTTCGAGAGCGTGTCGCGTCCGAAGCCCCCGCCGGAGGCGGGGGTAGGATCACGGCTGGGCCAGGCGTGGGGGGCTTGTGTGCCGGTAGTGCACGACGAACTGCAACATCACGCCAGCGGGTGCTACGCCGCCCACTCCGGCGTCAAGCGCTGGAACCGCCGCGCCGAGCACCTGCTGCTGGCCGCCGAAAAGTGGGCCACCATCGCCTGCTGGACCACCGGCCAGCCTTACCCCACCGGCCTGGCCCAGGCCTGGCAGGACGTGCTGTTCAACCAATTCCACGACGTCCTGGCCGGCACCAGCGTCGAGCCGGCCTACGAGGACGCGCAACACCTGTACGGCGAGGCGTTGGCCATCGCCGGCCGTGCCCTCAACGCGGCCACCCAGTCCCTGGCGTGGAATGTCCGCCTTGAGCCTGAGGACGCCATGCAGCCGGTCGTCGTCTTCAACCCGCACGCCTGGCCCAACAGGGCGAACGTTGAGGTGGAGGTCAGCGCACTGCAAGGGCACGGCGGGCTGTTAGACGAAGCGGGACATCCTGTGCCCATCCAGCAGGTCCAACCCCAGGCGACCACGGGCTGGCACCAGCGCATCAGTTTCGTCGCCGACCTGCCGCCGCTGGGCTACCGCACCTACCGGCTCGTCCACCAGGCCCCGCCCGTCCACGACACCGCGCCACTCCAGGCCACTGACCTCACGCTGGAGAACGACTTGTTCCGGCTGGAGATCGCCCCGGAGACGGGGACCATCGGGAGCCTCTACGACAAGCGACACCAGCAGGAGATATTTCTGGGGCAGGCTGCCAGGCCGGTTGTGATAGACGACCCCAGCGACACCTGGAGCCACGGCGTGTACCGCTTCGATCGCGAAGTCGGCGCCTTCACCGTGCACAGCATCCGGCTGGTAGAGCACGGCCCGGTCAAGTCCACCATGCGGGTGGTGAGCGGGTATGGCGACTCGCGGTTGGTCCAGGATTTCACACTGTACGCGGAACTGCCCCAGATTGACGTGCACGTCACCGTGGACTGGCGCGAGCAATTCAAGATGCTCAAGATCCGTTTCCCGCTGCGGCTTGACTTCCCGCGGGCGCTCTATGAAATCCCCTACGGCCACCTCGAGCGCCCGGTGAACGGCGAGGAGGAACCGGGCCAGGGCTGGGTGGACGTGTCGGGGAACGCCTGTGACACAGGTGCGCCCTACGGCCTGGCCCTGCTGAACGACGGCAAGTACAGCCTGGACGTCAACGGTCCCGTCATCGGCCTGACCGTGCTGCGCAGCCCCATCTACGCCCATCACATCCCGGCCGTCCCGGATGCGGATCGGGACTATGCCTTCGTGGACCAGGGCCTTCAGCGCTTCACCTACGCCCTGCTGCCGCACGCAGGGGGATGCGACGTGGCCGGCGCCGTCAAGCGCGCGGCCGAACTCAACCAGCCGCCCGTCGCACTGCTCGAAACGGCTCACCCGGCGGGAACCTTGCCGCAGATGGACTCACACCTCTCCGTGGACCAGGACAACGTCGTCGTGAGTGTGGTCAAACAGGCGGAGGACGGCGACGGCTGGATCGTGCGCGGCTACGAGACCGAGCGCCGGGCGACCCAGGCCACCATCCGGCTGCCCCATCAGCAGCGGGTGATCGAGACGCATTTTGGGCCGTGCGAGATCAAGACGTTCCGCGTCCCGCAGGATGGCACCCGTCCCGTCGTGGAGACCGACCTGCTGGAGCAGATTTGCCCTATCGCAGATTCGCTTTAAGGAGATGACACATGACCAAATTCAGTCTGCCGGGTATTCCTGGGGAACTCGAATGGAAGAATACCCCTTTGGATTGGCAAGTGGAGCATGGAAACAACCTGACCATTGTGGCGGGAGAACACACGGACTGGTTCATTGATCCAGCGGGGAACTATGTTAAAGACAATGCGCCGGGCGCGCTTTTTGCGCCGCCGGACGCGAGTTTCCTCCTGAGCGCCCGAGTTACGGTAGATTTCGCTTCAACGTTCGACGCCGGTGTACTTCAGCTGCGTGGACGGGATGACCTGTGGGCCAAGCTGTGCTTCGAGTACTCGCCGCAAGGGCAGCCCATGATCGTTTCGGTCGTTACGCGCGGGGTTTCCGACGACTGCAATTCGGTGCCCATAGAAGGGCAAGAGATCTACCTGCGTATCGCGCGGAGCATCCCGACCATCGCGTTTCACTATTCTCGGGACGGTCGCTATTGGCATCTGGTCAGATACTTTACATTGGGCAAGTTGGACAATCTGAGGGTGGGGTTTTCATCTCAATCGCCGACGGGGCAAAAGTGCAGGGCGGTCTTTTCGGAGATCAGCTATCGGCCAGGGACGCTAAAGGACAATCGGAGTGGGGAATAGGGGTCGTGGGCCAGGTAGGTGCTGAGCCACTCGTAGGCCGTGCCCTCCTGGCCCTAGGGCAAGGGGAAAGCCCGCGCCAGGCCGGCCTGGCTCATCCCGTCCAGGATCTCCACCAGCGACGCGCGCATCGAGTGCAGGTCAGCCCACACCGCTCTGACCGGTTCACTTATGGGCCACAGAATAAAGCGCGGGGCGGCCCAGCGCTCGTTCTGCCATCACACCCTTAGCAGCTACCGCCTGGCCTTACTTGACAAACAAAAAGCCCCAGCCTTTGGCTGCCTACGTCATCCGAGTGACGGGATGACGCCAAGTTGCTGCAAGAAGCCCAGATAGTCCGAGTACTCCCACTCCTCGACGATTTTGCCGTCTCCCCAACGACTCACGAGGCATCCCACCAGTGTCACCTGCTTGCCGGTGGGCGGAAAGGGAAGGGTCGGCGATTGCCCCGTGTGTTTGGCCCGCCAAGTCCATCGGGTAACAGTAGTGTTCCCTTCGGCAATCATCTCATGAATCGTGAATTGGGACTCAGTGAAAGCACTGAGGGTGCCTGCCACAAATTGTTTTTCAGCCTCAAGGCTTTCAAAATCCCCAAAGGGCGGTCTGTGGTGGACATAGTCAGCGGCGTACACTTTGTTCCAGGCATCTAGGTTGCCCTTGTTCCAGCCCTCCTCAATGGCCCAACGAAGTTTTGACCCAAGTTCCTCTGACATTTGGATACCCTCCTTGCTGGTATTTGGTATGATGACTCGGCACCCGTCCAAGACGATTCAAGTTGCTGGTTGCCGCCAGATGGCACCCTTCAGTTGAATTCCACTTTGCACCATTCCACGCTGTCGCCGTGGGTGTTATTCGGAGACGAGGCACCTGCCGCCGGTGTTCAGTCGTGTCCTCAAATGCTTTCCGGCATCGCGGTAGGACGGCCAGTCACCCAACCGCCCCCACCCAGATCCTGGCATGCCGTTTTCTCGCACCAGAACCAACTCACCTGTTACTTCCGGTTCGGGAGTGGCGGCGGGGTGGGCGACCGCCCCGCCGACCATAACCAGGTGCGATGTACCAAGAATGCACCATAGCTACTTGCAGAAACTTGGGCAACGCCCGCAATGCCGCGGTATGGCGGCGTGCCGTTACAGGTCTATCTGGAAGTACGGCTCACTCGAAAATCAATGCCAGGCGTGTTATCAGGAGCATTGACAGTTACCTTGGTCGCCGATTCCGGATTTGTTACATCATCATAGTATTCCGAAACATAGCCAGACACCGTTACCTGGACTACATAGTTCCCAGATGGAAGACCTTTTATCGTGTAGCTGCCGTCAGGTTGGGTGTTTGCACCATTTCCCGGATAAACGTCGGAGAACGCATAGACGCTTGCGTCGCCAATAGGATTTCCGTCTTCGTCATATACGTGACCGGATATACTGCCGGATTTTGCCAGGTATAGGTCTATTCCGCCGGTTTCCTGGTGGAGAGTAACATTCACCAGAGTGGCATTGCTCATGTCGTACGCATTATCGTACCACTCGGGAACGTAGCTAGACCCACGCAGGTTAACTTCGTCCCTTCCTGTGCCAATCAGGTAATTCCCTGGCCTCAGTACAAACTTGTAACTGCCATCATACGTTGTCGTGCCAAGAGGTGTTAGGCAGTCTCCATCCGGCAGGCACGCGACCAAATGGATCATTTCTAATGGTTCTCCTGTATCTTCATCAAATACATGCCCTGTTATTGAGCCACCTTCATCAAGGGTGAAATCAACATTGGGAGTGTTGTTGCCTGCACTAACAACAACATGATCAGCGGTTCCGAAGGTGTATTTAGTATCGTAAAACTCACCAGCATACCAACTTGATATGTCAGGCCCAATTCTCACCGTATAACTACCTGGTAGGACGTCCTTTATTGTGTAGCTTCCATCACTATTTGGAGCGCTCCAAAAGCCGTCATTAAAGCGCCCAGTAGTGTCATCAGCGAATAACGCAACATTGGGGATTGGGGTTACCCCGTCGCTGGCATATACAAAGCCCGATATTGAGCCGGCCAAGTCTAGGTCAATGTCTATTCCCGAAGTGTCATCAGGCGGTGTTACCACGACATCTGATGCATTGTCTCAGCCATATACATCCTTGTAGTAGTTCACTATGTCAACAAAGCCTTCTGCCCTTGCAGTAACCCTGAAACTCCCCAAGGACAGATTCCCAATAGTGTAACTTCCATCTGAGTCTGTTCGAGTGCCAAAACCTTCGTCAAAACGGTATTTACTCGGGCGCACGAGTACGTCTGCGCCTGCCATTGGCGTGATTCCATCGCTTTGATAGACATGCCCAGATATTGAGCCGCCCTCGGTAAGCACAAAATCAATGCCGGGTATCCCTCGCAGCGCGGTGACATGGACAATTTTCGCCTCCAGAGATGGGGTTACATTATCATAGTATTCTCTGGCATAGCCAGGGGCGGTAACGCGCACGAGATAGTCGCCTGGGGGAAGGCCGAACATGGCATAGTCGCCGTCGGAAGTCGTAGTAGCTGGGTAATCCCAGTCATACGACCCAGCCAGCCTTGCCTCTATCTTTGCTCCTACTATGCCCCGGCCCGTTGCCACATCTGTCACTCGGCCGGAAAGGGAGGGGACGGGGGTAGGAGTGGGGGTAGATGTAGCGGTGCTGGTCGGTGCAGGCGTAGCCGTGCTTGTCGGTGTAGATGTGACCGTCGGTCTAGACGTTGGAGCAGGAGTTGGTGTGGGAGTTGCCTGACACGCAACCAGGACGAGCACCAAGAGTACCACAGCCGCTAATGCCCAAATCTGTTTGTTCATCGGTCTCTTTCATTCTGGCGAATCACATGTCGCCTGACCCGCCAAATGACGAGTATCCATGTTCGTCACTCATGGCTTGCGTCTTTTGGGTTCTCTACGGAGTTCTGCCGTGTTGCGCGCGGGCCTAACGACTGACTATAAGCCCCGAAGACAACAAAAAAACACCCGCCCGCCTTGACGGTGAGTGGGTATTATGGCGCTTCAATGTGTGCCGCCAAGGCGCTCCTGCTGCCTCGACCAATGGGTGCGGCCACGAAGATTACGAGGCGTTATTACTTTTCTGATCTAGCCTGAGTATACCACAAAACTGTGCGCAAGTCAATGATTTCGAGCCGCCGCAGCGAAAATTGAGAGGTGCTTCTCCCTCCTCCACGCAAGAAAATGCAGGCATCCTTCGTCGCGTGGCCTGGTGACAGAACTCAAGCACACTGCTCATCGCCCCCTTCGCGACCACCACCCTGGCTCTTGCTCACGCAAGGGGAAAGCCCCGGCTCACAAAGGCCGGGGCTTCTTGTGTAGAGCATATTCCGTTCCCTACGGGAAGGCTGTCACGTGCGGTTCGTTAATAGCGGCGGGAGCCTGCCCTGAATGTAATGAAGAGTGGGCGACCGCCCCGCCGGCCCTGACTAGGCGGCCATTTCGCCGCGCTTTACCCTGAGAGATAGGGCTCAGCATGCGGCCTTAAGGATTTTCTATCTGACCCTCGAACCTTAATCCAAGTTCAGGGGAGCTGAACTCCACGCGATCATCCTCGAAATGTAATCGGAGGGTACTCAGTCCGACTTGGAAGATTTCAATGATAAAAGTCTGTGGATCAGCCCAATAACCGCGCAGCCCCAACCCGTCAGATGACAGGCGATATTTCCCATCTAGACCAATCGGCCAAATCTCGTCATTACCCTGACGTTTCATGTACAGTGTGGCTTCAGCAGTGTCGTTGAATTCGAGGCTCAGGGTTTCCACATCGGCTGAATTTGCTCCAAACACATAGGTCTTACCCGAAATCGTTTTGGCGGTATCCGGCAGAGGTCCAAGCGGATAGGGGTCTGGTGCCTGCACCAGGGCAGTCAGCACCGCATCGAGATGAGCGACGCCCTCCGGATTCGACGGCAATGGCTGGCCGGGATCAATCAGCGCGGCCTTCAGGAATGGGGCAACCTGATCGTAATCAAAGCCTCCCCCGGTCGTGACCACTACCGCGCTCAGGGACGACATGACTTTGATGTTCTGGCCACCCCGCCCCATGGCGTAGTAGGCGTCCGGTGAGACCCACCAGCCGTAGCCGTAATCATCTTGCCCTGCCTTGCTTTGCGCCTTTACCGAGTCTTGCACCCAGGCAGCAGAGACGATCTGCTTGCCTTCCCATACCCCATTATTGAGCCACAAATAGCCAAGCTTGGCCGCATCGCGCGGTTTCAGATGCAAGTCGCCCCAGCCACGAGTGTAGCCCTGGGGGTCTGATTCCCAGATCACCTCGCGAATGCCTAGCGGCTCAAACAGGTTTTGCCGGGCGAATTCGAGCGCCGTCATTCCCGTTGACTCTTGCAGGATGGCCGAGAGCAGGTGCATGCCAGGACTGTCATAGCAGAAGCTCGTTCCTGGTTCCCGAACCACCTTGCGGTCGAGCGCGGACTGCACCCAGTCTGGAGTGGCCCGCATCGCGTCGAGGGTTGGCTCATCACCCGCAAGACAACCCGATTCAAGTCCATTCGCCATACCCGCCAGGTGCCGGACAGTGATGTGTTCTTTGCGAGTATCCAGGTTTGCGATGGTGCGGCCGGGGAAGAACGACACCATCGGCTGGTCGAGCTGGATCTTGCCCTGGTCGGCAGCGATGCCAATCAAGGTGGTCATGACGCTCTTGGTCACGGAGGCCAGGTCATGGGGAATCGTGTCGTCGTACGGGTAGAAGTAAGCATCCAACAAAACATAACCGTTGCGAATGACCAGGAGACTGTCAATGCTGATATGCTGTTTCTGGATGGCTTGCAGCCCCTCCGCCAGTTTAGCAGAGTCGAAGCCTTGTTCCTCCGGGGTGCTGGTCCGCCAGTCCTGGGTCGGCCAGTAAGGTTGCGTGGCGACCTGTTCTGGTTTGAGCCATCGGGGAATGAGTACAATTGCCAAAACAGCCAGAATAGCCACGGCCAAAAGCCCGAACACAATCGTGCGCGCACGCATAGGTTCCCCCTTGTCTATTATCTGAAAACCATTCCCTGCCGGCTTATGCCTTATCACGGCTTTGGGATTTCATTCCAAACGCCAGCCGGAGTGGGCGGATCCGCCGGACGATCAACTCATACAGACCGATGGAGACTACAAAGGAACTCAGGACGACGATCGGCAGTTTTATCGAGATACCGGCATTCCACTGCACAACGAAGAAGGCGATGACGATAATCACCGGTTGGTGGAGCACGAAAAACGGCAGGGCCGCTTCCCGCCCATAGCGCAGCCACTTGTTGGTGAAATCCAGGAAGCGCATGCCAACGAACAGCATCATCAGAGAAAGGCAGATAGCGATGGCACTGCGGAGAACTTGAAGTATGTAGAATGCGGGTATGCCCGGTGTTTCATTCCATGTGAGTAACGGCAAGCCTGCCAGGAATCCTCCCACCAAACCCACCACAGTAACGCATCCCACTGTCAGCAATAGCGGCCAATCTCTCCGGACGGCGCGTGTAAAGCGTTCGTCGGCAAACAGGATGAATCCGATGGCAAAGAAGAACATTTGGAAGATAAAATCCGCCCAATCGTGCTCTTGGGGGAAGAGGGGCAGCAGGAGACAGTATATTATCGCGGCGGGAACGGCAAATAGCAGAATCCCACCGCGATGTTCACACAATTTTGCCATCCACGAAAGGGTTTTTTGCCCCGACTCTTTCTTCAGCCACAAAAAGAATGGGAGCGTGATCAATGCAAAGGAGAACAAGAATCCCAGGAACCACAGGTGATACCCTTGCCCAAACCACCTGGGGCTAAAGCCGGGGTAGCGCAACAACCGGGGGTTGAAAGCAGAGAATACCGATAGGAACCCCTGAAAGGAAGTCAGCACCCCTCTTTGGATTTTGTTCATATTTTCGCAATAGTACTCGATCGGCGAGAACAGAATAGCCCCGGCGATAAAGGGGATGAGCAGGCGATAGAACCGTTCTGAGATATACTGGCGTGCCGTGCGCCGTTGAAGGGCGAACCAACTGGCTGCTCCCGCGACCAGGAAGAAAAAGGGCATTCCCCATATACTCAGGAATAAGAGGATAATTGTGAGGATCTCGCTTTGTTCAACGTTCTTGACTTGCCAGTCGCCGAAGTCAAAAGGGTGGACGGCGTGGAAAAGGAAAACCATCAGAATGGACAGCACACGCAGCCAGTCGAGGTAGTGAAGACGCGCAGAATCTGGTGTGCTTCTAGTGTCCTGTGATTCAACCTTGTCATTCATAGCAATCCTCCATGTAAGTCCGCAAGGCAATCTCAGCGATCTGGGTCGGATGGGTATAGTGTACTGCAATTTCGGGCGAAAGTCAATCAACTCCTGCCGCAAGAGGTAACACCTGCCTGCTGTACCACGCTTTCATCCGGGCAGGGAGGCGTACTGCTGCAAAGCACTGCTTCTCTACTACAGACAGAAGGGGTCCCGTCCACCTTCTCAGGTCAAGCACTTCGTTCTTCGGCAAGCTCAGAAGAGGGTATCGGCTATCCCAAAATCAGCCCTTGACAAATCTACGCATCCAGAGTATAATGGCTTCAATGATATTGAAATAAATATCATTGGTTTAAACCTGGTCTAGATAGACTGATATGGAGGAAACTGAGACTATGCAAAACCAAAATGACCATCCGGAACACGAAGAGCAAGCGAATGGCCGCGAACGAGAACACCATCGTGGGCGCGGACACCGAAATGAAAAGGGGCACGCTGGGCATGGCCAGCGTAATTTCTGGCGCGCATGGCGCGACGAGCGTCATCACCACGGCCACGGCAGGGAAATCCTGGCCGGCCAGGCTCTCTCACCAAAGGAAATGGAAGCGTGGAGGGAATTCTTTCACAAGACTTTTGGCAACTGGCCCGAAGAACATTGGATTTTCGGTGGGCGGCGCTTCAGCCCCTGGCACCAGGGCATGGATTCTTTTAATCCCTTCGTAGCCAACCTGCTCAGTAAAGGCGGGGGGCTGCTTCCGCTGTACGTTCTGCACCTGGTGGCGCAGAAACCGCGCTACGGTAACGAGATCATGGATCTGCTGGCCGAGCGCACCAACGGACAGTGGGTTTCAAACCCGGGCGCCATTTACCCGCTA
>Ga0315291_10008020_pt1 | contig 12998 bp, 5 predicted proteins | sample YL17G12_20_MG_FD_203070 | JGI IMG/M metagenome (GOLD analysis project Ga0315291, IMG submission 203070) | Sediment microbial communities from Yellowstone Lake, YNP, Wyoming, USA - YL17G12_20 | ecosystem: Environmental > Aquatic > Freshwater > Lake > Sediment | place: USA: Wyoming | collected... | reverse complement strand
CCGGCGACCACCGGCCGGGGCAAGAGCAACCTCGTCAAGGTGATGCTCTGGAGCGTCATAGGCCAATCCTACTGCGGACTGCTCATACTCGATTCGCACGACGAGTACTTCGGGCGGAACGGGCCCGGCCTGAAAGACCATCCTGAGGCAAAGGAAGGCCTCGTCTACTACTCGCCGGCGCCGCCGAAGGGCGCTGTCTCGCTCCGTTTCAACCTCAACCTGCTCAAGCCGTGGCATTTCCGGGGCATCGTCCCGCTCACGGACGCCCAGTACGAGGCGATGCGCGCATTCTACAACAAGCACGGCGAGCACTGGATATCGGCGCTCATGACCACGCCCGAGGAAGAAGCAGAACAGAAGCTCAGGGTCCAACAAATAACGGCCAGCACCCTGAAGCGCCGTTTGGACCTCGTGCTCGGCATCTACGTTGATTCGACCGGTTACGTGAAGAGCCGGACACACGTGTTCGTCGTGGACGGCGGCGAATCCACGGTCATCGACATCTGCAACCATCTCGAGGAGGGCAAGAAGGTCCTGGTCGACACCTCGCGTCTTTCGGACCAGGCCGAGTTGATCATCGGCAGCATCATCGCCAACGAGATACTGGACCGTTACAAGGGCTACCGGACCGCAGAGGAAGGGTCCAGAAAGCCGGTCGTGTCCATCGTCATCGAGGAGGCGCCGCGCGTCCTGCGCACTGAGGAGGGCGAGACAAATATCTTCGGAACGATAGCTCGCGAAGGGCGGAAGTTCAAGGTCGGGCTGGTAGCGATCACGCAGCTTGCAAGCCTCATCCCGCGTGAAATATTGGCGAACCTGAACACAAAGATCATCCTGGGAAATGAAATGCGGGCCGAGCGCGACGCCATCATCGGGAGCGCCTCACAGGACCTGTCCAGCGACAGCCATCTCATCGCCTCGCTGGACAAGGGCGAGGCCATAGTCAGCTCCGTATTCACGAAATTTGCGATACCGATACAGATACCGCTGTTCGAGAGCCTGGTGCCGCAGAAGAAGGAGGAGCCGAAGAAGGAGAAGATACGGCTCGCGGGGTGAGCATGAGCGACGATTACGGAGAATTGGTGTGGCCCCGCTTCTACGGCCCGTCTATCGAATACAAAAGATCCGCCAGCAAATACGTGACCATTGCGCTGGCCGTCATCGGAACCGGCCTTTTCCTGGCGACCGGGGTCCTGCTCCTGTCGGGCACCGGTATTTCGGGGCAGGCCACGCTCAACATCCTGATAGCCCTCGGCATTCCGGTCCTGTACTGGATAATGTACCGCAAGGCGCGCACCTCGATGGAGTACGAGTTCATGCAGCGCCGGGGCGAGCTCGACTGGGACCTCTACGAGAACGGGTTCCTGACCCGCGAGTATGATGCGGAAATGCCGGGCCGCGTACGGACCGCCTTCGTCGGTTTCGGCAGGTTCTCCAGGGCGTATGTGAACATCGACAGGCAGAACGCCCGACTGGTCTGGGAGCTGGCCAAGGCCTCCGCACGGAAGGCCCGGAAGGCCACCAGCGAGGAGGATGTCGGGTCCGACTTCCAGTGGGATGACAACGCCGAGGAGCAGGTCGCAGGCAACATCTGGCTCGTGGACCGGGAAACCGGCCGGGCCGACCTCCGCCTGGACCGCGTCCGGCTGGCGGACATATCGAGGTTCGAGACCCTCCTGCGACAGAAGGTGAAAGAGGTCGAATAGCCCGCCCGTCGGGCAAAAGGCCTAAATACCCCTGCCCGCCGGGAGCGCCGTTATTAAATACAAGGGAGCCCCCTATATATGAACGACAGGGGTATCGTCAGTGGCGCGCCTGAAAATGCTGGAGGAAAAGGACCCTTCGCCCAACGAGCTGGGCAAGCACCTGGGTGAATGGGTGGCCGTGTACGGCGGCAAGATAATCGCCCACGGCAAGAACCCGGAGCTCGTCCTGACCGAGGCCGCCCGAAAGGCACCGGCGCCCGAAGCGCAGCCGATGATCTACCGCGTCCCCGAAAGGAAACTGCTTCTGTACTGAGGGATCGTCCTGGCGCCGCGCAAAAGGCCCGAATCAGGAACGTTCGAGGTCAACTACACCCGGCTCGCCTGGGAAGGGCACACCGACTCCATCCCGATGCTCCCGGTCATCCTCTCCTGGGGCGACCGCACCCTCAAGACGAAGATGCTCCTCGACACCGGCGCGGGCGTGAGCTTCATCCTGCCCTGGATGGCAAAGCAGCTGCGGCTCGACCTCGACGGCGGCGACCGCGTCGCTCCCGGCGCGGGCGGCGACATGCGCGTCCGGTCCTCGAAGGTGAACATACAGCCCGCCGTGCTCGACACGAGGCGGAAACCGGCGCAGCGCCGACTGATGGAATTCGTCCTGGTCACGGCCGATGACGACTCGCTGCCGTTCCCGATGCTGGGCAGGCACCCGTTCTTCAACTGGTACAATGTTGAGATAAGGGAAAAGGACGACGTGTTCATCCTGAAACAACGGAAGGGATGAGGTTATACCGGACATTCACCAAATTTGCGCCGAATCTGCGGATTCCTTTTTAATACCGGCTGTTGATGCGAACTTGGTGGAATGCCGTGTTCAAGACCCACGCCGAGATAATGGCAGAGGTAATGGGACTGCCGAAGGCAGACCGCGATGCCAAGATCGCCGAGCTGACCAAGCTCTGCACCTGCGCCGAGTGCCCGACCTACGAAGGCACCGGCGAGACAAAACTGCTGTTTTGCGCCCTCGGAAAGAGCAGCGTCATAAAGACCGAGAAGGAATGCTTCTGCTCGCCCTGCCCCGTGACCGACGCAGTCGAATTGAGATGGAACTTCTACTGCACCCGCGGCTCCGGCATTCAGCAGGGCCGGAAGAAATGAGCGGACGGCGTTCGGCGGACGGCGTAAAACGGACAGCGGACGGCGGACTGCGGACAGCGTACGGCGTTCGACGGCCGTCCGCTGTCCGCCGTCCGCCGTCCGCTGTCCGCTTTCCTACAGTTCCGTCCCGCACTCCGGGCACTTGAGCCAGCCGGCCTCGACCGGCTGGCCGCACGACGGGCAGTTGCCGGCTGCGGCCGAAACCGCGCCCTCGGGCTCGAGCTTGCGGACGAATTCACCGCAGGTCGGGCAGTTCTCGACATTGGGCTCGAGGATCTTTCCGCACTTGGGGCACTCCAGCGCCTCGATGCTGAGCTTGGACCGCGCCAAAGCCTCCTCGGTCGCTCTCGTTTCGTAGGAGCTGGGCCGCGCCATCCCCGCGGGCATGTCGGATGCGCCCTTGAGCGCCGCCCCGCAGCTGTGGCACACGAACCAATCGTCCTCGGCCGGCTGGCCGCAGGAGGGGCACGGATAGGTCGCCTTCGGTTTCGGTTTGGGAGGTTCCTCGTACTTCGGGGCCGGCGCGGGAGCGGCGACGGGCGCCGCGGGAGCCGGCGCGCCCCCTCCGACCTTGTCCAGCGCCGCCGACCAGCTCTCGCGCTTCTTCCAAGCGACCGCCATGACCGCGCCCAGCACGACCAGCACGACCAGGACCACAATCGCAGTCATCAACATGTCCGGCCCCGCCGCAGCTTTCGCCGGCTTGGACGCGTGGACCACCGTCAGCGCCCAGCTGTGCTGGGCCGTTGTCCGGCCGTCGGACACGACCACCTTCACCGTGTAACGGCCCTCCGATGTCCAGTTGGCCTCGAACGTGTAGTTCATGGAGGTCGAGACCTGCTGGTCGAATATCCCGTCATAGGTGAGCAGCCAGCGGTAGGTTAGCGCGTCGTTCTCGGGGTCCGTCGCCGCAACACCGAATACCAGCTTGTCGCCCTCCTTGATGGAGAGGTCGGCCACGGCCGGCTCGGTCCGCGATATGACCGGCGGGTTGGTCACCTCGATAACGACGATCTTCCAGATGCGCTGGTAGACCAATGTCCCGGCCGTGACCGTGATGCTCACGGTGTGGTTGCCGGAATCGGCGTAACCCGACGAATAAGTGTAGCTGCCCGTGTTGACCGTGAAGTTGCCATCCAGCCTCCACTTCATCGTGAAGGTGCCCAGTATCTTCATAAGCCCCGGGGTGTCGAGGGAGAACGCCTGCGACTCGCCCTCGGCCACCTGGACCTCCCCGGCCGGCTGGGTGAGGTTGAACTCGAGGAGCGGGTTCACGGGCGTGACGTTGAAGCGCCAGCTGCGCGAGGCCTTGAGCTGCTCCGGGTCCGCGGCCGCCACCGATATCTCGTGGGGGCCCGATTCCCCGTAACCGGGCTTGTAGGGATAGCTCACCGACCCTCCCGTCTCGGTCTTCACCCGCACGCCGTCGAGGAACCAGTTGACGGTCACGGCGTCGAAATCGGGGTCGCGCACTGTGGCGGAGAACATCACTCCCTGCCCCTCGCGCGATTGGGGGTCGCCGGCCGGCTGCGCCTCCGTTATCTCGGGCGGGCGGTTGACGTTGCGGACCTTGAGCTCCCAGTTCTGGTAGACCGACGATTTCCCGTCGGAGATGTTGACCGTGAGGTTGTGAAACCCCGCCTGGTCGTAGCCCGGTTGGTAGTTAAAAACACGGTCAGTCCCCGGCTGGAGCCCGCCGTCAAGGGACCAGGAATAGGAGAGCGGCGATCCCTCGGCGTCCGTGGCTTCCACGGAGAAGTTCTGGCCGGCGCCCTCGGCCACTACTATCGGGTCGCCCTTGGGGCCGAAGTCCGATATCCTGGGCGGGATGTTGAACTCTATCGCCAGCCCCGACAGGTTGAGGATGCCGGCGGTGCTGCTCAGGAAGCGCAGCGGGACCGAGACGTTGCCATCCGGGTCGGAAAGCTCCGGGTGGGCGGCAACATAGGCCGTGATGTTTGGGGAGACATCGGAGAGCTGCTCCTCCCCGTTGAGCTCGCCCGGCCGGGACCAGTCCACTATTCCGTCGCCGCCGACGTCCAGGGCCAGGTCGGTCGGGTAGATGGTGTCCAGGGTGTAGGAGACCCTTATCTCCTCAAGGCCGGTGGCGGAGCTTATCGTGACGCGGTAGCGGAGCGCCTGCCCGGTAGTGGGGAACACGAGCTCCGTGCCAGAGGCGGCCGCGGTCCAGTTCAGCCCGTCGTTGTTGGAGATCTCGACCTTCACCGGCGCGCCGTCAAGCGTCTGGACCCAGGTGGCGCAGACCCTGGCGATGTTGATGGGCGCGGCCACCGGGGCCGAGGTGAAGACGCCCGAGTAGGGTTTCTGGGTGAACACTCCGATGGTGTCCGAGCGGGAGTTGGCAGTCACCACGTCGTTGAGGCCGTCGCCGTCGAGGTCGCCGATCCCGACGCCGTCGGGGCCGGCGACCGACTGCAGCGACACCATGGACTTGAGCGCCCCGGAGAGGTCCTCGGCCGAGATGTCGACCACGTCGGCGTTGGGCCAGAGGTTCGACACGGCGACGTCGGGCCGGCCGTCGTCGTTGAGGTCGCCTGCCGCCACCTGCCAGGTCTGGAAGCCCGAGGAGGGCACGTTGACCATGCCCAGCAGCGTGCCGTCCGGTTTCTGGTAATAGACGCCGGTCGTGTTGCTCAGCGAATTGGCGACCACGATATCGGGGCGGCCGTTGCTGTCGACGTCGCCGATGGCCAGCCCCACCGGATGAAAGCCGCTGTCCATCTTGACGGCGGGCATCTGGAGCTGGCCGTTGGATGTCTGGAAATGGATGACGGTCTTGTTGTCGAAGAACACCGTGTTGACAAGGTCCGGCCGGCCGTCGTTGTTGACGTCGCCGATGGCGACGCAGCGGGGACCGGATCCGACCGTGTAGGGTATCATCGGGTAGAAGCCGCCGCCGGACTTTTGCAGGTAGAGGCCCACCGTGCCGTCGCCGTAATTGGCCACGGCGATGTCCAGCCGGCCGTCCCCGTTCAGGTCGCCCAGCGCGATGCCGTCCGGGTAGGTGCCGGCGTCGAGGTCGCCGCGCACCGGGAACGAGCCGGCCGTGGTCTGGTTGAATATCGATATGCAGCCGCTCAGGTCCGAACGAACGGCAGCGACGACCAGGTCGTTGGCGCCGTCGCCGTTGATGTCCCCGATGGCGATGCCGTTGGGGCTGTTGCCCACTGCAATGCCGAGCATCCCCCCAAGCGTGCCGCCGGCGCTCTGGAGGAAGAGCCCGGTGTTGTTGGAAAGGCGGTCGGTCACCGCGACGTCGTCGCGGCCGTCGCCGTTGAGGTCTCCCACGGCGATATAGTGCGGCACCCTCCCGGTCGAATAGGTGGTCATGGGCATGAAACGGCAGGCGTCGGTGTCGCGGGTCAGGTTGTCCAGGCCGAAGGAGACGTTCTCCAGGACGCCGGTGCCGAAGTCGGATGGGGTGCTGTGGACGAACGACTTCTCGTTGGGGATCTTGTCCCCGCGCACGGTGAGTGTTGTCGAGAGGGAAAGCGAGGCGGCCGGGACCTTGGCAAAGACCGTGAAGTCTCCTCCGCCGGTGGGGAACTGGAGCTCAACGGAAAAGGCACCGTCCGCAAAGGCGGTGGTGGTCCCGCCGGATGCAATGGAGGGAATCGTGGTAGAGGCTGCCAAGAGCATCATCAACACAGGTACAACAAGCGTATCCCGCGATGTCCGACCCATAAATATCCTTTACTAAATGACCTGAAAGGTATTTCAATGTAACGAGGGAAACGGGGAACAGGGATGCGAGCCGGTAAGCCGGTAAGCCGGTGAGCCGGCAAGCCGGCATGCCGGGGGAATAGCCCGGGAACCGGAGGACCGGCGAGCCGGAAAGGGGCATTGTAACCGGCTCCGCAGGCGACCGAAGGTCGCTGCGGCAAGGAGGACCCGCAGGTCCTCCGAGTCCCGGCTCCCCGGCTCCCTGAGGACCTTCGGTCCTCTGGGCCGAGGCGAGCGAAGCTCGCCAGCGGTGCCGGCTTTCCCCCCGGCTCCCCGGCTTGCCGGTTCGCCGGCTCCCCGATCATTCCATCATTCGATTCTTGTCCTATTTTTCGATTCTTGAATCAATTAGTACATATAGGTAAGAAACGAAGCGCGTTAACATGAAGCTGACCTCCGTCGCCGTTCTGCTATTTCTTATAACCACAGGCCTCGACCAGCAGGTGGCGCTGGACCACTCCCGCGACCCGGCCGCGTCCGATCCGATTCCCGGGCCGATAAACATCACATTCCTGCCCCGGGCCGTGATGGCCGGGGAGCCCATCTCGGTCCGGGCGACCGTGCCGGGTTACACGAACGAGAGCGCGCTGGTCGGCCTGTACAAGGACGGAGGCGAGCTCCTCAGCCTGGTGTGCAAGACCGCCGTGGCGATGGAGAACGGGACGCTCACCGCGGACTACCTGTGGTACTTCAACAAGGGGTCCTTCGTGAGCGGGGACTTCGGAAGGTACTGGGTCGTGGTCCTGGTAGACGTCTTCGGCATGGGCAACTTCCTTCCGCAGGAAGTGCCGAAGAGCACCCTTGATTCGCTTCGGGGAAAGGCCATCTCGGAGGTGAAGGAGCTCTTCGTGCATCCGTGGAGCTTTGCCACCATTGAACAGAAGTTCGACCACATCCTGGGCTCCGGCCAGAACACCTACACGGTGAGGCTCTGGAACCTCTGGGCGGATGCCCGCAGGACCGACTCGTGGTGCGCCCTGGAACCCAAGGACCTGCTTGGAGGGATATACCGGCCGGCGGAGGGCAATGTCGAGGTATTCCAGCTCCAGAGCTCCGGGACGTACTATCGCACCTACGAGTACTACAATGTCGGGCTCAACGGGGCCGATTTCACCTACCGGGTGCAGGACTCGAGCACCCGGGACATGGTCTCGTTCTTTGCCAGCCCGAACGACTGGGCCTACAATTATTACGTCCACCCCGAGCCGTGGCGGTCCGTGGTCACGACCGAGCTGTGCCCGACCTCCTTCTGGAGCATGTCGGCGCCCGCGCTGGGGGCCGCCGGCACCGTGACGGTCGCGGTCGAAAAGCACGGCCTGTCCCTGGCGCCCGATGTTTTCGATGCGGACATGAAGGAGCTTGGAGACCTGCAGAAGGTCGCCGACAGGAGGAAGGACTGCCTCGTCCCGGCGAGCGGGTATGCGAACGTGGCAGCGTTCTACCTGGAAGGCGACCGCGCCCTTGCCATGGCCTCGGCCCGCTGCGACCTGTTCGGACGGGGAGAGGCAGCGCTCGAGCTCCCGCTCGGAGGGAGCTATCGCATCGGCGCGGCCTATGACCGGAGCCCGATCCACCCTGCCAATTACGATTTTTACTGGATGAACTATGCATCATCGTTCGACGCCGTGCAGTCTTGCGAGCTTTCCGGGGATCACCTGAGCATCCGGCCGGTGAAGGACCTCTACGCCCCGGGCGAGAACGTGGCGCTTGCAGCGTCCGCATCGGCCCCGGCCGGGCGGACGGTCAGGCTTTATGTCGACAGCAGCCTAGTACTCGACAAAACGCTCGCACCCATCCTTTCGCTGGGCCCGTTGAAGGCCGGCACCCACGTCGTGAGGGCCGTGCTGGATACGGCCGAAACGCGCCTCGTCCTGGACCAGCTCGGCTTCCCCGGCCAGGCCGGCTGGCTCGCCTCGACCAGCGTCTCGGTCGGAAGCCTGCGCGTGACCACCTCGATGCCCGACCGGTTCGTCGAGGGCCTCGGGACATCCGTCCGCGTGCTCGTCAACGGCGACGGGACCGGGCCGGTCGAGCGGGCATCGGTGGAGGCCTGGTTCGAGCATCACTCCTCGTCGGTGCTCAACGCCACCCTGCTGGGCTCCGGCGGGACCGATGCGTCCGGCTCGTTCGTTTTCGACTTCGTCCCGCCCAGCGCGGCCTACTATTATCACGATCCATGCATCCATGTCAAAGTCCGCCACGACGGCCAGGTCCAGGACGTCTACCAGGCCGTGGCCATCGACCACGACAGCCGGCGGGGCTTCATCTCCACCGACAAGCCGATGTACAAGGGCGGGGACACCGTCCACGCCAAGTTCACCGTCTGGGACCTGGACCGGCTGGCGCCGGCGGAAGGTCAGGCGTTGTGCTCGTTCTCCAACCCGTACGGCCGGATCGTCTACCAGCAGAGCCTCGCGCTCGACGGTTTTGGCACCTGCGGGATGGACCTGCCCGTGGCGGCGGAGACGGCCTGGGGGATGTACACGCTCCAGCTCAGCGTGGGAGGCACCGTACTGGCGCGAAAGGGGGTCATACTGAAGCCGTACACGCTGCCGATGACGAAGCTCTCGCTGGACGCCGGGACCACCACGGTCGGGGTCGCCGAGCGCCTTTCCGTCTCGGCGTATGTCGAATACACGCTCTTCTCGGCGCCGGTCGGGAACGGCACCGTGACCTACAACGTGACCGCCCTGGCCGAGGAGCCCGGACAACTGTACGGAAGCTATGCCCGCGATGAATATGCAGAGCAGGGGCAAGGGCAGGGACAGGCCCAGGGACAAGGCCAGGGACAGTCGCAGGGACAGGCAGCGGCGCAGGCCGAAACTGAAGTGACGGGCATCTCCGAAGCGGAATACCTCGATTCGCTTTTGGAGCTGTTCTCCTGGACGGGCGTCCAGGAGCTCGACCGGGGCCAGGGCTGGATAAACTTCACGGTGCCGCCCATGGCCACCGCGCTCTGCATCACGGCCGTGTTCGAGGACAGCCTCGACCACCGCAACGAGGCCTCGCTCGTGCTCTACATCGGCGCCCGGCCTGCATTCGTCGGTAACGCGCTCTCCGTTTCCCCAAAAAAGGAGGCCTATTCGCCTCTGGAGCCGGTCACGGTCAATGTGCGCTCGAGCGCGCCCGGCACCCCGGCGACGCTGACGGTCCTGGCGGCCGATGCCGGGGCCGACGTGATATGCGCCGGCGTCCGGCACGTCGAGACCGGCCAGGACGGCTGGTTCAATACCTCGTTGCAGGACCTGTCCATCGACGTGCGGGGCCTGCTGGAAAAGGGATACTATTCGTACGTTGTGAGCGCCCGTTTCCCCTCGGACACATACCCGCGCTCCAACGCCGCTTTCACCGTTTACAAATACCGGTATGGCGCCGTGACGGACCGCAGCTCCTATCGGGCTGGCGAGACCGCGCAGCTGGACCTTTCGATACTCGATGTCACCGACCCGCTGGGAATCGAGAACGCCACCCACGACGAATCGTTCATCGTGCGGCTGGGCGACGCAGGCGGCCGCGCCGTGGAGATATCCGGCCGGACCGAAAAAGGCGTCGCCCATGTCGATGTCGCCCTCCCGGACGAGGCGGGCAGCGGGCTGTGGACGCTGGAGGCCAGGTTCGAGAACGCCGCCGTGCAAAACCGCCTGGAGCTGCTCGGCAGCGATGGCATCAGGATGTCGACGAAGCTGGCCGGCGCGGACGCCGAGAACGTCAGATTATCGGTGGCGTTCACCCCGGGCCATCCCGGCAAGGTCTACGTGGACCTGAGGAGCCCGTCGCAGTCGGCGTTCTGCCAGTTCGACGTCAGCGGTTCCGCAGAACTTTCCGTCCCGAGGCTGGACCGCACCAAGCCCCTGAGCGTCATGGTATACTCGTTCATGCCCGACGGCCTCAGGACCGAGACGCTGACTGTCGCGCCGGAGCACCCCTCGCTGGCGCTGTCTGTCTCGTCCGATCGGCCGAGCTACGAGCCGGGCGAGAGCATCAACCTGACCATCAGCACCGACGGGACGGCCCTGGTGTACCTGGCCATAGTCAGCAACGCCCTGTACTACGGGATGCAGACGACGGAGACGGGTTGGTTCACCGGGCCGCTGTCCGGTGCCTCCGGAGGTTCCCGGCTCTTTTCCAACTGGGCCGTCGAACGGCGCGCCACCGGGGAGCTTGCGCGCTCTGCCGAGGCGTTCCATCCCTCGGAGCCCACCTGCCCGGTCCCGCGGGCGCCGCAGGGCCAGGGACAGAACCAGGGACCGGGCGGGTCGGACGGGAACAGCGGGAACGGCGGCGGGGTGGGACAGGGCCAGGGGCAAGGCCAGGGCCAGGGCGGCGGGACCGGGGCCGGCTCCACCGTCGACGAGTTCATGCCCCGCGACCTGGACATGAGCGGCGACATGAAGAGCGACCTCAACGGCCTGCGGATGCGGAAATGGTTCACCGACGCCGCCTACTGGAACGGCGGCATCGTCGTATCCGGGAACGTCACGCTGCCCATCAGCCTCCCGGACAATGTCCGGACCTGGAGGGTGACCGCGGTCGGCCTCACCGGCTGGTGCTCGGGCAACGTCTCGGTGGCGCGGTTCAATGTCAAGAAGCCGTTCTATGTCGAGATGCGCATCCCGGCCGCGCTCACGCAGGACGACGAGGTGCTCTTCAAGGCGCTGGTCTACAACTTCCACAACTACAGCCTGCAGGTCAAGGTCGGGTTCTACGCCGGGCCGTGGCTCCAGGTCTTCGGCGCAAACGAGAAATGGCTGGACATGGAGCCCGAATCCGTCTACACGGTGCCCTTCTCGGTCAAGGTGGCCGGCGCCGGCGTGCAGAACCTCAGCCTGCTTGCCACCGACTTCTCGGACAGCCGCGACGGCGTGTTCGCCGTGGTGGACGTCAAGGCCAACGCGGTGGAGTTTTGCCGGGAGCTCTCCGGCATCGTGACCGACGGCCTTTCGTTCAACATAACGCCCGAGCCCTGGTCCCTCCCCGAGCTGTTCTCGGCGCGGCTGTGGCTCTCCTTCCGCTTCGAGGGCCTGATAATGGAGGGCCTCGAGAGCATGTGCGTGTACCCGTACGGTTGCAACGAGCAGACCATGTCCTGCCTGCTGCCCAACATACTTGTCTGGAAGTATCTCGAGAACCTCGACAAGCTCACCCCTGACCTCCGGCAGAAACTGACCACGAACATCCTCCACGGCATCGAGAAGCTCCTCTACACCCAGCACGCCGACGGCGGCTGGGGCTGGTACCGGGAAGACCAGACCCACCCGTTCATGACAGCCTGGATACTCTACGGCCTCGCAATCGTAGACCGGGACGGGTTCTACATAGACCCGGCGGTCCTCCAGGACGGCCAGCGGGCCCTCCTGGGCATGATGAACTGGGACGGCAGCTGGACCGGTAGCAAGTGGATGTACGGCAACGACGTCGCCATGAGCGCCTTCTGCGTGCTCTCGCTCTCCGCCTCCGGCTACCCCGGCCCGCTGATGGACAAGGCCGTGGGCCGGCTGCGCTCGTTCTGGCAGGGCGGCAACGTGGTCGGCGCCTACGAAACGGCCCTCACGGCCCTCGCCCTGAGCGAGGCGAACCTCGACGCCGGAGCGCAGGCGGACTGGCTGGCAAAGAGCATGCAGGGGAACCACTGGGACGGAAAGGCCCTCGGCGGAGAGGTGGAGACCACCGGCTGGGCGGTCCAGGCCCTCCTTCGGACGGGTTTCATGGGGGTCGCCCAGGCGCCGCTGGAATGGCTCGTCGGGCAGCGCCACGGCTACGGCTGGGGCGGGACCAGCTCAACGATGGCGGTGCTCTTGGCGCTCGACGAGGCCACCCGGCCGGGGCTCTGCCTGGACAGCCGGGCGGGCAACGTCACGCTCCGGCTCGACGGATCCGAGATCCGGACCTGGTCGAGCGGGACCAGCACCTCCGCCTTGGACCTGAGACCGCTTCTGGGCAGCGGCACGACCGTCGCATCGTTTTCCAACAACGGCAGCGGCAACGCGTTCTACAAGTTCGTCCAGGTGGATTACGTGAGGCCGCCGGTGGAGGTCAGCTACACGCAGAACATCACCACGACCGCCGGGAAGCTCTTCGAGCTCAAGGTCCGGGCCGCCCTCGACGGGGCGAGCGCCGGCCAAATCGGCCTGGCCAACCTCGGGGCCGCGCTGCCGGGCCACCCCGATCTGCAGACGCTCATCAAGATCGTGAAGGCCGAAACCGGCGATGTGACCGTCCAGATGGTGGCCCTGCGCCCCGGGACCTACACGCTCCATCCGCTCGTGGTCTCCTACCAGTTCGAGGGCAACGGCGCCAAGTCCTCGCTGGTGCGCCGGTACTTCGGGCCGGTGACCATCCGCGCCGGCGACGTTTCGCGCGAACTGACGCAGGAGGTCAGCATCGAGAAGA
>Ga0315291_10008019_pt1 | contig 12999 bp, 17 predicted proteins | sample YL17G12_20_MG_FD_203070 | JGI IMG/M metagenome (GOLD analysis project Ga0315291, IMG submission 203070) | Sediment microbial communities from Yellowstone Lake, YNP, Wyoming, USA - YL17G12_20 | ecosystem: Environmental > Aquatic > Freshwater > Lake > Sediment | place: USA: Wyoming | collected... | reverse complement strand
AGATTGCTTCCCGGAAACGTAAGGGTGATGAGATCGACAGCATTAGGGTCATTGTTATTGTGAATGTTGATGATGTAGATGATTTTTGAATCACAGAAAACCGCTTTTCCGAATTCTGTGCTTGCCGTGAATCTGGCAGCTTCGTCGTACTGACCCTGGTTCTCTGTAAAGAACCGGGTCGCGATATTGATGCTCTGATCGTTCAGTTCCGAAGCTGGACTGAGCCCGGCATCGGGACTTGTGGATATGATGACATCCATCGATGATGATGAGACGTTGCTCCCGCTGGTGGAGTTGGAGGCCAACGCCACATTCGGTAGAACCAATGTGGACATGACAAACAGAGTTATGACCGAGACCAAGAACGTTCTGCAACTTTCTCTTATATGGTGATCCATTTTGCATTCCCTCCTTCCCTATTCCCGCTATTGTCGTCCAAAGCGTGTCGACGCATGACCGAGAAAGTCCGTTGTCCAAGATCGACCTTCCTCGAACTGCTTATGAACCTAGAGCAAAGGTTCACGGCGTCCTCGTTTCCAAGGACTGGATCCTGTCATCCCACGCTCTTGTGAGGTCAAACGTCCTCCTGAACGATTGACTAGGGTGAGTAAATACTGCGTCGATATTAACCTATCTCTTTCAGATCGTCACTTCCTCGCCGATTTCTTATGAGACCAGAGTCCCTCGATCCAAGGTCATACGCGATCCCGATCTCACTTCGATTCGTCTGGCTAAGGCGTCGCAGATTCACAATCATTCCCATCGACCATAGAAATCATTATGAGCCAGGAATAGGATAGAAATGCTCCAGAGGAGGGATGAGATGACACTTGAGCTTAGCAGTTCTGAACGAAAGGACGTCATTTCCCATGACGGGAGAAAGATTGGGGTGCTTGTCGGGGTCAACATCGATACGAAGACCTGGACCGTGCATGCGATAGTGGTCGAGGTCAACAAGGATATCATCGAGGAGTTGCAAGTGAAGAAATCGATGCTGAAGCTGCCACGGATCAACCTCAAGACCGACATCGTCGGGGTTGTCGGGGACATCGTCCATCTGAACGTCGATCTGAAGAACCTCAAGGACTACGTATAGGACGCAGCCATAGCGAGACCGTCTCCTGGATGGAACAAAGCCCGTCTAATCTATCACCAGGCCGACGCCGAACATCACAGCCATGCCGATGATGACCGCGACGAAGACCGAGTATCTCTTCCTTTCATCAGTGAACGATTCTGGGAGCAGGTCATAGATCCCCACATAAAGAAAGGTGCCGGCAGCGAGCGCCAGAGGTATCCCGAGACCGATTCCCGATATGAGGTCCATGGTAAGGACGGCGATCCAGGCGAATAATGGCTTTATCGAAGCCAGAAGCCCGACATAGACCAGTATCTTCCTCCTCTGAACGGCCGCCAGGCGGAACACGGTCGACAAGGAGAACAGCTCTACGCCCTCGTGGGCGATGATCGCCAAGAACACGATCATGCCTAGGGTCTGATCGACGATGACCGCGACGCCGAGACTCAGCCCCGCGATCGCGGAGTGGACTGATAGTCCGATGAAGGCCGTGACCCCAGTGAGCAAGTGCTCGTGCTCGCACTCCTCTTCGCACTCCTCCTTGTGCTCATAGAATACGACCCTTTCGGCAAGGAGGACTACCACGAAACCAAGGAGAACGAGTCCGAGCGCCGTCCCGCTCTCCACGAGATCTATCGAGTCGGGGATCATGTGGAAGAACGCGGCCCCTATGAACACTCCGGCGCTGAAGCCAGTGAAGAGGTGTAGCTGAACAGAGCTCCAGTTCCTGAGGAGAGGTAGAACACCGCCGACTAAGGCGACCCCAATGATAGCCAGGGAGAAAACGAGCAGTAACAGAAGCTGGTGCAGACCCGACCCTCCTAGAGAATGGTGATACCGAATAGGAATGACATATATTTTGTTCATGGTAAGGCATGGTGGCTCTTAGACCTCTTGGATCTCGAAACGCTTAACTAGGTCGCATTCGCATTTTTGATGACAGGTGTGTTCAAATGAGTGGCAAGAAGAGCAAAGGGAAGCTTGTGATCGATCTGGACTCCATGGTCGAGTTCGCCAGCAAGGGAATAGTGAGCAAGACTTTCCTGGATACGAATGAGGCAAATGTCGGGGTCTTCTGCATGGAGGAGGGACAGAGCCTGTCCGAACATACGTCCCTCATGCCTGCCATCATACATGTTCTGAAGGGGAAGGCCAAGATCAAGCTGGGGGATGGAGAGGCAGAATACGGACCTGGGAGCTGGATATACATGCCGCCGAATTTGAATCACGCATTGGCTGCCAAGGAGGATTTTGTTTTCCTGCTCACGCTGTTCAAGCGCGGTAGGAAGTAGTAGAGATCGACCTTTCAGATCCGGCCGACCAGACTTGAACTGGATGGCACATTTTCGGGCCTCGTTCGAGGATATGTAGTCGTTATATCCGACGATAGGCGTCGGACCTCAATCGACTTTGACGATCTTTCTCGCGATCACATCTACTTTGTGAAGGTCTGTGAGAAGGATCCTTGTCCGCTCGTAGGCTGAGGTGATCTCATCATCGCTTCTCCCCGGATATTCGATCCTGATCGCCTCTAACATCTCACGAGTCCTCCGTCTTCTTACCATTCCTCTAGTCGCCGAATATATCTCGGCGTTTGATATCATGCTCATCAGGAACGACCGAACACATGGTGAGTAGTGAATTTTCTACCGCCGCAGGGCGGCTTTAGGAATTAACAAGACTCATTTCGTCATTGCGTGCCAGTCAGAATCAATACCGCCGTACGGCGGCGGAAGTATTATGGAAGATGGTGGAGATGAATGCAGCATGAGCGTGTACGAAGCGAAGATCGAGGTCACCCATGACTGCCCATACTGTCACATGACGCAACGCTTCCCGAACGCGTATGTATCCGTTTGGTGCAATTCCCGAAGCCACGTCTTGGAGATATCGAGCGATTCGGATGAGGAATTGGATACGCTTGAGAAGGTCCTTGTCATGGGCGCCAAGGAGTCCGAGTCCTTCCGCCAAGGAAACAACATGAAGATCGTCACAAGAGAATGCGACTGTGCGCAGAACGTCTCCTCCGCGGTAACGGACCTCATCGAGGACTCTGGTTGCTGGCACATCCCTCCATCGACCTATCATGGAGGATGGGAGCACTACAAGATAATGTCCCTGAGGAAGGAGAATTTCTCGAAGCTCGTCCGTTCCATCGAAGCGGCCGGAGGAGAGGTCAAGCTCGTCTCGATGAGGCCATTGGACGAGCTGGGCGTGTCAGCACAATCTTGCTTGACCTCGGGAAGCATCATCGCAGGGCTCACGAGAAAGCAGATCGAGGCCTTGGCGAAAGCGTTCCAGATGGGCTACTTCGAGACCCCGGCAAGAACCGACGCGGACGCGATGGCGAAAAGGGTGGGACTGTCAAGATCGACCTTCGCTGAGCATCTGCGAAAGGCAGAGTCGAAGATAATGTCCAACATCTTCCCGATACTCGAGATGGTCTCGAGGGACGCGCGCACCTAGGGAACGGTGGACCTGCCTCCGACACGATCGCTGCGGAAAAGAGAGGATCGACCCTACTCGGCGAGCTTTCTCAGCAACCAGGCCATGTTCGTTCCGAGGGTCTTCAGGGTGTCTACTCCCTCCTTGTCCTCTTTGATGTCCCCCGGCTTCCCTGCGGTACCGACGTTCCAGTAGCTCGATCCAGGAACGATCCACTGGCCGATCAGGAAGAAGAAGTTGAGGTCCGCGAAGGTCGCGACCGCTCCCGCCCTTCGATTGACGGCGACGCCGGCCCCGACCTTCCTCTTGAAGATGTCTCCGTTGACCCTTCCGACAAGACCGACCCTGTCTATGAAAGACTTCATCTGCCCCGAAACGTTGCCGAAATAGACTGGAGACCCTAGGATGACCCCGTCAGCCTCGATCATCTTCTGGATGTGATCGTTTATGTTGTCGGTGTCGATGATGCATCTCCTGTCCTTGCTCTTAACGCAGGCGTAGCATGCATCGCAATGCTCGATCTTCTCGCTGCCCAGTTCGATGAGCTCGGTATCGATCCCGTCTTTCCTGAGCTCCTCGAGCACTATTTCGAGCGCGATGTGCGTGTTCCCATGCTTCCTCGGGCTACCGTTAAATGCAACTACCTTCATCCTTGCCACCTTCGTTCCTTGCGTTTCATCGGAATGCGAATCTGACGATAATAGTTTGCTGTTCATCTAGGGAATATTATAGATATATTCTCGATCATCGCAACTTTCAATATCGAAAAAGCGTTCCACCTTCTGTCGATACGGCGAAGCACTTACTCCGAAGGGACGTGCTAGCCCTCGGGACTTTGAATGGAGGAATGCAATGCGGCTTTTGCTGAGAATGATACAGGATGTGAACACGGGGAAGGGAGTAATAGATGTGCTGGAACAGAAGACCATCACATGCAGGGCCAGGGTAGGGATGATCTCGTACGATGACGAGGCGGGCAAGAAATTCTTCGTAGATGCATTGACGCAGATGGGGAACACCGGAGAGGTAATCCCCTTAAAGAAATGAGGAGAGGGTAAAATGAGACTGATACTCAAAGTCGCTCAGGATGAAAAATCTGGCAAAGGGGTCATTGAGATCATCGAGGATAAGGGTCCAATGATCAAAGCTATGGTCGGCTTCTTGTCCTACGAGAACGAGGAACAGAAGAAGTTCTACATCGACACGCTCCTCAAAGGCGGGAAGTTCGGAGAGGTCGAGAACATCTAGTTGGCATCGTCAAGCAGCTGGCTTGAACGCGACGATCCTGTCGTTCGCCACGGCGAGGAAGGCCTTGACCGCGGTCTCCTCGTCCAGTTTCGACTTCCTTTTCCGATTCTTGGCAGCTTCCTTTATGAAGGACCGCGCTTCCTTCTCAGTGTAGGTCTTTCGGTCCGTCACCTTGACCTTCACGAACCCAGCCGCCTTGATCTTCGATATGTAATCCTTCTCTCCCAGTGCTCCTGAGACACAAGCGCTCCATAGTTCCAGGTCCTCCTTCGCCTTGTCTGGTAGGTCCTTGAGCAGCACTCTGTCGGATATCGCGAGCTTGCCTCCTGGTCTGAGGACCCTGTATGCCTCCCCGAACACCCTGTCCTTGTCGACCGAGAGATTGATGACGCAGTTGCTGATGATCACATCGACCGAACCGGACTCGATCGGCAGGTTCTCGATGTTCCCCTTTCTGAACTCGACGTTCGAGAATCCCGCCAGTTTCGCGAGCTTGTTCGCCTTATCCAGCATTTCAGGGAGGGCGTCGACTCCGATCGCCTTACCGCCAGGTCCCACTTTCTTCGCTGCAAGGAACACGTCCAGGCCTGCTCCGCTTCCCAGGTCTAGAACGACCTGCCCTGGCTTGAGCTCGGCAATTGCCACAGGATTCCCACAGGAGGCGTTGGAGTCCTTCGTCTCCTTCGGTACCGTCGCAAGGTCCTCTGCCGTGTAGATCTTCAGCAACGTTGAGTCGTTTGACTTCGAATCGCAACATGACTCGCTTCCCGTGGCGATCTTGCGATAGTGTTTGGCAACAGCCGCACGCACCTTATCCGCGGTCTTTCTTTCGGGCACATTGATCCCTCTTGACATACTAGTTCGAGAAATCATGACCTGATAATTAAGTCTCTCCCTGCCTGCGCCTGTTCCGATCAATAGGACAAACGCGATTGAAGGACCGGGCGACTAGGAACCACCTCCCGATAAGATGCTATGCAAAGCGATAAATAACGCCAGACGGATTTAGTAACACGAAATTGAAAATCGTGTTAATGGAGGAGGGCACGATTGCACATACCAGACGGATTGATGACCCCTGAGGTAGTCGCAGCAGGGTGGCTGGTGGCATTGATTGCACTAGCATTCTGCATCTCGAAAGTGAACAGAAGAGTGGACGACAAGGTCATCCCGTTCATGGCGATCCTCGCGGCTGGCATCTTCGTTGCGCAGATGGTCAACTTCCCGGTCTGGGGTGGGACCACCGGACACCTGCTCGGCGCGGCTCTCGCCACCATCCTGCTCGGACCGTACGCCGCCGTCATTGTCATCAGCGTCATACTCATCATCCAGTGCTTGGTGTTCGGAGATGGAGGTCTGACAGCGCTCGGATTGAACATCGCGAACATGGCGGTCGTGGGATGCCTGAGCTCATGGCTGATATTCAGGCCGATCTCAAGAAAATCGGAGAAGACCGGGGTCCTTCTTGCGGCCTGGACCTCCGTCTTTGTCGCGGCTGCGGTCACTGCGGCCGAGTTGACAATCAGCTACGACATGTCGGGAGGAGCGTACGGCATCGCAGGAACACTTTCGATCCCGCTGATGCTCGGCTACCACGCGCTCATTGGGATAGGGGAGGCGATCATCACCAGTGCAGTCTTCATCTACCTCTGGAAGGTGGCGCCAGATACGCTCAGGATGAGAATCGGTAAGAAGGAGATGGCCTCATGAACCGGTATTTGAAAGCCGTCCTCGGCATCGTGGTGCTTTTCGCGATCGGGCTCGTGTTTTACTTCATGTTCTCGGCGGCATACGGTGACGGTCTCGAGAGGACGATGGAGGAATCTGGGATCCAGGAACAAGGACCGTTCTACACAGCACCGTTCGCTTACGGAGAGGATTACCTCGCCGCGCTCGTCGCGGGGCTGATCGGCGCCGGGATCACGTTCGGAATTGTGTACGCTTACTTGCGGGTCGTCCGGAGGAAACGGTCGGAGATGGAAGGGAATGAGACATCATGAGATAGACCAGTATGCCAGACTTTCGCCGCTGAACCGTTTCGACCCTAGGGTCAAGATCGTCAGCACGATCATTCTGATTGTCTCCATGGCTTTCTTGACGGACCCTATAGCGATGCTGTTCTGCCTCACATTTCTGACGGTCCTTATCGCTGTGTCCAATGTGCCAGTGAAGCACATAATGAAATCATATCTTCTCGCCTTTCCGTTCATAGCTTTCGCATCACTGGCGGTGTTCTTGTCATCAGGGGGAGCTTCGGCTCCAGGCATGTTCCTTCGGATAACCGACTCTGTGCTCGCGCTATTGCTCCTCGTCAGCACCACGCCCTTCTTCGAATTGCTGAAGGCACTGCGATGGTTCAGAGTGCCGATGATCGTTTCCTCCCTCCTGCTGTTCACCTACAGATTCATCTTCTTGTTACTGGATGAGCTCGAGAGGATGAAGATGGCCCGGACCGCCAGAGGATTCAACGGCGGGAGAAGCATCCTGCACAAAGATGCCTTGCGAACGATCGCATACACTGCTGGAATGGTCCTGGTGCGATCGAACGCGAGGGCGGGGAACATATATGACGCGCTCCTTTCAAAAGGTTACACGGGGGAGATCAGAACGCTCAATGGTCTTCGCGCCTCCCCAAGAGATGCGGCCTTCGCTGTCTCATTCTTCGCCGTATCCGTTTTGGCCATATCCATTCAGATAGGAGTGATCGCTTGGACGCTCTGAACCTGATCGAGGTCTCCTATGCGTACCCGGATGGCATCAGGGCCATCGAGAAGATAGACTTGAGAGTCCGAACGGGGGAGAGGGTCGCGCTGGTCGGACCCAATGGAGCTGGTAAGAGCACTTTGCTCAAGATCATGGCGGCGCTTCTTTTCCCGACCGATGGCTCTGTCGAGATCATGGGCGAGCAGCTGACGAAGAAGAATGCGGAAAGACTGAGAAGGCACATTGGTTTCCTCTTCCAGGACCCTGACGACCAGATCTTCATGCCGACCGTCTGGGACGACGTCGCCTTCGGTCCAATAAACATGCAGCTCGACGCGGACGAGGTGGAGGCCAGGGTGCGTGACGCGATGCGAATGGCGGGGATAGAGGGCTACGAGCAAAGGGTCCCGCACCACCTGAGCTTTGGAGAGAAGAAGAGGGTGGCGATAGCGGGTGTTCTGGCGATGAAAGCACCGATACTCTTGCTCGACGAACCGACCGCGAACCTCGATCCGCAGGGCAGGAGTGACCTCATTAGAATCCTCCGCTCCCTGCCGGGAACGATACTCCTCGCAACGCATGATCTATCCGTCGCATTCGAGCTTACCGATCGGGCCATTGTCTTGAAGAAAACGAAGCTCTACGACGGAGATTTACGCCCGCTGCTCGAGGACCAGTCGATCCTGAACAAAGCGAGCCTCGATCTGCCTCCGTTGTGCAAGCTCATGGTGGAGTGGAGGAAGAAGAGCGGCAAGAAGTTCGCGATCCCTCTCACCGTGGATGAGGCCCTGGACGTTCTTGATCCTGACGGGGGATGAGGGTTCGGTAAAACCGTTGCGGTTCTTGCTCGAACTGGCCCGAGCCGGCCGAAAGGTGAAGTCGGATTGCTCCCCGCTCATCGGGGCCCGGAAGTGGCTCCCTTGCCATGTGGAGACGCTCAGACCGAGGGAGTGACGTGAGCCGTTCGAACAATGCCGTGCTCGAGATCTTGTCGATGAATTGTCCTATTTTGTTCCAGATCCCTCGACTAGGGACTGGAGACCCTCTTCTGCGCTCGAGAAGATAGTGGATGCCATTGCAAACCTCGCCGTTAGAATCGCCTCGCCCATCTCCTTGCTTGAAAGACCCATGTGCTTGCCGACTTTGATGAAGTACTCCGTGCACTGCTTGTTCTGCAGGACCGCGGCAACAGAAATCATGATCAATTGCTTGTACTTCGGTGGGATGTTTGGAAGACTCATTATGAACTTGCCTTCCTCAGCTTGCCGCGGCATCCATTCTGGCATTACCTTGGATATCACAATCAGAGGGTTGCAGACCTCTCCGCTCCCCTTCTCCATTTCTCTCAGTATCTTGTCGACGTCAGTCATGATTTATAACAGCGTTCTGCATGATGTTTACCTTTTCGGTCAGTCCTTCGATTCCCGACTCCACAACCAGCATCTCAAGATCGTTGTGTGCTAGAGACCCTTCAGTGCCTTTCTCTTGAGTATCGTACTGACCGCAAAGAGGAAACCGATCGACATTAGGTGCAAGCCGGCCTTCGGAATGGCCAATTCAAGTAAGAAGTGAAATCGTCAAATGACTCATTCTCAGCATTTCAGTCGAATTGGCAAAGAGGATCAGTCAGAAGAGAGAGTTAATCAGATAGGTGCACCAAAGATGAGCGAAAAACCTAATAATCGGCGATTGCATTCGTTGCTGGGGTGTTCAAATGGAAGATTATGCTGAGGATTCCAAGAAGATAGTTGATGCATTGGGTCTGAATTACGAACCTGTAGCCGTCACTTTGGTGAAGAAGGGACAGATGATGCCTGAGGGATACGCTCAACCAGACAAGCCAATAAGACACTGCCAAGCGATCATGAGAGCCCGTCACGGAGAGTCTCTGGTCGTCCCCGCGGACAAGCAAGCCTGTCCAGTCGGAGCTTCTTCCCTAGGCCTCGTGCCGATTCCTGAGAAAGTCGAGTGCGGAGAGTTCCACTTCAACATGGGCATGTATGGAAGCGAGGAGGCTGCCAGGAACACGATCCGACAGAGACCGGCACTGGAAACAGGCAGCGTGATCGCGGTCGCCGTCAGTCCGTTGTCAAAGGCGAAAATCAAGCCTGATGTCGTGGTGATCATCGGGACTCCCGAGCAGGTTTTCTGGTTGCTACCGGCAGCGACCACCTTCTCGGTCGGTGGAAGAGTTACCATCGACATGGCCGCCATCCAGGCCAGCTGCGCCGATTCTACCGTCGTGCCATACATCACTGGGAACGTGAACATCTCTCTCGGATGCTTCGGCTGCCGCAAGACGACGGACATAGCCCCGGAGCACATGCTCGTGGGCATTCCGATGTCCAGGATGCCTGACATCGTATCGGCCATCGCCAAGATGAGCACAGGTCCCATACCAAAGTCACGCGCGAAGTGACGATGTCTGCTGAGCGTTGCAGCGATGCCGCTACGGCTTTAGGAGGACAACTTCGTACAATTTCTTCGTGAACGGAGGCGAGTTGTCATCGAACTCCTTGGTGTACAGCAGATCGTATCCTACAGCTAGCCTCTGGATCTTCTCCATCGAGAAGAAGTGTACAACGAATCCCATCTGGTTCTCCCACATGTCCTCGCCACGGTGAACCCCCTTCTTGAAGTGGGGATCGTGCACGTTTCTTACGGAGTAGATGTTCATCCCTCCGTGCTTGAGGATCCGATGACACTCCTTGAAGATGAAGGCCAGCTCATTCTCGTTCAGATGCATTGTGAAGAACATGTGCGAGAAGCACGCGTCGATCGATTCGTCTGGCAGGGGTATGCCTTTCCGGAGATCATGATGTTCGACTGTCAGGTTCTTGTCGAGCCCCATCTTCTTCGCCTTGTCCATCAATTGGTTCAGGCAGGTCTCAGAATAATCGTATGCGATGACCTCGAGGCCGTGCTTGAGGAAGTGCAGAGTGTCGCGTCCCTGCCCGCAACCGAGCTCTAGTATCTTCTTAGCGCCATTTGCCAGAAACGTTCTCATCGCTCCCGTCCCGAACTCGCTCGGCTCATGGCCAAAGAAATCCGCGGTCGACTGGTACGTCATGTCCCAATGATTCTTCTGATTGTTCTCGTTCACTTACCCATCCCTGCCGTCTGCAACAACATCGATGTTCTTAATCTTTGCTGGACTATGCTTTCGATTGTCTTATGGACTCAACGTTAGGCTTTTTTACACGGTGATACCTTTACCGCCACAGAGGAATCGCACATGAAATGGAAGTCCGACCAGTACTGGGTCAGCCACTATGACTTTGCGAAGGAGATCAAGCTGCCGAAGAAGATCAAGTTCCACGACACGACTTTCAGGGACGGAGAGCAGCAGCCCGGTGTCGTGTTCACGAGCGAGGAGAAGCTCAGGATAGGGACGATGATGAGCGAGATCGGCATGGACAGGATCGAAGGCGGCATGCCGCTCGTATCCGAGGACGACAAGAAAGCGGTCAAGATGCTCGCCAATGCAGGATTAGACAGCGAGATCTTTGCGTTCACGAGATGCATGAAGGACGACGTCGAGACATCGGTGGATTGTGGAGTCGACGGCGTGATCATGGAGGTCCCTTCGAGCGGTCAACTGATAAGCGACGCCTACGAGTGGTCGGAGAAGAAGGCTAAGGACCTGGCCGTTGAGGCGACAGCATACGCCCGCGATCATGGGCTTTATGTATCATTCTTTTGTATCGATCTTTCCCGAGCTGACAGTGCGTGGTCGCTCGATCTTATAAAGGCTGTCGCGACGGAAGGGCACATGGACGCCCTGAATGTCGTCGATACCTTCGGTGCCTTGTCCCCAGAGGGAACGACCGAGATCGTCAAGTTGCTGAAGAAGAACTTCAAGGTCCCTATCGAGGTGCACACGCACAACGACTTCGGGCTTGCGGTCGCAAATACGCTCGCCGCAGTGAAGGCGGGTGCGGAGGTCGTACATACGACCGTCAACGGTCTCGGGGAGAGATCTGGCAACACATCATTCGAAGAGACCGCGATGTGCCTGAAGCTCCTGTACGGCCAGGACATCAAATTGGACTTCTCGAGGTTCAAGGAGCTGTCCGATGCGGTAGAGAAGGCGAGCGGCGTGAAGAAGGCTCCGAACAAGGCGATCGTCGGGAACGAGCTTTACAGCGTCGAGTCGGGGATCGTTGCCGGATGGTGGAAGATACTCGAGAAGAAGAACCGGGCCCTTACGATGTTCCCGTATCACTGGTCGTTCGTAGGACAGGACCCTCCGAAGATCGTGCTGGGCAAGAAGAGCGGTCTGGCGTCAGTGCAATATTTCGCGGACAAGTACGGCATCGTTCTGACGGAAGAGAAGGCGAGAAAGGTCCTGCTCAAGATCAAAGAGGAGTCGATCAGAAGAAAGGGACTGCTGACAGAGGAGGAGTTCAAGCGGATCGCTGAAGAGATGAAGTGAGGTTGCCGAAGTCCCTCAGGTCTCTCCCCGATTTCGTATGAAAGCCATCATCTTCGCCGCTGCCGCGTTCCCTTGAACTATCGAATCTCTGATATCCATCGGCGCATTGACCGTGCCGACAAGGAAGACGCCCTTGACCGATGACTCGACCGGTGCGATGCACGGATCTTTTTCCGTTGCGAGCCCGTCGGCCATCCGCTGCACACCGAGCATCTCCAGTAGATGGTAGTTTCCCTCGGGCTGTCTGAGCCCCACACTGAGGACGACGATATCGGAGGGGAGCTCGTACAGCTCCCGCAACAATGTGTTCTCTCCACATACGAGCAGTCTCTCGGACCTGGCTTTCTTCAAGACCATCGAAGGTTGTCCCCGAATGAACCTCACACCGACCCGCCTTGCCATCTTGTAAAGTTCCTCGTGGCCCTTTCCTTGAGCTCTGACATCGATGTAGAGAATGTAGACATCGACGTCTGGATATCGCTCTTTGATGAGGGTCGCGTTCTTGATGGCGCCCATGCAACACACCGCGCTGCAATACGGCACGCCTCTCTTCTCCACTCTCGATCCAACGCATTGAATGAAAGCGACCGTCTTGACGGGCGTTCCGTCGCCCGGTCGAGCAAGCGCCTTACCGTCCCTCTCAGCGATCGCCATCATCCTTTCCAGTTCCAAGGAAGTGACAACATCCTTATACCGCCCGTAGCCGAACTCAGGGATGATGGCGGCATCGATCGGTTCGAGGCCGGTGGCGAGGACTATACCACTGACATGCAGCTCCGTCTGATCCGAGGAGACCCCGTCGGTATTCGTTGTGATCTTGACGAGGAAATCGCCAGCCTTCCCGCTCAAATCCGTGACCTCGGTCCGGAGATGAGTCCGGATCTTCGCATGGTCGAGAGTCCTGGAGACAATATGTGAGAGCACGTCGGACGCTGAATCCATCGTCGGAAAGACCTTGCCCAGGTCCAAGAGTCTGCCACCAAGATTCGATCCTTTCTCGACTAGATCGACTACGCATCCCAGGTCTGCGAGACCGAGGGCCGCCTGAAGACCAGCGATGCCTCCCCCGACGACCAACGCCCTCGGCTCC
>Ga0315291_10008015_pt1 | contig 13003 bp, 9 predicted proteins | sample YL17G12_20_MG_FD_203070 | JGI IMG/M metagenome (GOLD analysis project Ga0315291, IMG submission 203070) | Sediment microbial communities from Yellowstone Lake, YNP, Wyoming, USA - YL17G12_20 | ecosystem: Environmental > Aquatic > Freshwater > Lake > Sediment | place: USA: Wyoming | collected... | reverse complement strand
AAAGTTGCTAAAAATTACATCGGGGGGCTTGACAAGCGACTTCAGAAGTGACCCCAACCTCCCTCTTATCTCATCTGCTTCTTGCGCTCCAGGTAAAGCGGGTCCGCCTCTTGCAGCTCCCGGCGCATGACCTTGCCCACCATGCTCTTGGGCAGGTTATCGCGGAACTCGACCAGCTTGGGCACCTTGTAATGGGTCATGTTCTCCTTGCACCAGGCGGCCAGTTCCTTCTCGGTCATCTTGCCCTTGCCCTCATCGCGCAGGACCACCCAGACCTTGATCAGCTCGCCCGAATCCGGATCCGGAATCCCGGCCGCGGCCACCTCGCTCACCAGCGGATGCCCGCCCACCAGTTCTTCCACCTCCTTGGGGAACACCGAATAGCCCCGCACCTTGATCAACTGCTTCTTCCGGTCCTTGATCACGATCTGGCCGTCCTCGTCCATGTAGCCGATGTCGCCGGTGCGGAAGTAGCGCTTGCCCTGAAATTCCACAAAGTGGTCCCGGTTCTCCTCGGGCTTGTTCAGGTAGCCCTTCATCACCTGCGGCCCGGCCACGCAGATCTCGCCCACCGCGTTCTCGCCCAGCCCCAAGTCCCTGGTGCCGGTCTCCGAGTCCAGGATGCGCCACTCGGTGCCGGGCATGGGGAAGCCGATGGTGCCGATCTTGCGCTTGCCCCAGAAGTTGCCGGCCGAGACCACCGGCGAGGTCTCGGTCAGCCCGTAACCCTCGCTGAGCTTGGCCCCGGTGCGTTTTTCAAAGGCCTCCTGCACCGGCCGGTGGAGCGGCCCGGCGCCGGAGACGCAGAGGGCGAGCTTGCCCATAATGTTGTATTTCTCCAGATCGGGGAACTCGGCCAGCCGCTTGAACAGGATCTCGGCGCCCGGATAGGTGGTGGCGCCCTCGGGCGCGATCGCGGCGATGGTCTCCGCCAATTCCTTGACCTCGGGCGGGCGGGGGAAGAGCATCATCCAGCCGCCGATGCGGAGGGTGATGTTCATCACGCAGGTCATGGCAAAGGAATGGAAGAGCGGGAGCACGCCGACCACGCAGGTGCCGTCCTTGATCTTGTAGAGCCAGGCCGCGGTCTGATTGGCGTTGCTGACCAGGTTGAAGTGGGTGAGCTCCGCGGCCTTGGGCAGCCCGGTGGTGCCGCCGGTCATGATGTAGGTGGCCACGTCGCTCTGCGGGTCCATTTTGACTTCAGGCACGTTGGGGCTGGTGCCCAGCAGGTCCATGAACTGGAGCGCGCCCTTGACCTCGGCCGAGGGGATCTTTTTGAGCAGCTTGCCCAGGGTGCGCTTGGGCCAGGGCAGCAGGTCGGCGACGTTGGTGGAGATGATTTTCTGGATCTTGCTCTGCCCGAGGATCGGCTCGATCTGGCCGGCGTAGAGCGAGTCCAGGGTAAGGAGGGTGGTGGCGCCGGTGGCCTTGAGCTGGTGCAGGAGCTCGCCCGGTTTGTAGGTGGGGTTCATGCCCGAGGCGATAATGCCCAGGCGCTGGCAGGCGTAATAGGCGATCACGTATTGGAAGCTGTTGGGGAGCAGGAACGCGACCACGTCGCCTTTCTTCAGGCCCAGCTTGTGGAGCCCGGTGGCAAAGGACTCGACATAGGCGGCGAGCTCGCGGTAGGTCATGAATTTGCCCAGGAACCACACCGCCTTCAGCTCGCCGAACTTTTTCGCGGAATCGAGGAGCATGTCGCCCAGGCTGATCTGGGGGAACTCCATGTTCTTGGGCACCTCGTCCGGCCAGCCCGACTCTTTGCGGAACCATCTATTGGACTCATCCACGAACCACGGATTTTTCGCAGCCATGCTTTCCTCCTTGCCCAGAAAAAGGGTGGAAATAACTACGGCCATAATCTACCGAGATGATCGGATGCTGTCAATAGCGGAGGAATGGGGTGTGCGACATACTAATGGGAGCGCTATTCATTGGACAGTGAGGAAACCCGGCAAAGATTGTAGGGGCACGGCATGCCGTGCCCCTACGGGGTTTGCCCGCCGCGGGAAGTGTCCAACATTTCATGCTCCCATTAGTAAATGGTGGTGATTTGTGGTGCGGGCGTCCCCGCCTGCTCATCAGAAGCCGGGAGCAGGCCAGAGGCCTGCACCACAACTACTCCAACTTGCCAGCATCTCACCTTTGATGTCGCACACCCGGATGAATGCCGGCACTTGCCTGGTCGCGCTCAATCGAGTAAGATTTTTGCACCTGATCCGTCGGGGAAACCAGCAGTGGCCCTGATCGAAATTGACGGCAGTTTCGGCGAGGGCGGCGGCCAGATCCTCCGCACCGCCCTCAGCTTGAGCGCGATCACCGGCGCGCCCTTTCACATCTTCAACCTCCGCAAGGGCCGGGCCAAGCCCGGGCTAAAGCGCCAGCACTTGGCCTGCGTCAAAGCCGCCGGCGAAATCACCTCGGCCTTTTGCCCGGGCGCGGAGCTGGGTTCCCTGGAACTTCACTTCGAGCCAAAAGCCATCCGGTCCGGCTCTTACTCCTTTGCCATCGGCACCGCCGGCTCCACCACCCTGCTCTTGCAGACCATCCTCCCGATTCTGGCAATGGCGGCCGAGCCTTCGCAAGTCATTCTCCACGGCGGCACCCACAACCCCATGGCCCCGCCGGTGGATTACCTGCTTGAGGTCTTCCGGCCGGCCGTGGCCGGCCTGGGGATAAATTTTGACCTGGAACTGATTCAGCATGGTTTCTATCCCAAAGGCGGGGGCTCGATTCGCGCTCGGGTGCAACCCTGGCCGGAGCGGGACCTGGCCTTCGAACAAACCCGGCTTTTGGACTGGGGCGAGCCTTTAGCCTCGGTGCTCCTGGCCAACCTTCCGGCCAGCGTGGCCGAGCGGGAGCAGAAGGAACTGGCGCGGGCGCTTCGGATTCCGCTGGACCGGATCGAGACCCAGGTCCTGCCCGGAGAGGTGGGCCCGGGCAATGCGGTAATGGTCCGCTTTCAGGCCGAGGGCCGCACCGTGCTCTTCACCGCGTTCGGGGAGAAGCACAAGCGCGCGGAGATCGTAGCCAAGGAAGGAGCGCGGGAAGCCAAGCTCTTTGCCCGCTCGCGCGCGCCGGTGGACCATCACCTGGCCGACCAGATCCTGCTCTACCTGGCCCTGGGCCGGGGCGGAAGGTTCCTGACCGATGCCGTCACCGAGCACGCCCGCACCAACCTGGAGGTGATCCGGCAATTCCTGCCGCTGAATTCCTCGTTCTCTTCTTTGCGGCCGGACCTGTGGGAAGTGCGGATTGAAACCAGGAAAGATTGAACCCGGCAGACACCGAAATTGGGGCCAGGCTGAAGGGCCGAGCTATTCGCCGCTGGTAATTTGCTTCCAGGTCCGCCGCTCGAGGAAGCTCCCGTCCACGTTGGCTTCCATCTCCTGGAACCGCGCGAAGGGCAGGGCAAAGGTCATCAGGTTTTTGCCCAGTTGACGGTTGATGCTGACCCGGGCCGAGAGGTCGGTCAGGCCCACGACCGCCCGGGGCCGATCCGACCGGGCTTCCCGGTAAGCGAAAATGCCCACGGTCTGGCACCCGGCGCCATAGGGGATGACCACGTTCTCCATGTCGTCCCGGTCGTAATTGGCCAACACCACCAGAGCGGAAAGCTGGTCCGGGTTGACAAAGAAGATGACCACCTGGGGAATTTCCCGGGCCAGGTCCACTTCCTTAAGCGGCTTGAAGACCACGAACCGCGCGGGGATATCCATGATCGGCAGGTTTTCCACGAATTTCTTGACCAGCTCCGGCGTCTTCACATAGCCTTCCCCATGCAAGAAGTTCTCAAAAGCCTCTTTTCTGAGAAAGGGTTTGATCTTTTCGGTGATGGCCTTGCCCTGGTCCCAGTGCTCGTTGCCGATGGAGAGGAAATAGTAGAAGCACTCAATCCCGCCCGGCCAGTTGAGGTAGGCGTTGCCGAAGCCCAGGCCCACGGCGCCGCCGATGCAGCCAAAGGTCTTGCGGTCAAAGACCGCGGTCTTGCCCTTGGCGGCATTGGCCAGGTGCCACATCACGCATCCCCACTTGCCCTCTTTGAACTGCAAGGCCGGCTCCGGCTTTTCGTCGGTCCAGAGCAAGGCCACGGGATGGTGTTGGAGCCCGATTGCCTCTGCCATTTTACTTTGCATCGTTCACCTCAAACTAAGATGATTATAGCAAAGGGCAGCCTCCATTCCAACCGCCATCAGATCGAGCTGAGCACTTCTGACCCCCAATCCGAATCCTTATTTCAAGGTGATCCCCTGCTCTTTCCAGAACTCGCACTTTGCAACATTGTCGGTGGTTTTTACATTCCGGGGCAAATCAAAATACATACGCAGCCTGTGTTCATTATCATAGGGGGGCCAGTTCAAGAGGCCCGGTCCATTGGGGTTTCCGGTTCTGGCGAAGTTGGCCCAATAGTTCATCATGGATTGAGAGAGTGGGTCTGCCTTCTTGGCCAGTTGTTTGGTGAAAAAGATATTCTCGGTGGGCTGATCCAGGGTGTTGAAGACAAAGGGGATCTCGATCCCGTGCGCCGCGCCGAAAAGATGCGGAGCAAGGTGACGGTCATAATCAAAGCGATAGTAATAGACGGGCGGGTAGTTGGCCACGGCCTCGGCCGCGTCATAGCATTTGCAGGCCAGCGTGGCGTCGCCGAGGGCGTAAATCATGGCGTCGAGGGGCCTTCGGTAGTCTTTGAAGGGGTAGAGTTCTTCGATGTCCGCGAGCATCGGAGCGCCAAAGCTCTTGCGCATGACCCATCGGATCAGGGGGATGGGGGCCAGTCTCACTCCCGGCAAATCCACCGTGAAGACTTTGCCCTCATCCCGGACCGAGCCGACCAGGAGAGGGACCCGGTTGAACTGTCCGGACCGGAGAGCCTCGATCGGCGTGTTGGGAAGCGCCCAGCCGTCCTCTTTCAACCGCCATCCGTACTTCAGAAGGGCCTCCTGGAGGTCGAAAAGGTTATTGGCTTGCGCGGCCGAGGCCGGGAGTGAAAGCATCTCCTTGATCGTCTTGGCGCGAAGGCAGGCGGCCGCCTGCTCATCCGGGCATTTCAGTTCATGGGCAAGTTTTCGGCCCTCGGCTTCCCCTTCGGCCAAGGGCTTGGTGGCGTCGCAACCGCCGCTCTGAATAATGGCCTGGTGAAAAAGCCCCGTGGCCAGGGGCGAGGCGAGCATACTGCACACGCTCCAGCCCCCGGCCGAGTTCCCGAAGACGGTCACGTTGTTCGGGTCGCCGGAAAAGGCCGCGATGTTATTATGCACCCAGGTGAGGGCCGCGAGCTGGTCGAGGAACCCGTAATTGCCGGAGCTATGGTGCGGGTCCTCCGCGGAGAGCTCGGGGTGAGCCAGAAAACCGAAGACGCCGAGCCGGTAGTTGATGGTCACCACCACCACTTCCTCGGCCCCGGCCAGCCGGCCACCCTGGTACATGCCGATGGCCGCGGAGCCATTCTCCAGGCCGCCGCCGTGAATCCAGAACATCACCGGAAAACTTCCGCGCTTCGCCGGCCGCCAGATGTTCAAGGTTAAACAATCCTCGCTGATCTCGAACTTGGAGCTATATCTTTCATAAGTGCCCCACACCACCGGCTGAACGCACCACGGCCCAAAATGGTCCGCAAGATAAATTTGTTGATGAGACGGCGGCGGCTCCGGCGGCCGGAAGCGGAGGGGCCCCACCGGCGGGGCCGCGTAGGGAATGCCCTTGTAACTGCAGGCCGCGGTTCCAGGCTCATTCGTTCCCGACACCGGGCCGTTCGCAGTCATAACCGGCTCCGCGCAAGAAACCTCGGCCCGGGTAATGGTGATCCCGGGAATGAAAATCATCAACGGGAGCAGAGCCAGGATACAAATTCTCCTGACTGAACTCGATAATCCGATACCCATGGGTCATCTGCCTTTCCGGGCGGCCTTGGCACCCTTTTTCCAGGTCCTTCGCCCCGTTCCCGCCAAACAATTTATCCGGCACAAGGAGAATTGGCGGACGATGGAAACAAAGAACGGGGATAACGAATTAACCTCAATAGCTTACCTGCCAAAAATAGCGCCTGTCCCTAATTTCTTTTCTTTTTTCTGAACTTCTCCGGCGGGGCACGGTCAACCTTTTCGATAATTTCGATGTGGACGGCCACAGCCCTTTTTATCCGGTCCGGGGAGAAATGGTCAACCGTATCCATGGGGGTGTGGTACCACTGCGGGGCCATCATGATGCGGACGGTGGGCACTCCCCGGCGATAGGCCGGGCCGGACTCGCAGATGCACCACAAGAGGAGAGAGTCCCAGTTGTCGTCGGTGCCCGCGGCCTCTTCGGAGTTCCCGGTATTAATTGCGTCCATTAATCTGTTGGGGAAAACCACAAAAGGAATTAGACGATACTTCAGAACCGCGGGAAATACGATCCGGTTAAGGACAAAATTCCTCGTGATGAAGATGCCTCGCGGCTGGTCCATGCCCGGGATGGGGGTCATGGGCCTGATCCTGGTGGTCCGTCCGAAGTACTCCTTATCCGGGTAGTTCGCCATGTGGTCGAGCCCAATAGCTACAACTACCTTTTCGGCCAGCCGGGGATTCTCATCAAGAAACTTCCGGGAGCCCTGGTTACAGTTTCCTATAAGGTACTCGTGGCTGCCGTAGAAAGTGAAGACCAGGGTCTTCTCCCTTTCCTCTAAGGGCTTCACGGCAAAGTGCTTGGCCAGCGCCAGGGCCGAGGCCACCCCGCTCGCGTTGTCGAAGCCGCCGGCAAAGATGCTGCAGTAATGGGTGTCCACCAGGATGATGTCCTCGGTCCGGCCGGGGAGGATGGCGAAGATGTTCTGGGCCAGTGCCTCCCGCTCCTCGCTCTCCAGCTCCATCCTGACCCTGACGTCGCCCTTCCTTACAAGCCTTTTCAGATCCTTGGCGTCCTCCTTGCCGATGCTGAACCCCGGGATGGCCGGCCCGGTATCACCGGCGTCGGCAAAGACTAGCTGGTAGCTGTTACCGGGCGTGTTGGTATAGAACTGGATGTAGCCCCTCGCGCCGTTCTCGATCGCTCGGCCGTAGGAATTTGAAAACGCGGCCATGGACATCAGGTTCAAGAACCGATGGCCCCAGCTCACCAGCACCACCTTGCCCGAGACGTCCTCCTCCCCAAAGGCGCGCTCGCCGCCCTTGCCCACGTAAACCAGCTCGGCCGTGAGCCCGTCCCGTCCAGTGGGACCGCTGTGCCACATGGGAAAACTCTCCAGGGTCCGGCCGTTGGGCGAGACCACCTCCAGGCTCCACCTCTCCGGGAAATACTGTTCAAACGGGATCGAGTCGGTCCACACCTTGTATCCCCATTCCTCAAGCTGACTGATAATATGATCCCGCGCCCGGTCCATGGCCGCGGTGCCCGGCCGACGCGGGCCGAACTCGCTCTGGGTCCTGGCAAAGCCGTAGATCTCCTCGCCCGAAACGCCGGGAGGCGACTCCCCGGCCCGAAGGCTCTTGCCCGCGAGCAAGATAAACGGAATACTCAAGAGGACCACGAGAAAAGCTGCTGATTTTAATTCGCCCTTCCGCTGCATTGTTTAGCTACTTCCCTACCGTGCATGGATGATGAGATGTTGTTTGGCCTTGGCCATCCTCAGATTATTTCTTCAGGTAGTCAATGATATAGTCCACGATCTCGTAATAATAATGGAAGCGATATTTGGGGATCCAGGAGTGTTTGCTGACCACCTTGGAGGAGGTTTGGTCAATGGATTCGATGATGTCCGCAAAAGCGGCGGCGACCGGGTTCAATTGATCCACGGCCACCTTGTCCGGAGTGTCAACCAGATCATAAATATAGATGGGAGGGCTGATCAGGCTGATGATGGTGAAGCCGGCCCGATTAAAATCTCCGGCGTCGGTGGGCACGCCCAGGATGGTATAAGTCGGCAGGAGCACGGTGCGCTCGAGGTTGTGCCTTTCCACGGCCTGGCTGACGAGGGAAATGAGATACGGGTTTTCCGTAACAAAGATGCCTCGGGGTTCAACAAATCCTGTCTCCACCAGCTGCCCGTCCTTTTCCACGATTTCTTTGCCGATATGTTCCAAGACGATATCAACAATCACGTTCATCTTTTTTTCCCTGATTTCCTTGATCAAGGCCAGGTGTCCCTGATACATGGAAAAGTGCGTGTCCAGGCTGACGAACATCAGGGTTTTTTCCCTTTGGTCCGCGGGAATCGAGCCGAAATATTTGGCCAGGGCCAGGACTTCCGCAACCCCGGACGCGTCCTCCACCGCGCTCGCCCAGGGCGCGTCATGATGGGAGTGCACCATGATGATCTCGTCGGTTTTTCCCGGCAGAAAACCGATCACATTATAGGCTTCGGCCGGCACAATTTTCCCGTCCAGCACCAGCGTCGCTTGATTGGGAGAATTCTTCTGAAGTAATTCCTTTAAGCGGGCGCCGTCGGATTTGCTCAGCCACAACCCCGGGATCGGCCACAAACAGGGTTCCTCCCCATAGAGTTCGTTATAATAGGTGTTACGGTCAAAATAGTCGGTGAGGATGCCCACAAATCCCACGGCCCCATGCTGGGCGGCCCGGGAAAAATTGGACGGGAAATTATTGGGGGAATAGGGGTTGGCCTGGTGCCAGTCCGGGGGCGCGGTATTATTCGGGTCATAGGCAAAATAGGCGACGCGGACCGAATCGGACTGATACAACTGGCTGAAGCGAACGTCCGCCAGCACAATTTTGCCCTTGACGTCAACTTTTTGGAAGTCTCTCTCTCTCCCTTCCCCGACATAAACTATCTCCGCTTTGATTCCCTCAGGACCGGCGCTGAAACCCTCGTATTCCTTGATCCAGTAAGAATGGGATAGGTAAAAACAGGGAATGTCTTCGCCATTGACCGTCAGGCTCCATTTTTCCGCAGTCCAGAGAGGCATCGCGACCGGTTCAAGATGCGCCTTTTCCAACCCGAATTCTTTGAATTTGTTCAGAATATATTGTGTTGCCTGGTGATCGGCTTCGGTTCCAGGCCTTCTATAACCAAAATTGCATAGATCCTGGATCCAGCCCAAAATCTCTTCATTCGAGGGCAATTGCTTGACCGAGGGATTAAAATCAATCTTTTCTGAGGCCAGGACCCGAAAACCTTGAACGGATAGAACCGCCGCGCCGACCAAGAACAAGATCATCAAACCCGCGACCTTCTGGTTAAGAATCTTGGACTTTTTTCCCTTCATTTCTGGCATCTGAAAACCCCCTTTGAAATGATTATTTTTCCAGGATTGCTGGCCGAAGGAGCGTCTGGCCGCTTCCTTTGATCTCGAGCATAGGCCAATGGCCGGTAGAGGTCAAAATCTCAGGACCGGAGGCTGTGGCCAGGATGGTGTCCTCGGACTTGGTGCCGGCAATCGAGGGGTTCCAGGCAATGGGCTGGTTGGGCTGGATGAAGCGCTTTTCCTGGGCGTTGGCCACGAACTCGCGGGTGGCGTAGCCAGTGGGCCCGCCCTGGTGATGGCAGCGCCACTCGCCGGCAAAGCCTAATTCACGATAGGTCCTTTGCGCGACCCGGAAGACCTCGCCGAAACTCTTGCCGACCCGGGAAGCCGAGATCATGGCCGCATCCACGGTGCAGACCGCCGCATGCCGGCGGCGGAGGTCGGCCGGGAGCTTGCCGAAGTGGACCAGCCGGGAAGCCGCCGCCGCCAGGCCGCGGCGTTCGGCGCACAGCACCAGCAGGCAGGTCTTGCGCACTTTCTTTTCGGTGGGGATGGGATGGCGAAAGTTGCGGATGCGCTCGTCCGCCGCGACCAATCGCACCAGTGGATCCAGTCCCCATTGCGTGCACAGCCAGGCCAGATCGGCGGCCACCTCGTGCTCGGTCATGCCCGGCTTGACCGCCAGGGCCGCGGCTTCGAGCGCCACCGCCGCTTCCTTGGCCAGGGCGCGGTAGCGCTTGAGCTCGGAAGGCAGGAGAGAATAGCGGAGCGCGTTCCAATCTTCAGAGAGCAGCGGGAACTTGAAGAGGGGAATGTCCGAGGCCACCCTGCCCTTGGCGAGCCGCCGCAGAATTTTTTCCCGGCCGGCCGGATCGTGCCAGGCAAAGTCCAGGAGCTCGAAGCCCGGGGGCAGCTCTTCGGAGAGCAGCCTTGCGGCCTCGATGTTATTCGCAATCGCATAAACCTTGCGGGCGCCGAGGAACACGGTAGCCACGCCCTCGGCCTGGCCCAGGCTGACGTGGTTCAAGCCCCCGGCGGTGATCCAGGCAAAGTTGTTGCGGCGGGTGAGAAACACGCCGGAGAGTTTGTAGGCATGGAGAAAGCGACGGGCGAGTTTGAGTTTAAGCGCAATTTCTTCGGAACGGGTCATCACCTCGACTCCCTGGAGGAAAGGGCAAGGCCAGCCTTGCCCCTACGTTAGAAACCGACTTGACCGCGCAGGCGGAGCAGATGGTCAGCCAGCACCAGGGCGACCATGGCCTCGGCCACGGGCACGATCCGGGGGCAAAGGCAAGGGTCGTGCCGGCCCTGGATTTGGATGGTCGTGGTTTTGCCGGACTGGGTCACGGTCTTTTGTTTCCGGGCGATGGAAGACGTGGGCTTGACCGCCAGCCGGACGATGATTTCCTCGCCGGTGGAGATCCCGCCGAGGATGCCGCCGCCCCGATTGTCGCGGGTAGAGAATTTCCCGCGGCGATACAGGACCGGGTCGGCATTCTCCGAGCCCAGGCGCGAAGCCACGCTAAAGCCGTCGCCGATCTCCACCCCCTTGACTCCGCCGATGCCCATGAGCGCCGCGGCCAGGGCCGCATCCAGCTTGTCAAAGACCGGCTCGCCCAGTCCGGCCGGCACGCCTTGCGCCCGGACTTCCACCACGCCGCCCACCGAGTCTCCGTTTTTCCGGGCCCGCTCGACCAACGCGATCATCTTGGCTGCGGCCTTTGTGTCGGGACAGCGCATGGGATTTTGCCCGATCACCCGCGGATCGAATTTTAAGGCCCGCACTTTCCCGGCCTGGACCGTGGCGGCCAGGACTTTGACCTTGAATTGGGCCAGGAGCTTTTTGGCGATGGCGCCGGCCGCCACCCGGGCCGCGGTCTCGCGGCCGGAGGCGCGGCCGCCGCCGCGGTGGTCGCGAAGGCCGTATTTGAGGAAGTAGGTCAGGTCGGCGTGGCCGGGCCGGAAGACGCGGCGGAGGTTGTCGTAGGCGGAGGGCGCGGCATCGCGGTTCCTGATGATGAGGGCGATGGGGGTGCCCAGGGTCTTGCCCTCGAACACGCCGGAGAGAAGCTCGGCCTGGTCCGGTTCCTGGCGGGAGGTCGTGACCCGGCTTTGGCCGGGCCGGCGGCGGTCCAGCTCGCGCTGGATCTCGCGGAGCGAGAGCGCCAGACCCGGCGGGCAGCCGTCCACCACCACGCCCAAGGCGACGCCGTGGGACTCGCCGAAGGTGGTCACTCGAAAGAGTTGCCCGAAACTGTTGCCGGCCATGGGTTGCCTTTCCGGGCTTGATTATAGTGAAACTCATCGAGGAAAGCAAAAACCGTTATATGCTCCGCGCAGGCAGCAAGACCAATCGCCGCTATTCGCAAGGACGTGAGATGCTTGATCTTGAGCCAGCCTTTGAAGTTGCGGCTGCAGGAGCAGGGTTGCGGTATTCCAAGATCAAGCCGGCGCCTGGTATTTGCGGGGCGCCTGGATCATGGCTTTGACATTCTCCGGCTTGGCGTTGGGCGGGATCTCGCAGCCCGCGGCCAGAATGAATCCGCCGCCCCTGCCCACCTCTTCAATCAAGCGATGGCAATACTCGTCAATCTGGGATGGGCTGCCCATGACCAGGTCATAGGCGTTGACATCGCCGAAAAGGCAATGCCTGTCGCCGATCTCCTGCTTGGCCCGGAAGATATCGGTGGGGCCGTCGAACTGGATGATGCACTTTTGGGGAGGAAGCTGTCGCAGGTGCTTCAGGTTTTTGTCCCAGTTGCCGTCGCAGTGGAGGATGGGGGTGACGCCGTGCTCGATTAGATATTCGCAGATGACCGAAAGCGGCGGGAGGGAGAAGTCGGCGAACATCTTGGGCGAGATGAAGCTGTTGGCCGAGCGGTGGAGGGCCACGATCACTCGCGGGACGCCGGAGAGGCGGGCGAGGAGGTGATGGGTCTGGGCCCAGGGCCGGGCGAGGCGCAGGGCCGCGGCTTTGACCTTGTCCGGCCGGTCGATCAGGTCCAGGCTGAACGGCTGGAGCGAGCGGGTCATGGAAAACTGGTCAAAGGGAGCCTCGGCAATGGTGCTAAGCAGGATGGCCACGCCCCGCTTCCGCCACCATTTGAAATGCCGGCGCCAGGCGAGCATGTTCCGGACGATGGCCGCGAAGACGGAGGACTGCTCGCGGATCCCTTCCTTGGCCAGCTCGGGCATGAACCGGGCCAGGACATGGGTGGTGTACCGGATATGGAACATGAACTCGGGGCCGTCATAGTCCAGGATCCAATCGTAGTCCGCCGGCTTCATGAACTCTTGCTCGTCGAACTGGCAGATGTTGTCCGGCGGGAGCTCCACGCCCGGATACTTCACCTTCATCATCAGGCTCGCTTGATAGGCCAGTGGGCTCAAGGGGCAGATATTGTAATAGATGTCCCAGGGACCCAGCTCTCTAAAGCACTTCTGGATAGCGAGCTCATACTTTTTCCAGTCGGACCAGAGCTCGTGCACGGTCATCCCGGCATAGAAAGCGGCAAAATAATAAATCATGGGCGCCACCGGGACCCGGTCGGGTGGTTCCAGGCGGATGGCCGCCTGGAGGCGCTCTTCGGAACTCATGGACATTCCAGTCATGGCAGATACTCCTGCTCAATACCTTTCCGAGGCAATCGTTTCTTGGAGCACAAGCCTCGTTGGCATAGCTTAACACAAATTTTATAGCCAGGATGGCTTGGTTTTGATGATTCTATTGAGGATCGCGTAATTGGTTGACACGCGTAAGTAGGGGCGGCACGCGCGCCGCCCCCACCCCCCCCCCCCCACCCCCCCCCCCCCCCACCCCC
>Ga0315291_10008014_pt1 | contig 13003 bp, 3 predicted proteins | sample YL17G12_20_MG_FD_203070 | JGI IMG/M metagenome (GOLD analysis project Ga0315291, IMG submission 203070) | Sediment microbial communities from Yellowstone Lake, YNP, Wyoming, USA - YL17G12_20 | ecosystem: Environmental > Aquatic > Freshwater > Lake > Sediment | place: USA: Wyoming | collected... | reverse complement strand
CCATGACGGGGTCGTTCGACCATTGCGTCAGGCGATTGCGCTGGCTGTTGCCATACCAGGTAAAGCCAGACCCCGTTTCGCTGACCAATGCTCCGAAGGTGGGGTTGGCGATGACGTTCACCCAGGGCGCAGGCGTGTGGGTGTTGGGGCCGAGATAGATCGCGTATTCACGCCCATCCGGGGTAAAACCGCCCAGGCTGTTGAAGTAGGGCAGCTCCATGAAGGGTAGCGCAGCCGAAGGCTCCCGGGGAGCACGTTTCTTGGCCATGGGTTCCGACAGCTCGGGAACCTCCACAGGCACACCTGGTTGCTGGGGCAGCGTGCCGCGGGCCGCCACCAGCACCACACTCGCCGCGGCCATGAGTAGCGTCAGGTCTTCCTCCGGGATTTTATCCGCGCTGCGCAAGAAAACCCCACCAGGCTGATCCATCCCCGTATGCGTCGAATGCGCCTGGATCAGGCCCTCGAGTCGTTCACGCAACGGCTGCTCATAGCCGCTGGCCTCCTCGTTGAGGATCACCAGGTCTGCCATCAACCCGTGCCTTCGCCAATAGGTATGCGCCTGGAGCATCTGACGTACCAGGCTGATATCCCGCGCCTCGCCAATAGTGATCAGGGCAATCGGCAAGTCGCCCGAGATTCCATAGGGCCATAAGCCGGCTTGGCCCTTGCGGTTCTCTTCGATGCGTTCGGCGGGAGGGCGCAAGAGCGGGTTGGGAAACAGCAGGTGGCTGGCTAGCTGCTGGAAGCGGCGAGCTTCGTCGGGCTGGATGCGAAGCAATCGTAGCTCAAGCTGGGCAGAAGCCGAGGCGAAATCCATCGCCCGATCGATTGCATGGGGATCGCTGTAGTCACCCATCAGTCTCAAAACCTGCTGGCGTGTTTCGCCGGCGGCGAGAACCAAGGAAACCTGGATACGCTGGCCCGGACCAAGAGTCAGGCTCTGGCGCAGGCTGAGGATCGGGTCCAGGACAAAACCCTGGCTGTTGCCAAGCTTCTGGAGGACCCCCATCGGATTCGCGAGCGTCCGTCCTCGGCCGATGAATCGGCGCCGCTCGGTTTCGAACTGCAAGGCTTCGTCCTCGGCGTGTTCAAGCGTAAGGCGGTGCGCAACGTAAATGGGTGGGTCGTCTTCCGCGCGAGGGCGGCGGTACGCGAGGAGCGCTTGATGTTCAGGTACCGCCTCGGTTTGGGTGAACAGCTTGTTGAAGGCCGGATGCTGCCGGTCTGCGTTGTGCGGCGCCAGCGAGAGTTCAACGTAGCTCGTGAGATTGAAACGGCGGGTGCGAAGGGACCGATTGATCAGGGTGACCCGCCGAATCTCCACGTCGTCTTCTGGCGAGACGACGACCTCCGTTTCGGTTTGAATGCCGTTATCGGCGCGCCGGAACACGGCACGGTCGAGCGCGAAGTTGGCGGAGTACGCCTCAACCTTCCCGCCGACTGGGTGATACGTGTTGGACCACACTCGATCCGAGTCGGCCTCATGGATGTAACAGAAAGTTCCCCACGGATCCTGAGTCCGATCCGACCTCCAGCGTGTGATCTCAAAGTTGCCCCACTGACTGTATCCCCCGCCGGCGTTCGTGATCATCAAGCCATAGCGACCATTGCAAAGGAGTTGGGTTTGGGGCGTGGTTGTATGGGGCGTATCGAATTTGTTCACCGCTGGTGCGACTTCGCCGACGCTCTCCGCCAAAGACACTCTCTCGCGCGTGGAGATGTGGTGCAGCGGAGGCAGGATCGGGATGCGTTCATGGAGCAGGGGCTCAACGGCACGCACGCGTGGGTCGGCATGAAAATGGCGCTGGATAGGATTGCCATGGAGGAAGTTGGTCAGTGACAGGAAACCCATGCCTTGATGATGCGCCATGTAGGCGTGTACGATCACCCCACGCTCGCCCTCACGACTCGGCTGACGGCTGAAGTCCATGGCTTCGTAATAGCCGTAATCGTTCAGCAGCCCCAGGCTAACCAGTCGTTTCAGATTCTGCACGCTCTCTCTGGGCGCAACGTTCAGCGCCAGAAGGGTGGCATAGGGCGAGACCACGACCTTTTCCTCTTCCTCTAAGCTGCGCTTCAACCCGAGCTCCGGTACGCCAAAGGCCTTATATTGATAGGTCTTGTTGAGGTCCAGATCTCCAAAGGCAGACTCCGAGATCCCCCACGGCACACCACGCTTGCGGCCGTAGGCAATGTGGATCGCCACCGCTTCCCTCGCCGCTTTATCCAGGAGCGAGTTCCCCTGGGAGCGTTGGAAAATCAGCGGCATCAGATATTCGAACAGGGTCCCGGTCCAGCTGAGCAGCACTCGGCGCCGACCGATTGCACTGTAGGGTCGACTCATGGAGAACCAATGCTCAACTGGGATATCGCCCCGAGCGATGGCGACGAAACTCCCAAGCCGCGCCTCACTCGCCAAGAGATCGTAGTAGGAGCTATCCAAGCGGCCTTCGGAAACGTTGTAGCCGATTGAGAACAACCGACGTTCGGGGTCATACAAGAAGCGCATATTGATCGATTCGGATAACTCGCGTCCGTCCTGGATGAGCCGCTCGCCCAAACCCAGGATTTCACCGGCCAGCCATCTCGATTTTGCGAAGGCCTCCAGAAGACGGTCAAGCCATTGGAAGAGGGGGCCTGCGGCTGAGGGAGCCTCCTCACGGATCGATTGGAGGATCGGAATACAGCCGATGTGCCCGTTGGCGAGATCGAGAAGCGAAGGCGCGTGATGCAGGGCCTGGCGGATGGCAAGTAGGGCATTCAGACCCAGCGGGGCGACCTCCTCTTCCGTTTTTTCATCGAGGATTTCGATCCAAGTGAGATAGCGATCCGTGATCCTTAGCCAGGCCGATACCTGCCCCTCCATCTGCCTGGCCCAATAGGCCGCACCCGCTTCACCGTCGGCGGACTCACGCGCCTCATCGGCCAGAGCCCTTACGCTTCCCTCCACCCGCCGCAGCAGGCGAAGCGCGTCGGCGATGCGATCCGGCGGGGCCTCCCACGCGCGCATCAGTTCGTCGAGGAGATGAGCATCAAGACCGGGGATGCCTTCCTGTTGGACGACCTGTTGCAAGATTTCACCGGTGTCCCGCAGGCCTTCAAAGCCTTTCACATCCAGGACGGGTGTCTGAATCAGCTCGTCAAGACCATGCTCCAGGGCCCATAAGGCACCAAGCAGGTTGCCGCTGTCCACGGCAGACACGTAGCGAGGTTCGAGAGGGGTAAGGGTCTGAATATCGTACCAATTCAGCAGATGACCCTCATAGCGCTCCAGTTTGCCGATCGTCTCCATAGTGTGCGTCAGCTTATCGACGACCTGATCCACCGTCAGATACCCGGAATCATGTGCGGCTAGCGCGCTGAGCATCCAGAGACCGATATTGGTTGGACTGGTACGCATTGCCAGTTGATTCTGATGGGAGACCTGGTAGTTGTCAGGTGGAAGCCAAGAGGTCTCATCGCTGACAAAATCCGAGAAATAGCGCCAGGTTCGTCGTGCAACCTTCCTCAGGAACTGCAGATCCTTCTCAGGAAGCAGGAATTGCGGTCGCTTCGCATCCGGTCGAAGGATCAAGAGCCAACCGATCAGAGGGGATAGAAACCACAACACGAGCCAGGGGCTGGCCATCACAAGGTTCGATGGCATCCAGCGCTGCACCGCCCAACCCACGATCCCGCTGAAGATGCTCGCCAAGCCCATGGGAATCACGAACCCTCGCAGCTGACCCGGGGCTCTCCCATCCGTCACCTGGGCCGAAGTCCACTCGAGCAACCCCCGGTGAGAGATGCGGCGGCGATACCAGACCCGCAGAATGGCATCCAAAGTCAGCCGGGCCTGGTGCGGAAGCAGTGCAGCTTCAACAATCGCTCGCAGCAGGTCGTGCGCCACTTTCGAGAGGGAGAAGCTCTTCAGCCCCTGACGGGTGGTCGCCATTGTGAAGGGCTGCGCCAAAGGCTGGAAGATCAGCTGCGTGGCGACCACCAGGGTAGAGATCCACCCTATCTGAGAGGAGATCAGCCAGGAGGCCATGAGCAAGCCCAGGCTGGTTACGGGCATCAGGCTCCGGCGCAAGTTGTCGAAGACCTTCCAACGGTTGAACCAGGACAGCTGGTTTGGCCCTCGCCGTCCTCCAGGTTGGAGAACACGCGGTAAGATCCATTCCGCGATTTGCCAATCACCACGAATCCAACGATGCTGCCGGCTGGTGTAGCTCAGGTAATCTTGAGGGAACTCATCATAGAGCTCAATATCGCTGGCCAGGCCCACGCGGACGTGAGCACCTTCAATCAAGTCATGGCTCAGCAACCACTCTTCAGGAAACCTTCCAGAAAGCACTCGACTAAAGGCGCGCACATCATAGATGCCTTTGCCATGGTAGGAGCCTTCTCCGGCGAGATCCTGGTTGACGTCGGAAACAGCCTTGGTGTAGGGGTCAATTCCAACCGCGTCCGCGAAGAGTCGGCTGAAAGGCGAGGCACTCGTGCTCGGCAGGGAAGGGCTCACGCGCGGCTGGATGATTGTGTAGGAGCCGGCCAGAATCCCGCCTGCGGCATCGAAGCGCGGCTGGTTTAGAGGGTGCGCCAAAGTCTCGATCATCCGGCGGGCAGTGCCGAGAGGCAGCTGGGTGTCGCTGTCTAACGCGATGACGAACCTCACATTGGACAGATGATCCGGGTCGCCGACGTATACCACACGATCGGCATCTTCAGGCCGCGTGCCATCGATCAGACGATGGAGTTCTTCTAGCTTCCCGCGTTTGCGCTCCCAACCGATGAATTTCTGCTCGGATTCACTCCATGTGCGGTCCCGATGGAAAAGGAAGAAACGCTCACCACCATACTGATGGTTGAGAGCTTCGAGGCTTTCGGTCACAGTCTGGAGCAGTCTTTCGTCGTTCTCACGATGCGCCTGATCCGAATCGGTGTAGTCCGTGAAGAGGCTGAAGAGCAGATTGTCTTCTTTGTTGGCCAGGTACCGGATTTCTAACTTCTCCACCTCTGCCCGGATCGTCTCCGCGTCCACCAGCAGCACGGGTACAACGACCAACGTTCGAAATGCGTCAGGAATACTTGAAACCTCGAAATCCATCTTCGGAAGGGTGCGGGGTGGAAGTAGCCGCATGACCAGGTGGTTCACAACCTCCAGCGAAAGTTGGCTGGCGGGGATCAACAAGAGGAAAGCTATCAAAAGCCGGATCCCAGGCGTCTGCCCGCGCAGGCCAAGCAGGACGATCAGGGAGATGAATACGGCGGAGAAGAAGCCGATCCCAAGAAAGTACACTGCAGAATGATGGCGGTATACCCATTGCAGGGCTCGGAAACGTGGCGCCTCACGGCAGCGTATGAGCCGCGCAAGCTCGGGCCTTCCTTCTCCGATTAGATAGGTCCCGACGTGGATCCACCGCTCATCTTCCGCCGATTCACGCACGGCTTGCGTCGCTAGCTCGATGGCGCGTTGGGCGACTTCTTCCTCCGCCTGACCGGACCCACGGGCGAACTCTTCAATCGCCCGACGATACCGATCACGTGTGCCGAAATCCATCTTGGGATAGACACCGGATGGATCCAGCCGAAGCAACCGCTCCACGCGGCTGAGATGCTCGAAGATCTGTCTCCAATCCAACAGAGCGAGCTGTCGCAAGCTGGTAAACGCATTCCCAATCGATAGCTGATCCTTCGTCTGGCGGTTTTGCTCACGCAGGTTGAGATCGTTCAAGGATGTCTGGAGCATGCGCTCAAGCCAGCTCTGGACCGGCGCCAACGCGGCCGCCTCGTCATAGAGATGAACGATAAGTTGAGAACCAAGATAAGGGCTTGGGCTGGGTTGGGTTTTAGCAAGTTCTGCCAGGATCGAGAAGAGTTGGTTGGGATCTCGCCGGTTGGCTGTAATGAGCCTGTTCGCCCAGACGTTGGCGATCTCACGCTCGCGCAGCTCGGTCAGGGCTCTTACGGCGAGATTCTGGATGCTTTCAATCAACGCGGTGCGCAGCATCTGGGGGACAGCCCAGAGTTCGCCAATCGTCAACGCGCTCTCGGATTGATAGGCCTCAATAAACGCAAGGATGTTCTCCCGGTCTAGACGCAAGTCCGTATGATAGACGAGTTCCCTCGCCAGGCCGTAGATGCGCGGCAGACCCCGGTAGGGCTCGTTGGCGAGTGCCGGCAGCTGCTGGTAATAACGCCGGGGAAGGTTCAGCTGAACGTCGCGGGCGTTGCTCTCGATGATGTACTCATTGTCGAGGAGCCACTCGGCGGTTGGAGGCACACTCTGTTCCAAGCGACTCGCTTCGGAGAGATCCGAGCAAACCTGATGGACCCGTTGACGGGCCAGTTCGAGCCGCTCGAGCAGTTCGGTGTTCCGCCGCGGATGTGGGTCCACATGGTGGTCCGTGGCCAGACGCTGGGCATGCTCCTGGATCTGCGCCGGGGAGAGCGGCACCCCGGGGCTCCACACATCTCCGATCAGACTCTGGCGCTTCGGATGCAGGACGAAGACCGCGGGCGGGATCTCGCCGCTTTCTCGAAGTACCGCCACTGGGAACCGCAGTGTTTCAATCGGCGCCTGGAGGATCAGGACGGTCTCCTCGGACACCAACCAACGTGCGTGATCCTCAAGCAGCCTTCGTTCCACACCGTACTTCGATCGTCGTATCCACACCCCAGTGAAGAGGCTTCCGATGAATCCACCCACAAGGATCGGAATCAGGGCAGAAAGGCCTCCGCTCAGAATCGGCTCCGGCCAATGAAGGCTTATGGATGCAACTCCGGCGAGGACCGCGAACAGGATGAAAGCCAGGGTCGCACCGAAAGCCCGGCGCCAAAGGAAGGGGTCCCATGTACGTACATCTCCATCCGCGGTCTTGCTCACCAATGCGGCGCGGCGGAAACCCCTCCTCTGCAACTCCCTGAGGGCTCCGCGAGCTTCCTCTCGTTTTGCGAAGTAGCCTAAGAGGATGCCTGCTTCCATTCTCCGTCCTTGCATCACCACTTGGTCTAAGCTTCTAAGCATTGCGATGGATTTCACCGCATGGGAATCTACGACGCAACGCTACCAGTATATCGTCTTGTCGTGTCGCGGGCCTAAGCCGGAATTTCCGATTTGAACTTCACCTTTGCGCAAAATCATACGCCCTCTACCTTATTGGTTCATGCTCAGATCATCATGGCGTCTTTTGGGTGGCATCACGGCTCGCTTTGGCCGTTCCATTGACCGTGGTTGGTCTGTTTGCCGCGTCCCACCCAGCCTCACGGCTAACACCTGTCCCCGCTGAAGGACTTCTAAGCGCTCCATTCGGTGTCTCTCCCGGTTCGCTACCCGTCCGGCAGGGGCTGAAGCCCCGCGATCATCCTCAGCATGCTGCCGAATAGCCTCCGCGTCAGGTGGCTCTCCGCCAGCAGCAGCCAGTAGTACCGGGCGTGCTGGTGACGGACAACGGGCCGGAGTTCGCGGGACGGGCGCTGGAAGTCTGGGCGATGGAGCAGGGTGTGCAGTTGATCTTCCTCCGGCCGGGACGGCCGATGGAGAAGGGGTTCATCGAGAGTTTCAACGGGCGGTTGCGGGACGAAGCCCTGAACGTGGAGTGGTTCACGTCGCTGGATGACGCACGACGCAAGCGGGCAGCCTGGAGGTATCACTACAACCATGAAAGGCCCCACAGCGCGTTGCCGGATCAAACGCCGGCGAGCGTGGCGGCAGAACAGGGGAGCGAAATCAAGCGGTCGGGAGGACCTTGACGGCTCGGATTCTCTAGTTTCCCCTGGTACAGTTTTCCGGGGCGGGTCAGAACCCCCGGAGACTAACATTTGTCAAGCTCCTGGCGATCGCTCGTTATGATTGGTACAGGAAACGGGGGCAGGTCACTTCGCTTGACTTCACGCGGGTTTCGTCTTAATCTAAGCTATCCTATTTACCAGCACTCGAGGGGGCGTATGGACTTCCAGATAGGAGACAAGGTCGTCTATCCGAATCAGGGTGTGGGAATCATCGAGCAAGTCTCAACCAGGAATGTTACCGGAGAGCCGGAAATGTTTTACTTGCTGAAGCTCAACTCCAGCAGCCTCCGCGTGATGGTGCCGATGAGCAACGTCTCCAGTGTCGGCCTGCGTCGGGTGGCGAAAACGCGCGAGATCGAAACGATCCTGGACTATATGCAGAAGGGCCACTGCAAGGCACCGCAGGACTGGAAGGGACGCTTCAAGGAAAACTCCGAGAAGATGCGGAGCGGCTCTGTGCAACAAGTGGCGGAGGTTTTGAAGAGCTTGTTCATGCTGAATCAGGCGAAGCCGCTCTCCTTCCGCGAGAAAAGAATGCTCGACCGGGCCTGGCAACTGCTGGTGGACGAGATCGCCATGGCTCGCGGGATGGCCAAACCGGCCGTGGAAGGCCACCTGGTCAAGGCCCTCACCAAATCCAATCTCAAGGTTCCGCTCCCCAGCTAGCTCAACCAAGCAGCGGCAGGCACCCCGGCTGGGCGATGGGCAAATCTCTCCATCCAATCGCGTCGAGCTGGTAGCCACAGTTCGTGCGCTCCGAACCCTAGGCTTTTTCGCGCTGGCGAACCCACGGTAGGTTCAAAGAACGAACCAACCGTGGCCACTGGCCATTATGGGAAAGAACCACTATGGGACACAGCAGGATGTCCCCTTCCCAAGATGTCCCCTTGCTGATGTGACACTCCTCGCTCCATTGCGTGCAGCCAAATGAGCTCCGCGAAATGTTGGCTGGAAACTGCTTGCTTGACGCTGGCGCGGTAAATCGTTCCTGACCAGATTGACTAATGGGTTTGTGCAAAGACGGTCTTCCAGAAGGTGAGCGCATCGAACGGAAGCCGCTGGAAGATTTCGTCATACCTATGCTGCGCGCCGGGCGCCACCACGAACTGATGGGCAATTTCCAGCGAGTCCAACAGCCGGCTGTACTTCTCGACCAGCGGCAAGAGCTTGTCTTCATCGCCAACCAGCAGACGCACGGCAGTGCGCCCCCGAATCGCGGCGGCGTGTTCCTTTACCACAGTCCACGGTCCGACAGCGTCGTAAAACGTCTGATCATTGCCGAACGGTTCGGTAACCACACAAGGCTCCTCTTTCATCTCTGTGATGCTCGGTGCAAGCGCGGATACGGCCCCGAAAAGTTCGGGATATTCGAAGCCTAAACGCAGCGCGCCGTACCCGCCCATGGACATTCCTTCAATGGCTCGGCCACTGCGAGATGCCATCGTCGGGTAGGTAGAGTCTACGTGTGGAATAAGGTCTTTAATGATCACATCCTCGACCGGCCGAGTGCCGTCCTTCGAGTTAATGTAGCGCACATCGGGCAACCCCTGCACGAGGATGACGAGGAAGGGTGGGATCTTCCCGCCTCGAATCTCCCTGTCGATCTTTTCCACCATCCATGCCCCGCCCCGCTGGCTGCCACCGCCGCCATGCAGCCAGTAAAGGACAGGAAAACGACGGGACTTGGAAGTTTCATAGTCTGGCGGCAGGTAAATCAAATAGCTCGCTTGCGTGTTTGGACCACGGGAAGGGGTCGAAAAGAGACGGTAATGCGTCCCGTCTGGTTCCTCTTTGACCGGGTCAATCCAGGCGTCTCCGCTCCGGACAGTGTCTCCGCACGGCCCTTGTGCTCCAGCCGCTGTTGTCACAAGGAGACAGGCGGCGAGCGCCAGCAAAACCTCTATGCTCGAGTTCGATTTCACTGTAAATGATACCTTACGTTCAAATGGGTCAGACACTAAAGGAGACGCTGGCGATTGAAGCAAGGTTACCCCGAATTCGTTATGACCGGGTTTCCAGATACAAACGCCCGCTGTCCTTGGGTGGTGTTTTCCGGTCAGGCGTGGGGACACGAATTCCTCCGTTTAGTGTTTGGACGTCTCTACCGCGAAAGAATGATGCCATCCTTCCCGATTCCGGAGCGCCGAATCCCGTAGTCCGCGCCGCCGACGGAGATGTGATGAACGACCGTCCCGCCTGCAACATCTTGGTTTTGCTCCCCTTAGGTTGGGCTGAAACGGCGGCCGGGGATTTCCACAGGCATGCGCAGGATTTCCACAACATCTTGGGGTTGCCGAGAAAAAAGCTACCAAACCTAGTAGTTTTCGCTTGACAAGCCTCGGGGCCGGGAATAGATTGCCAGCAGACGCTGCGGGGCCGGTCGCGGCATGGTGAGGGGACGGACCGGGGAGGGCGTTCGAGCCCGGCGCCAGACGGAACGAGCACACACCGCAAATTCCAGGGGCCCAGCGCCAGAGTTCGCAACCGGAGGAGATAATGGCGGAGCGGGATGTTGTCTCCAAAGCAGCAACTGGTGTGAGTCCCACCCTAGAGACCACCGGGCGGCGCGCGGCGCGCGGCATCACCGTGAGGCGCTTCTTTACCAAGCCCGGCGTCCATCCTTTTGACGAAATCGATTGGGAGTCGCGCACCGCCTCGCTCCAGAACGAAAAGGGCCAGAGCATCTTCGAGCAGCGCAACGTGGAGGCCCCCAAGGACTGGTCGCAGACAGCCACCAACATCGTGGCCTCCAAGTATTTCTACGGCAAGCTGGGAACGGCCGAGCGCGAGTCGAGCGTGCGGCAGCTCATCAGCCGCGTGGCCGATACCATTGCCCAGTGGGGCGTCGAGGGCGGCTACTTCCGGAGCGAGGAAGACGCCGAAACCTTTCATGCCGAACTGGCTCACCTGCTGGTGCGGCAGAAGGCATCTTTCAATTCCCCCGCGTGGTTCAATTGCGGCCTGTGGCACAAGTACCACCGCAGTACGGAAGGCAGGGCGTGGTACTGGGACCCCGCCACGGGCGGCGTCAAACAGGAGACCGAGGCCTACCGGCATCCCCAGTGCTCTGCCTGCTTTATCAACTCCGTCCAGGATAACCTCGAAAGCATCCTGCGGCTCGCCAGGACCGAGGGGATGCTCTTCAAGTGGGGTTCGGGATCTGGGACGAACCTCTCACCACTCCGTTCCTCCCTGGAGCCGCTGTCGGGTGGCGGTAGAGCCTCGGGGCCCCTGTCGTTCATGCGCGGTTACGACGCCTTCGCAGGAGTCATCAAGTCCGGCGGCAAGACCCGGCGGGCCGCCAAGATGGTGATCCTGAATACCGAGCATCCCGACATCGTGGAGTTCATCGAGTGCAAGGCGAAAGAGGAACGCAAGGCCTGGGCGCTGATCGATGCCGGTTACGACGCCTCGCTCACCGGCGAAGCTTATAGCTCGATTTTCTTCCAGAATGCCAACAACAGCGTGCGCGCCACCGACGACTTCATGAAGGCGGTGATCGAGGACAAGGACTGGACCACCCGGGCCGTCACTACCGGCGAGCCCATGAAAGCCTATCGGGCGCGCGACTTGCTGCGCCAGATCGCCGAAGCCGGCTGGCAGTGCGGCGATCCGGGGATGCAGTTCCACACCACCATCAACAAGTGGCACACCTGCAAGGCCAGCGCGCCCATTCACGCCTCCAATCCTTGCAGTGAATACATGTTCCTGGACGATTCGGCCTGCAACCTGGCCTCGCTGAACTTGATGAAGTTCCTCGGACCCGATGGCAAGTTCGCCGTGGAGGCCTGCCGCCAGGCTGTGGACATCATGATCACGGCCCAGGAAATCGTCGTTGATAACGCCAGCTATCCCACCGAGAAGGTGACCGTCAATTCCCATGATTTCCGCGCCCTGGGCCTGGGGTACGCCAACCTGGGCGCGCTGCTCATGGCCCACGGTCTGCCGTATGATTCCGACGCCGGCCGCGATTATGCCGCTGCCATCACCGCCCTCATGCACGGCCAGGCGTACCTGACCTCCTCCCGCCTGGCGGCGGAACTCGGCCCCTTCCCCGGCTACCCGGTGAACCGCGATGCGATGCTGGGCGTCATCTCCATGCACCGGCAGGCGCTCGCCAATCTCAACCCGCGGAACCTGCCGGAGCAGACCTGGGAGACAGCAAAGAAGCTCTGGGACGAATGCCTTGCTTACGGCATGAAATATGGCTACCGCAACGCCCAGGTGACGGTCCTCGCTCCCACCGGAACCATCGGCTTCATGATGGATTGCGACACCACCGGCATTGAGCCCGACCTGGCGCTGGTGAAATACAAGAAACTGGTGGAGGGCGGGCTCATCAAGATCGTCAACAACGTCGTCCCCCTGGCGCTGCTCAAGCTGGGGTATACAGAGCAACAAGCCGCCGGCATTGTGAACTACATCGACCAGCACGGCACCATCGAGGGCGCGCCCGGCCTGAAGCCCGAACACCTGCCCGTGTTTGACTGCTCGCTGCGACCCGCGGAGGGGAAACGCGTCATCCATTATATGGGCCATCTGCGGATGATGGCGGCGGTGCAACCGTTCCTCTCCGGAGCTATTTCCAAGACTGTGAACCTCCCGGAGGAGGCCACGGTGGAAGACATCGTCAGTGTCTACACCGAAGCCTGGCGGCTGGGCCTCAAGGCCATTGCCATCTACCGCGACGGCTCCAAACACGCGCAACCCCTAAACACCTCCAACGCCCGGCCCAAGCAGGAGTCGGAACTGAGGAATCAGAAGTCAGAACCGGCCGCGGGCCCGGGGGCGGCAGGAGCGGGCAGGGCTCTCCGCCGTAAACTCCCCGACGAGCGGCGCGCCATTACACACAAATTCTCGGTGGGCGGCCACGAAGGCTACCTCACGGTGGGTCTGTATGAAGATGGGCTGCCGGGGGAAATCTTTATCACTATGGCCAAAGAGGGTTCGACCGTCTCCGGCCTGATGGATTCCTTTGCCACGGCGATTTCCCTGGCCCTGCAATACGGCGTGCCGCTCAAGGTGCTGTGCGACAAGTTCAGCCACTCGCGCTTTGAGCCCAGCGGTTACACCCCGAATCCGGAAATCCGCTATGCGAAGTCGGTGATGGATTACATCTTCCGCTGGCTGGCCTTGAAGTTTCTGCCCAAAGATGCCCAGCCGCGGGAAGATGCCAGCCTGGTGGCGCCGAACGGCAGCGAGGTGGAAAACGCCGCCCAATTGGCAA
>Ga0315291_10008013_pt1 | contig 13004 bp, 9 predicted proteins | sample YL17G12_20_MG_FD_203070 | JGI IMG/M metagenome (GOLD analysis project Ga0315291, IMG submission 203070) | Sediment microbial communities from Yellowstone Lake, YNP, Wyoming, USA - YL17G12_20 | ecosystem: Environmental > Aquatic > Freshwater > Lake > Sediment | place: USA: Wyoming | collected... | reverse complement strand
ACCCAACGCTTGTCATCCTCGACGAACATGTATTCATAGCTCCCCGGCGGTAGAATGAGGATCGTGATCCAGACACCGTTTTTTCGAAGCAGGGGCGTCGAGCTCGGGTTCCAGTCGTTGAAGCTACCTGCGATGGTCACCTGCCTGACGGAAGGATCGGTGGGCATGTAGGACAGACGAACGTATTCAAGATCGGACCCCGCTGTGGAACTGCCATCTGTCGGGCCGCGAGGATCATGGTTCAATGAAACTGCAGGGGTCCCGGTCTGTGCGATCTGTCTCGTCATCACATTCCGGTTTTGACCGACCTGCCAGCCGCCGATGTACGCGAGGACGACCGCAGCAGCAGCGACGGCAAGTCCCGTCCACGGAACCCTGAGGCCCCACGGCTTCGCCCAGACGAGTCTCGGGCGGCTCTCGGCGCGCACCTCCGCCATCACCCGTTCGGTGAACCCATCCGGAACGCTCGGAATGGGCAGTTCCCTGCCCAACGCCAGCAGCCGCTCGTAGGCACGGAGCTCGCTCTCCAGCCTCGGGTCTGATTCCACCTTCTCGAGAAAATCCCGCGCTTCGCGCTCCTCGAGGTCCCCATCGAAATAGCGTGCAAACAGAGTCTCGATTGTGTTCATCTTACTCACCCCACAACGTCTTCCGGAGTCATGTGATTCGCCTCGGGGAAGAGTCTCTCCCTGAGCAATTTGCGTGCACGGTGGGCTCTGACTTTCAACGAGCCGACAGAATCCCCCGTGAGTGTGGCAATATCTTCATAAGAAATGTCTTGGACATGGTGGAGCACGAATGTTTCACGGTAACTCGGCGGCAGCTCCTGGAGCACTATTTCAAACCGCTCAAGCATGTCGCGCGAATCGACCTCGCAGGGCGGATTGCCGTACGATCTCTGCTCCGCAAACACTGGTGCATCGGGGTCGCGCTCGAGCATGGCTTCCAGCGACACGGTCTTGCTTCGCCGGAGTTCGCGCACGTGATCCCTGGCAAGGTTGATTGCGATCCGGGTGAGCCACGTGCCAAAACGTGATTCGCCGCGAAAGCCGCCCAGATTCTGGTACGCCCGCACGAACGTTTCATGTGCGAGCTCTTCCGCCACCTGCGGGTCTGCCGTGAGTCTCATGAGCGTACCGTGCACGCTGTCCTTGTGGCGATCCACGAGGTCCGCGAACGCTTCCTTTCGGCCGTTGCGCACCGCACGGACAATAGCTTCGTCGTTCTGAGCTACCATATCTATGCCTCAACGAAAAACCCAGCTCATCCGATTAGACGAGCGAGGTGACACAACGTTACAGAAAAGGAGGCCAAGAATCGTAGTTTGCCCGGTCTGCTCGCGACAGGGAGGGCACTCTCGCTCACTCTCCAGCTCACCTGCGCGATGCCGGGCGGAGTATAGGACAGAGGCGGGGCACAAGCAACCGTAGGGGCGGAGTGCAGGACAGAGGAGGGGCACAATCAAGCGGGCGGTGAGCGCGGAGCCGCGCTCACCCCTTGGGATTAGAATTGTCCTGGACGCGGACCCTCGCCTCGATAGCGATTCTGGTCGCCCTGGGCGACCTGGACACAGATTCGTTTGGCCACGAACTGCCCATCCACAATCGTACCGACTACCTGGACTGTCTGGCCGACTTGCAGGTCGTCAAACGTGGCGACTTCCCCGGCGATGAGGACCGTCGTGCAGTCCGTCGTGTACACAGCAGTTCCTGTGACTTCAAGAGTCTTGGCAGCGTAGTCAATCGCAGAGATCTCACCGTACAGCTTCGTGACGCCGGCGTGAGCGATCCCGCAGAGAGCCAGAATGAGAGCTCCCGTTACTAGGGCTACATAGTAGTTGCGCATTGTTTGACCTCCTTTCATTCGATGGTCTGGTATCGTGAGACGTAGGCTCAGTGTGAAGACACCAAGACGATCACGTGTCTCACCCCGTTATCGTATGGTTAGACGCAGATGGACGTGGAGAGGTTACACTGCGGTGGCCGAATGTCCGTGCTTGGTGTGATGAGAAAGGGCAGGTACTGACGTTAGACAGGGGTGGGAACGTCGTGTCGAAGGTGGGCTCGCTGACATTGGGGACACCCGCCTGTTTAACGACGGAAAGGTGCTCCCATTCCTCAAAGAAGAGTGGACCCATTTGAGCGGCGCACTGTAGACTAACTTAGGGGCGCCGGGTTGTCAGGCTCTGAAGAAGGACTGTCTGGGACAAGATGGCGATGGTGCGCGGGAAGCTTCAGAAGCTCGCCCAAGTGCTCAAGTCTGCGTTTGGTCAAGGAGGAAGCCCATGAAGACAGCGTTTACTCTTGCGACAGGTGCTGGAGTTGCGACAGGGCTCGCAATCCTAATGACTTTCGCCCTCACCGCTGCAACTCCTGGCGTATGCCTGGGGCAGGCGTCGGACGCGCAGGGAATGTCTGAGGCGCGATCTGCCACCGAGACCCTGCCCGCATACCTGCAGGACCGGGGCACAGGAATTCCGACGTCCATGTTCGGCACGTATGTCGAGCAGGGCGAGTTACTCATCTATCCCTTCTTCGAATTCTATCGGGACAAAGACGCGGAGTACAGCCCGCAGGAATTCGGATTCGACAACCCCAATGATTTCAGGGGCCGCTACCGGGCCTCGGAGGGCCTGATTTTCCTGGGCTACGGCCTGACCGAGAATGTGGCGTTGGAGTTGGAGGCAGCCGTGATCGACGCGACCCAGGACAAGTCTCCCGACGACCCCTCCGCAATGCCCGCCGGCTTCTCCGAATCCGGGCTCGGTGACGTGCAGACGCAGGTGGATTTCAGATGGCTGAAGGAGACCCCGGGCCGGCCCGAGGCGTTCAGCTACGTCGAGGTCGTCTACCCACTCAACAAGGACAAGTTGCTCATCGGAACCGGCGATTGGGAGTTCAAGGCCGGAACGGGCCTGATCAAGGGCTTCGGCTGGGGCACGTTGACGGCCCGGGCTGCATTCGAGTATTCAAGGGCCGAAGAGAAGACCGAGCTGGGCGAGATGGCCATTGAATATCTCAAGCGGCTCTCGCCTGCATGGCGGGCGTACCTCGGAGTGGAAGGGACTCAGGACGAGGTGGAGCTCATCACGGAAGCCCAGTGGCACCTGAGCCAGAGGATGTTTGTGAAGTTGAACTCCGCGTTCGGACTCACTTCCAAGGCGACTGACTGGGCTCCTGAGATAGGCATCATGTTCAGGTTCTAGATCACGGCGACACCGAGGGCTCGCGCTTAGGCTCGAGCGGGATGGGGGCGAAATCGGGAGAAACTGACTGGCGACCCCGGCACCCCGTCTGGCCGGTACGCCGGCACTGTGAAGCAGAGCCCATACGAGCGCTAGTGTTCTGATTGCTCGGCGGCTGTGACAAGCGAAGCCGTGTCCTGGACATAGAATTTCTTGAACAGTCCGTACAGTTCAGCGTGGCGTTCCTTGAGCTCAACAGGCATCTCGAAAAAGAACTCCGTGACAACTGCGAAGAACTCGGCCGGGTTCGTCGCGGCGTAGCTGTCCAGCAGCGTGGGCCGATCCTGCTCTAGGTCCCGGATGAGCGCCTTGTATTCCCTCCCGCAGACCCGTGCCCAGGCCGTGTACATGGAAGGGTCCGGCAGGAGCGGTGCCCCGTCCGCCACTCCTGCTTCGTCGTCCAGCTGGTGAGCAAACTCGTGGAACACCACGTTCCACCCATCGCGCATGTCCGCCGCGCCCCGCAAGACGTCGGTCCACGAAAGAACCAGAGACCCTTTGTCCCATGTCTGGCCGGCCAGAGCTTCCATGCCTTCTGACACTATTCCGCCGGGCTCCCGCCTCTGCACGGGCGCAACGTATGTTCCCGGGTAAACAAGGATGGACACGAGCGAGGGATAAAAATCGGTCTCGCGCCTCAGCAGCAGTATGCAGGCGTGGGCAGCGATAGTAAGACGGATCCCGTCAGTGATCCGCAGGCCCCCCAATCCCTCAAAGCGCTTCTCAGCGAGAAACACCTGGATCAGCCCCTGAAGCTCGGCCTGATCCTGCGGCGGGAGGATTCTGTAGTAAGGAGTGTGCCGCACCACTATCGAGAGCCACTTCTCGGGAAGTGATGTCTTCATCAACCGTTGTCGCCGTTTCTTCTTTGTCTCGAACATTGCAGGCTAATCAGTCCTCGTTGCCGGCAACTTCTCGAACGTGCGCTCGGCAGTGGCGCTCTGCCTGCTGAAAGTGTCCAGAACCTCGAGCACAAGTCTGTAGCTACCGTCTTTGAGGGTCGAGATGTCTATGGTGAGCTGCTCTGAGCTGGACTGCCTTTCCACCTGCCTCTCGATGCTGCTCACGATGTAGTGCTGGCCCGGCGTGAATAAGGAACCCACGAATTCCCAGAAAAGGCTGCCCTTCTTCTTATGGGGCACGATGGAGTACCTAGTCACGAATCTATATTTGTCGTCTCCGTCCCGCGCCAGGTTGTAGACCTCGTAGTACACCCTGAGGGGTTCGGGTGTGACGTATACTCCGGACGGGTTCGGGAGGATGCCCTCGTCTTTGCTGATGCCAGCGACCTGCCGTCTCGCGGGTATGAGATAAGCCAGCACAATCTCGCTCACGCCGAGGGTGCCTTTCCGCAGAGCGGGAACGTCGACTCTTTCCTTGGTGAGACCGATGGTGCCCGAGGACGTGTCCCTGACTGCCACGGCCACGATATACCTGTCGGGTGGGAGCCCGAAGCCCATCTCCTTTAGGAGCACGGCGCTCGTCCCGACCCCCGCGAAAGTCCGAGCCGATTCCAGCGTAGTGCTGACGCGGACGATATTGTTCCAGAGCGTGTCGAACACGGCGAACTCGACCGGCACCCGCCTCCAGTCACCCTTGGTGACCCTTTCGAGGGGAACGCCGATGTAGAATTCCTCTTTCACCTCGGTGTCTCGAAGAAAACCGGCCGTCGCAAAGAAGTTCTCGTAGACCTCCGCTTTATAGTCGTGGTCGTAGGATGTCGGCCTGTAGTAGAGCCGTTCGTCCATGGCAGAGGGGAACTTGCTGAACGCCATGTAGGTGTAGTTTCCGCTGAGGGTATAGTCTACGAAGGTGACGCTGAAGGCCCCCATCTCGTCTGAGTAGTGCCAGATCAGTGCGGGCAATCCCACGTTGTTGCCCTCTGACATGGCGACGGTGTATTCCTTCTCTCTGGGCATGCCGTAGCGAACCAGAACCTGCCCCCTCCCGCTCAACCAGCCGGGCACACGGACCTTCTCATCGGTGAAGAGCGCCTGGCTCAGGCCGATTCTGTACCAGTGTTCCAGGATGCGCTCGTTGAGCTCGGTCGTCGGGGTCGGATCGAGTTCCTTCCAAAAATTGCGCGTGAACCGCGTCTTCGCTGCTTCGTCCAGGCGCTTCAATCGCGCCTTCTGAGCCGGAGTCAGCAAAGGAGTGATGTCGTTGTAAGGCGCCAGGCCCGCGGAGTCCGAAAGAGCGAAGAACTTCTCCCAGAGTCTGATCTCGTCCGCGTACCTGGCCTTCGCGTGCTGGGCCACGGCGCCGAGCATGATCGCCCCCGGATCTGCCGGGAGCCTGCCCAATAAACGCGAGCTCACCAACTCGACGCTGTCCAGGTCCTCCTTCTCCAGATATGCGAGCACCAGTCGCTTGAACGAGTCCACGTTCGAAGAGTCGAGTTCGGTGGCGCGGGATAGCTCCGAGATCATCCGGTCAAGGTCCCGAGGATTGTGATATCTCTTCCAGTCGCGCTCAGTGATGAGCCCAAGCATGTAATGGGCGTTACCGTCCGCCTCGTCCATTCCCAGGAGAGTTTCGTACTGTGCCTCGGCGTACTGGAAGAAACCCTGCTCGAAGTAGAGCGACGCGAGCTCGCGCTTGAGGTCTGCCCTGTCGGGATAGCGAGCGATGAGCCTCTTCAGGGCATCCGAGGCGAGCCGTCTGCCCTTTATCGTGCCAGTGCCCCTGGCGCACCTGGAGTAGAGAAGACACCCTTCCGGCCAGAGCGGATAGTGCACCTGGACAGGCCGTATCTGCTTGAGCGCTTCCTCGTATTCTCGTTTCTCGTAGAGCCCCATCGCCTTCTCGTATCTCGCCATTTCCCTCGGGCCAGGCATGTTCGCGGCGCAGCCACCGAGGCAAAGCGCAAGCAAGAGAGACAACAGCGGGGCACACTTTGCAGCGGAAAGGCAGATCCCGGCGCCGAGACGCGGGCACGTCTTCCGAGTTGCAGTAGACCCGCCGCCCAAGTGTGCGCAAGGTCTCCAGTCGCTCACTCGAAATGGTTCACGGACCATGCCTGCGCGGTGTCTCTGCTCACGAGTTCGCAATGTTTCGCCAAACATCTCAGTGCGCGGCCTTTCCTTCGGGCCCGCGGCAGCGAGGCCCCCTGCATCGCCTTCGCCCGCTACCGGTTCGCCTTCCCGAATTCGACAGGATACGTGAACCACGCGTCCACGGCTTTACCGCCCAGGGTGGCCGGGAGGAACCTGAGCGACCTGGAGGCTTCGAGCGCTGCCTCTCGACAGGCCTCGTCCTCGAGGCCCGAGACCACCTTTGCGCGGTCAACGCTGCCTTCCGCCGTGACGTGGACTCTCACGACCACCGTACCCTTCACGCCTCTTCTCTTGGCGGACGATGGATACCTCGGCCACGTCAGTATCACCGGCACCGGCGGCTCGTACTGTCCCCGGCCGCCGAGGCCTTCGTCGCCCGCTCCTCCGGCACCTCGCCCCGTACCCCCGCTCTCTCCCGCAGCCTCGGCCACGAGCCCGGTCTCCCCGGAAACAACCGGAGGAACCTCGGCCGAAATATCGGTGTATTCGACTTCGATGTGCCGACTCTCATCGGGCGTGACAGGTGGCTGTGCCTCGGCCGCCAGCGAATAGTTTCCTGCCAGAAAAGACTCTGAGGCAATGTCCATTACTGTGAGCACAGTTATCTCGCTCGGCATTTCTGATGCAGGTCGGATGGGTCTTTTTCCTATCTCAAACAGACTGGAGGGCAAAGCGAGCATCAAGGAGAGATGGACGAGAACGGAGGCCGCGATGAAACGGCGCAAAGGCTCGGCTGCGGGCCAGAGCTGAGACCTCAATCGAAACCCCCTACCTTGAGGCAGAACCCCACAAGAACAAAACCCAGGTCACGCCCATTATGTTGCAGCAGGCACGAGGTGTCAAGGAACGGAGCCCGGGTGGGAGATGTTGCATCAGGAAGGAACGCTCGGTGCGGGGCCCGAGGGCACAAAAAAAGACCGGCCCCCAACTCGATAGGGAGGCCGGCAACCTAACCGTGGGAGGGCACGCATCCGGGTGGCACTGCCAGGGCAGAGTCGCCCCCGAGAGGCTCGTCACAAGTTGCCTCGTGAGGCGGAAGACGAAAGACCGACCGTCGAGCGAGTGTCAAAGGCCGGTCTCTTGTTACTCAATGGCGAATCGTCCCGCGCGTTAAATCGAAGCGCGATCGAGGCCGCGAGGACCGGGACAGCTCACCGTCACACACGGCACAACAGGGCGCACGATCACGAACCGCCACGTGCCCCACGCTGGTCCTAACCTCTGGTCCTCACGCGGGTGCGCCTGTCCAACCCGTATCGTGTTATCTTGTTCTTGAGTCCCTTTCTGCTCAGCCCCAGATAGTCCGCGGCCTTGCTCTTGTTCCAGGCGAACTTCTCCAGAGCCACGATTATGGTCCTCTTCTCGAAGACCTCCACTGCGTCCTTCAGCTCAGTCTCGGGACCGTCCGAAGACGCGCCGCTGGCGCTGGCAATCTCGTCTGGCAGGAGCTCGGGCCCGATCGTCTGACCTTCGTCGGCGAGGATCACTGCCCTCTTTACGGCCTTCTCCAGCTCACGCACGTTGCCGGGCCACTCGAAGCTCATCAGTTTGGCCATCGCCGTCTTCGAGATGCCCGTCACGTTCCGCTTCATCTCCTGGTTGAACTTGTCCAGGTAGTAGCTGCAGAGGAGAGGCACGTCTCCCTTTCTGTCCCTCAACGGCGGAATCCAAATGATGATGTCGTTGAGCCGGTAGTAGAGGTCCTTTAAGAACTTCCCCTCTTCAACGTCCTTCTTGAGGTCATGACTCGTGGTGGCGCATATGATCTTCACGTCGAGGGTCACATAACTGGTTGAGCCGACCGGCCTGATCTCGCCTGAGTCGAGCAGGTGGAGGAGGCGCCGCTGGAACGACACTCCGGCTCTTCCGATCTCATCCAGGAAAATGGTCCCGCTGTTCGCCTCCTGGAGGAGCCCCTTCCTGTCCCTGTTGGCACCGGTGAAGGCGCCTCTCATGTACCCGAAGAGCTCGCTCTCAAGCAGACTCTCAGGTATGGCGGCGCAGTCCACCGTTACAAAAGGCTTGTCCCGCCTCGGGCTGCTCATGTGAATGGCCCTGGCGATGAGCTTCTTGCCCGTTCCGGTCTCTCCCTGCAGGAGCACCGTCGAGAGGTTGTCGCTCACCTTGCCTACGAGCCTCACTATCTCGAGCATTTCCCTGTCCTGAGTGATGATGTCTTCAAAGACCACGCGCTCTTCGAGCTTCTTCCTCAGGCGCAGGTTCTCCTCGGTCTTGTCCTTGAGCTTCATCTCGGTAATGAGAGCTCCCAGCTTTATCGAAAGGCCCACGCAGGTGTTGAGCTCCGACTGGAGAAACGCACCGGCGGGGTTCCCTTTCAGCCTGTCAACGTACAGCACGCCCCTGCCGTCGTCGGCCCACTTGAACGGAACGGCTATGAAGCAGCCGACCTCTCTGCCCAGGTCAACGTCCGAGCCGCTCTCGACGGAGGAAGGCATGTGAAGTGAGATGTAAGGTTCGTTTCTGCTCTGTATTCCCTCGGAGGAGAACAGAACCGAGGTGATCCTGGAAACAGTGTCGGAAGGGATTCTTCTCGCCCTCACGAAGTCCTGAGAGCTCTTCTCTCCGGTCGTAGACACGACCAACGCACCATCCGCGCCGGCGGACTGGACTACGATGCCCAGCATCTCGTAGAGTTTCTCGCTGAAGTCGAGCGACAGTTGAGCAATCTCTTCTAGTCTCTCGCAAAGCTGGAACTGGCTCAGCTGGGAGATGGACGTCTTTACCAGTTTCTCCTCCATCTCTCTCTGCAAGGCGGCCACGGCCTTGAGAGCTTCGTCTTCGTTCTCACGAGAGAAGATGTCGCGGGCCCTCGCGAGATGACCGTGGGCCGCGTCTATGACGCCTCGCGCCGAATCAATCCGGGCGAACTCGAGGTGACACATGCCCATCCAGTAGCTGGCTCCCACGGACAGGAACAGGTCTCTGGCCTCGTCGACCAGAGAGCCCGCGTTCGCCAGCTCAGCGGCGTCCCCGGAGGACGCAATGAAATTCGCGTCGTCCAGAAGAAGCCGCGCCAGATTGAACCTCTCGCCGATGCTCTTGAGCATCTCGATGCCGGTGTTGAAGCCGACGGCAGACTCTTCAGCGGCGCCCAGCGCGGCGTGCGCAAGCGCCATCACGCGCCAGGAGAGCGCCTCTTCGAACTTGTCGCCTATGCTCTTCGCGCAGGCGTTCGCGCTTTTTATGAGCGAAAGCGCCCTCTGGGCTTCGCCCCTCGTCAAAGCCAGTTCAGCCCGCATGCGATAGAGCTCGCAGTTCAGGTCCTCGCCGGCCTCGAACTTGTTTGCCAGGCTCCACGCGGTCTCGTAGTGCTGATGCGCGGCGGCCAAGTCGCGCCTGTCGAACGCCAGCTCTCCGAGGAACTCGTGCACGAGGATTTCCTCGCGAACGTAGTGGTGCACCACGAGGATCTCGCGTGCTTCGTCGAGGTCCGATTGGGCGAGCGTCCACTGTCTCATGAGCCTGTGGACGTTTCCGAGGCCTATGAGCGCTCTCGCGGCCCTGAGAGGATCGTTGACCTCGCGGCTGATCTGCAGGCACTGTTCGAAATTTTCGGTGGCCAGCTTCCAGTTGCTGAGTTTCGCGTGCACGACACCGAGATTCTGAAGCTGCTGGGCCCTTCCGTGGTATTCCCCTTCGACCGATTGTAAATTAAGTGCGACCTGGAGATATTCGATGGCCCGCGGCCAGTCGCAGGAATTCTTGAACACGAGACCCAGGTTGTTGTAAGAGAGGGCGAGGTCACGGATGTCTCCCGCCTTCTTGAAGAAGTCGAGCGACCTGAGGAAGCACTGCTTCCCGTCCTCGGCCTTGCCCGTCCGCAGGAACACGTGTCCGAGCAGGTTCTCAGCGAAACCCTTTTCCTCGTATTCCGTGGAATCGGCAAGCAGTTCTCTAGCACTTTCTGCGCAATGGAGCGCGGCTTCAAGACGGCCCCTTGCGATGGCGAGCTTGCCCTTTTCTATCTGGATTCTGGCCCTCTCGACAGTGTCGGAGAGGCCCTGAGCGATCTCTTCCGCCTCCTCGATGTACTCGTCTATCTCGTCAATGCGTCCCAGCCGTTCGAGGCAGTAGCAGACTTTTCTCAGAAGAGGAGCCCGATCCTCGGGCGAATTGTCGCTGGGCAGAAGCTCCAGGGCGCGAGAAAAATAGTCTACGGCAGACTCGTAGCTTGCAGCGCCTACGCATATGTCGCCAAGTCTCGTGAGTTCACGGGCACCGGACTTGGTAACACGCAAATTGCCGTCGGACGGCTGTTTCTGTTCTTCTCGCATGCCGCCAGGGTCCTCACTCCATGCTGCTTGCTTCCGGGAGAACCGCTACAGAATGAACGGAAACTGCCCTGTCAACCTCAAGACAAGCCACAGCAACCGCGCATTCTCCCGGCGCGCGTCCACGACCTGCTCTTCCCTCGAAACAGCGTACTCTTCTGTCCAGACGATGACACTGTGCTCGTCGCCGAGACGGAACGTGCCCCAACCTCCAATGCCTGTGCCGCCTATTGGGCTGTTCACGGCAATGTCGTCGGGGTCACCACCCTCCTGGCCCCCCGGATTGGGCGGTGGGGAGGATGAAGTTCCATGCGGCAAGATCACCTTGGACTCGACGGAAGGTACACAAAAAGGAAGAAACAGGGTCAGCAAACACGCAAACGCGACGAGAAGAACGTAGGTCCTAGGTCGAACCATGTTTGCTCCCTCCTTTCCTCTTTCCTTCCAACCCCTCATTGTCCAGAGTCCGAATGACTAGAACTGTGGAGAAAATTGATTGGTATATACACCAACCCGGCCTTGCATAATGCATCAACCGTGCCACTACCAGACAGCTCCAGCTCCCGCAACTCTAGTTAGTCCAAAGAGTTATGATCTCTATTGTCGAGCCCGGATTGCCGGGACCCTCGTGAGGTCCCCCGAAAGGTGACGCGGTTACCATAGGGCTCAAGTGGGGCTTCCAACTCGTTTTTCAAAAACAAGCTGTGATGGATACCAAGTAACCGCCACTCGGTATCAGGGCGCCACTTTGGGGCTACATGTATCCGTGGCGTCCCATTGACAGCATAAACCTGTTTCGGCTTTTTGTCAAGCAATTTAAAGCTTTCAACTGGCCTAAAATGCTGAAGTTGCCCGTTCGCCGTGCGGCGTATCACCTCCCCTGAGACGGCAGATTGCCGTGAGGCGGCAGTATGTGGTATAATTATTGTGTTAGTGTCGCAGGCAGTGCTCGACTGCACAGCGCTGGGAGTTCAGGGTACCGTTCTCAACTCAGTTGCGCAGCCATGCTTAACGGAGGTCCCTCGGCGCACCCCATGAGAAAACAAGCCCTCACTTTCAAGGCCCTGCTGGAGGGTGTTCTGCCCATACAGAGACTCTCCCTTGCCGAGCAGAAGGACGTCGCCCTCGCCCTGGCGCGCGGGGACGACGTGGAGCTGGAGGAACTCGCAATCAGGACCATCGAGAGACTCCAGTCCCAGGGTTACGTCAAGTTCCTGGGCGAGTCGTACGAGGGCGAGGAGAGAGTACTCAGGTACCGGAACCTCCTCTCGTCCGAGTACATCACGATCAGAGTACCATCCAGGCGGGTCAAGGACGGCGTGGCCCTGTTGAAAGTGCCGTTCCAGGGAGCCAGAATCCGGGCCACGCTGGATCAGGTCAAGGGCCTCCTTTCTCTCGACGAGAGAATCCTCACGAACGATGACAGACTTCTCACCGGCGTGAACGACGTGCTCAAGTTCATTCTCGAGACGGCCAGGGAAGTCACGAACTGTGACGGCGTGGCGTTCTGCCTCACGAAGGAGTCACAGGACAAGCTGAGGTACTTCGAACCCGTGACACAGGGCCTGGAGCTGGCGCCCAAGTACGTGGAAGAATGGGTGATCGAGAAGGGCTATCTGGCTTACGTCGCGGACGTTGCCGCGGCCCCGCCAGAGGCCAGGATGGCCGGAGAACCGTATCAGTCCGTTGCTGCAATGCGGGTCGGAGGCGACGGGCATCCCCTCAGAGGTGCGTTGCTTGCGTGCAGCGCAAAGAAGGATTTCTTCAACGAACAGAAACTCGTGCTGCTCAGTCTCCTGGCAGACACCTGCACGGCTCTTCTCGCCCGAACCGAGAGGCTCGGAAGGCTCGTGTTCGTGGATTCGCTGACACAGGTTTACAACCGTTCCTACTTCGACGTGCAGTTGGGAAACGAGATCGCGAGAGCCGCCAGAGAGAAGAAATGCATGGCGCTCTGCATCGTGGACATAGACAACTTCAAGACCTTCAATTCTCGCTTCGGCTACGAGGGCGGAAACCAGGTCCTGAGGGAGGTCGCGCAGATACTGAAGACCGACATACGGCCTTTCGACTCCGTGGCCAGATGGGGAGGCGAGGAATTCGCGGTACTGCTCACGGCGCCGGTCACGGAGGCGCAGGCCAGGGCCATCTGCGAGCGTCTGAGAACTGCGATAGAGAAGATGCCTCTCAGGATAAGAGACCTCTCGGGGAATCCGTCCGACGTCCAGATAACGGTCAGCATAGGCGGCGCGGTCTACCCGGACGACGCACAGAACGCCGGGGAGCTCTGGCGAAAGGCGAACGAGTCACTGCTGGAGGCGAAGCGCCCGCCCAAGAACAAGACGCTGTTCTGGGCCGAACTCGGATTGACCGATGAGGGGCTACCGGAGGACGAGGGGTAGAGGTGGCCTC
>Ga0315291_10008012_pt1 | contig 13004 bp, 7 predicted proteins | sample YL17G12_20_MG_FD_203070 | JGI IMG/M metagenome (GOLD analysis project Ga0315291, IMG submission 203070) | Sediment microbial communities from Yellowstone Lake, YNP, Wyoming, USA - YL17G12_20 | ecosystem: Environmental > Aquatic > Freshwater > Lake > Sediment | place: USA: Wyoming | collected... | reverse complement strand
AACGGAAGAAGGGCAAGGAAGTCATTCTTTCAAATTTGGAGCTCCTTCCTTCTTTTGAAGAAGCTACAAAGTAGCAGGAGGCTTTTTATGCAAAACATCAACCAGGTCCTTCGGGCTGACTTTCTTCCGAAACTCATTCAGATCGAGAACTTCGTTGGGTGGACGTATGCAGTTGACTATGAATATGCCTTTGTCATGACCAACGATCTTTGGAAATTCAAAGCCCTTGGTATCCCGCATAATTGTTTTTTGTTGGCAACGGCAATCCGACCGGATGATTTAGCAAATACTCCTGAAGAAGACCGGGAGATCATCCTACTGCGCGTAATCGGGTCAGCAAAGTTACCGCAGGATGATGATCTCGTCCGAACCAAAATTGATTATTTCAAAGACCAAAAGGGCATCTTTGAAGATCAGGATCGAAAGATGGATGATATTACCCAGAACGAACTTCAATTCGGCGGATTGAAGTGCAGAGTTCTGGGTACGTTTTTTGTGGATAAAGGCGAACTCTGGCTGGGTAGCGATCTGGAATCCTTTGCCACAGCCGCGCGCCTAAATGTCTATCGCCCGCATGGAGAAGCACTCAACACAATTGTGAATTATGTTGATCCCATTCGCAGACAGAGTGCAAAGGAAACCGCCCAGCAACTTGGTCTGGCCAGTGAAATTGCCCCTTTCCAGATTGGATCGATACGTTACACGTCCACAGATCGACTTCATCGGCGCGACCCGCGTGCCCAGAAAGTGAATGTGTTTGTTCAGCCGGCCGATTTTCTTGCCAGAAGGACCGCAGTGCTCGGCATGACGCGCACTGGCAAGTCGAACATGATCAAACAGATGGTTTCGGTTGTAAAACGGGTGGCAGACGAAAGCGGCGCAAAAATCGGACAGATCATCTACGACATCAATGGGGAATATGCCAACGCCAATCAGCAAGATAAAGGCGCATTGGCTGATATCTATCCGGCGAATACAGTTCGATATCGCATGTTGGAAACACCAGGATTTTTGGAATTACGCACAAACTTCTATGATCAGTTGGTAGAGGGATTTGAGATTATCCGACGGGAACTGGAAGCCTCCGGACGTGCAACCAGTGACTACATCCGCGCGTTTCTTAATCTGACTCTCGATGAACCCGAAAAAAACGATGTCAGTGAGTATAAACGTTGGAAGATCAGAGTCGCAGCTTATAAGACACTACTCTATGTGGCCAGTTTTACCCCGCCGGCTAATCACAAAGTTGTTTTTGGCGCCAATGCCAAAGTTCAGCAACGCGTTTTGACCAGAGCTGGCGAACAAATTCCTGACCCAGATCAAGGCTTGACAATGGAACAGTCCCGGCGTTGGTTTACTGCGGCGCGTGAAGAGAATCTTGATCAGAACAACCCGCTCCCAAGTTCTACCGTAGGGAAAGCCTGGGTAGACGATACATTGCAAACTCTGTTTGATATGATTACGCAAAAGCGTGGAGCAACCGGTTTCATTTCCGGACATCGAATTCTGGCTGATTCCGTTAAATACCACTCCCCTCGTCGGACCAATGAAGTGGCAGATGAAATCTATGGCCATCTAAAAAGTGGCAAAATAGTCATCCTGGATCTTTCTGTGGGCGATGCCCGTATTCGCGATAAAGTGAGTACGCAGATTGGTGCCAAAATCTTCCAGAACTCAATGAACATTTTTGTGGAAGGCAAAACCCCACCGAATATTCTAGTCTACATCGAAGAAGCCCACAATCTGATTGGCAAGGGTATGGACCTTACTGAAACTTGGCCGCGCCTGGCCAAGGAGGGTGCCAAATATCGCATCGGATTGGTCTATGCTACTCAGGAAGTTTCTTCAATGCACCCGAATATCTTGGCGAACACCGAGAATTGGTTCATCACCCATTTGAACAATTTGCGGGAAATCAAAGAACTGGCTCAATTCTACGACTTCGATGATTTTAGCGATTCGCTCATTCGGGCACAGGATGTGGGCTTCGCACGTGTAAAGACTCTCTCCAGCCCGTTTGTAATTCCGGTGCAAATCGACAAATTCGATCCAGAGGCCGAGCGCCAAAGGGTGGAGCGGCTCGGAAAAAAAGGATAATCCATGCCATACGAGGGTCAATTCGCCAGCAAATCGGCGCATTCGGATTTTCTGCGCAATCCCGATATCAAGGATTTCCTTGGGGAGTGTGATTTTTTAACTCCACCCTCCGATGCGGAAGCGCAGAATATGGCGGACCATTTCAGTGAACCTTCGCAAATAGATGTCAAACTTCCTTCATTCGTGGTGGCGGTGGATGGCAGCAGTTACGAGTCCAGCCTGGATGACAAATTGCCCAGCACGAAAGTGGGGTACATTCAAATTGGAGCCTTGCTGATTGACCTAGACGAGTTCGGTTCCCTCAGGGTGGGGAAGTTCGTTGACCCATTCAAGGTGGCGGAACTGCAGGACGAGAATTCTGCTCTCACCTTTTCAATGCCAAGCGCCAACATCAAATGGGGTGGTAAAACCAATGTACGTGACAGTTTCCGGGCAGCGTTGGATCAACAATTCTCCGGCGCGCGCACGCGCTTCAGCGAGAACGATCCGCTTACCAGCCTGCGCTCCACGCTTTTCCACCTGGCTTCTCTGCGCCCCGGAAAGTTGGGTACTGGCGACCCGCATAAATTAAGAATTCACAAATGTCCAACTTGTGGTGGAGGAAGTGACGAGGGGATTCTGCTGGAAGATATCTCGATCCAGCAGAGATGTCCACTTTGCGGCGCTGATGTTTACCCGACCGACTGCCTGCGTATCTGGGAGGAAGTGAATGATTACCAGTCCAATCAGATCGCTATCTCGCGGCTAATGCTGGCACTCGAACAACTCATCCCGCTGCATTACATGCGCTATTTCTACAAGAATGCTCCGCTTCTGCTGAGCGACATGGCCTTTTTCGTGGATGGACCCTTGGCCGTCTTTGGCACGCCAGCCTGGTTGCACCGCTCGACGATGATCTTTTTACAGGAGGTCAATCGGAAACTTGCCAAACACGGGCAGCCTCCGGTGACAGTTATTGGCTTGCAGAAGACCGGCCAGGTCGTGGACCATGTTACTTTGATTGATCGCTACATCCCCAACAACCGCCTCCTGGCCATCGATGATGACTATCGCTACAAGTTCATCCTTTCCGGGCGCGAACCTTCGGGGAACGGGTTCGGGTTTGAGACATATTATGGACAGGATTTTATCTATAAGACTCCCAGCGGGCGGACATTCATTTTTGCCCTTCCCTATCCCTACGCATCGAAAGATGCTCCCGGCGTGGATTTCATTCGGGAGAAAGTAAAGTTTGAGATTTACCCGCAGTTACCGCAGGCGCTGAAATTGATCACTTATCTGGAAAGCGACCTATACGAGAACGCGGTCGTACCGATCGCCCTTGCCCACCGCTTCACAGCTATTAGTTTCCGACCAGGTGGGCGTGTACTTGATCTATTAACCAGAAACATTATAAATCCATGAGCAACTTCCAGGAACAGGCCAGCCGTCTTAAAAAACGTGTCCTCTCCCTAGAACGTCTCTGGGATCTGGCTCGCATCAAACCCAACGACGAACAATGCCAAGCCATCCAGCACGTTGACGGACCCTTATATTTAACCGCCGGCCCCGGGTCTGGGAAAACACGCGTATTGCTTTGGCGAACGCTCAATATGATCGTCTTTCACGATATCAAGCCGGAAGAAATCTTCCTTTCCACGTTTACCGAAAAAGCCGCCCTTCAACTAAAAGAAGGCTTGCGTACCCTACTCGGTCTGGTGACCAATCTCACTGGCCAGCCGTATGACCTTTCGACCATGTACATCGGCACGGTTCATTCACTCTGCCAGCGGATGCTCTCCGATCGGCGGCATTTCTTTGTGGACCGCCACCGCAATCGCCCACCGCAGTTAGTTGATGAATTGGGGCAATACTTCCACATCTCCAAGAACCGGAATTGGAATGCCATCACGCATGCAGCCGGGCTAGACGAGAACCCAAACGTTACTATTAACAGCATCTGGAATATTCCTTCGCAGTCCAAGCATGTGGCCGTGGTGAATTGCCAGGCGATTTTCAACCGCTTTTCAGAGGAGTGCATTGAACCAGAACCCGCCTCGAAAATACTGGAAAGAGAAGATCCGGCTCTCCTTGCCCATTTTGAGCACTTTGGTCTTGCCCTTCAGCAAGTTGCGCTTCTCCTGCGGTTGTATTCAGCCTACCGGGATTCTCTCCAACTTGAAAATACCCGCTTGACGGATTTCGCCCTTCTCCAGCAAGAAGCGTTGAACATTTTGAGTGCCTATCCTGATTCTGGGAGTGTCTTCAAACATGTGATCGTGGATGAATACCAGGACACGAACACCATCCAGGAAAAGGTTTTCTTCAAACTGGCAGGAGGCAACAAGAACATCTGCGTGGTTGGGGATGACGACCAGGCACTGTATCGCTTCCGCGGGGCGACAGTAGAAAATTTTGTAGAGTTTCCGACTCGCTGCCAACAGTATCTCGGACAGTTGCCGCGCCGCATTTCGCTGGACACCAACTACCGCTCGCGCCGGCGGATTGTGGATTTCTACACCACTTTCATGAAACAAATTGACTGGTCGCAGCCGGGAGGCGGCGCATTTCGCGTGTCCGGCAAGGACATCCACCCGCATCGCACCGACTCTCATCCAGCGGTGGTAGCCAGCACACCCTGCGACCCAGTACAAGCCTGCCGGGAAGTGGCCATGCTGGTCAAGCGCCTGCTCAACGAAGGCAAAGTAGAAAATCCCAACCAGATTGCCTTTCTATTTCCCAGCCTCAAGTATGATGGAAAACCGACCGCATCGGTTCAGCACATGAAGGATGCCCTTGAACTCGTCGGGCTGCGCGTGTACGCCCCGCGCGCCGGGCGCTTTCTGGATGTGGAAGAATCGCTCGATGTGTTCGGCCTCATCCTCCAGGTACTCGGACGCCCGCCGGCCGGTGAATTCCACGGGCGCGACTACGATCATTTCATGAACTGGGTGGCGCAGGCCGAGCAGCGCGGCCAGCAGTTGATGGACGCCGATCCGCTGGCAAAAAAATACCTTCAGACCCGCCGCGTCGAATTGGAACATGCCAGCCAGGATTATCAGGCTCTCTTGAACGTGGTCGAGCGCAGCCGCTGGGACCTGAAAACCTCCTACCAGCCAGAGACGATGAAACGCTTGCTATACGGGGCAGCCGGCCTTTCGGAACTGGGGCGCAAACTGGTTGCCAGCGTGCACCTCGACCGGCTGGCGCGCGAGCGCGCCGAACAGGGCCAGCCGCTCTCGCTCCTGTACGTGCTCAAGCGCGTCACCTCCATTGACTGGAACCTGCTCGACCTGTTTTACCGCTTGTGCGGCTTTGAGCATTTCAAGCGCATGTTCGATACCGCCGAGAAGAACGGCGACGAGGGCCCGGTGGCGAACCTGGGGCTGATTACTCAGTACCTGGCTCGTTTCGTCGAGGAGCGCGTCCCGCTCATTACCGCCGACTTGCTGGTCGAGAAAATCCTCCAGCAAGTCTTCTTCGCCTACATCTTTGCCCTCTACCGTCTGGGCGAGACCGAAATGGAAGACACCGAAGACCCTTTCCCGAAGGGGCGCATTCCCTTCCTGACCATCCACCAAGCCAAAGGACTGGAGTTCCCGGTAGTGGTGCTCGGCAACCCCTACAAGATGGACCGTGGCCCGAACCGCATCGAGCAGATCACCCGCCCCCTGCTGGAGCGCGAACCCGGCGAGCCGCTCGACCGCATGGCCGGCTTCGACATCATGCGCATGTTTTACGTGGCGCTCTCGCGCGCCAAAAACTTACTCGTGATTGCCCATTTCCGCGGCCGCGGCCAGCGCATGAGCGATGAATTTCGTTCTCTCTTGGATGACAACTTTCCGCGCATCCCGCAACTTGACTTGTCCACACTCCCCAGCGCCGAACTGGGAGAGGAAAACTTGCCCAAGTCATATTCGTTCACCTCGGATTACTTGATGTACAAGAAGTGCCCGCGCCAGTACATGATCTTCCGCAAGTTCGGATTTGTACCCTCCCGCTCGCAGACCATGTTCTTCGGCAGCCTGGTGCACCGCACGCTTGAAGACCTGCACCACGAACTCATCCGCAGGAGAAATCAACCATGAGCGATCCTGCCTACGAACTGGAATTGGAAGCCTACATCCGCCAGGTCTTCGAGCAAAATTACGAAGAACTGCGCCTGGACTCGGGCCACGCCATCTCACCGGACGTCAAGCGCACCGCGCTCAACCAGGTCCTGCTCTACTGGCGCGTTCTGCGCGACATAGCCGAGAATGTGACCGACACCGAAGTGCGCTTGAGCCTGCCCGGGCAGGAGACGCCGCGCGGCCGCGACTACACTATCGAGGGTGTGGTGGACATTTTGCGCGAGGAAGACCGCACAGTGATGTATGATATCAAGACCCACAACGCAGACTATGTGCGCGCCAACATCGGCCTTTACGAACAACAGTTAAACGTGTATGCTCATATCTGGAAGGAGTTGCGCAAACAGCGGCTGGATGAAATGGCCGTCATCGCCACCGATTTTCCCGATGCTGTACGGGATGCCCTGGCCGATGAAAACGACGACGAACTGGCCTACGCCCTAAGCCAGTGGCAGCCGCTAGTGCCAATTGAATTTGACCCGCGTCGATTGGAAGAGACAGTGAAGGAGTTTGGCCAGGTGGTAGATGCAATTGAAGATGGGCGCTTTGTTCCGCCTCCACTTGAAAAGTTGCAGAAACATATGCCCGGCATGCGCAACATCCGCTTTGGCACGCATGTCTGCCGTAACTGCGACGCCCGCTTCTCCTGCGTTTCCTACCGCCAGTATGCCTGGCTGGGCGGCAAGCAGACCGCTGACCGGGCCATCATGCAATACCTGCAAGAAGCCCTGACCGACGCCGAGCAAGAGAGTTGGCGTTCTGCCAACCTCGAAGTCGCACTGGATGCAAATACTTTGAACACCGACTTCACTACTCGATAAATGTTGTATTCTTTGATGCCATGGCTATAACAAAATGGAAGTAAGAAAATGGCTCCTCAACGAAGACAAGCAGTGTTATGACGAACGATTGGCTCGTTTGGAATGGCTAGCGTCTATAACTCCTGCCAAAGGAGCATGGTTATTTCATGGAGGATTAACAACAAAATCTCTTTTTGAGGAAACTCGCTATTGTTTTATTTACGGACAATTTCTTTCAACTATAGTTTTGGGCTTTTCTTTTATTGAGCACTCATTAGCAAGTTTGCTTTATGGAGCCGGATACAATGAACTTGAGCGCGTTAATGCATCATCCTTGGTCAAAAAAGCGTTTGCAATCGGTTTAATTGATAAGATAGAGTGGAATCGCCTAGAACGCATCAGAAAGTTTCGGAATCCAATCGTTCATTTTCGACGACCAGATGATAAAGATCGCATCGAAACAAGCATGGTTCAAGAAAGAAAAAACTACTATGAATTGGTTGAGAAAGAAGCTTGCTTTGTTATGATAATTATTATGCGACTATTAGGAAAATTATCGGAGGCCATGTAAATGACTATCGAAAAACTCCGCCCCTCCTTTACCTTTGACTCGGACCGCTTGCATGAACTCGCTGCCATCGTCCCTGAAGCCTTCGCTGATGGCAAGATCAATTGGGATACCTTGCGCGAAGCCCTTGGCGAGACCCTCGAAGACGAGATTCAGGAACACTTCGGCCTCTTCTGGCCCGGTAAGCGCGAAGCCCGCCGGCTGGCCTCCCTGCCCAGCAAAGGCACCCTCGTGCCCCAGCCCGGCCAGGGTGTGGATGAAGATTCCACCCACAATCTTTTTATCGAGGGCGACAACCTGGAAGTGCTCAAACTCCTGCAAAAAAGTTACGCCGGACGCGTCAAGATGATTTACATTGATCCGCCTTACAATACTGGAAATGATTTTATTTATCCTGATGATTATAGCGAGCCGTTAGAAGCTTATTTAAAGCGAAGTGGTCAGGCTGATGAGTCAGGTCAATTACTTAGTTCTAATACTCGTGCAAGCGGCCGTTATCATGCAAATTGGATTAGCATGATGTATCCGAGGCTTCTACTTGCTCGCCAATTGTTGTCCGACGATGGAGTTATTTTCGTGAGTATCGATGATAATGAGGCGGATAATCTACGGTCAATTCTGAATGAAATATTTGGTGAAGAAAATTATCTTGTTACGTTCTATATACAAGTGCGTTCTGCTAATAAGACATTATCCGAGAAGATGGATTTTCAGAAATTGATTGAACAGATATTGGTTTTCCAAAAATCAAGCGCATTTGTTCCAGTGAAAGAAAACGAAGAATATACTCTCGAGAAATTTGAATGGAAGATAAATGAACTTACTAAGGGGAAGAAAATAAATTTAGGTGGTCGAGAGACAGAGATATTTAAACCTGGAGAGTATGAATTAATTCGTGTGGAATCATCAATTGATAATCTCAAAGAAACTTGGGCAACTGGTTCAGTTTTGCGGGTTAATGCATCTGGTAAATTCTTTGGTGATAATTTGGAACAACGTAAAAATATAGATGGGCTTGGAATTTTATATAAAGTATATGGCATTGGAGAAGATGGCCTGGGTTATCGTTATTTTACCGGCCCTAAGAAACATGAAAGTACCAAGGGGAAATTTTATTCTGGGGTACCAAATCAAAGGCGGAAAGAATTAGCGGTGGGATCTTCTTTTAAATCAAAACCGATTAATAATTTTTACAATCTTGCAGACGCTTTTGGAAATTGTCGACATGAAGGTGAAATTGAATTCCGGAATGGGAAAAAGCCACTTGCATTACTTAATATCATGTTAAACATGGCAATAGGCGCAGATGATCTAATCTTAGATTTTTTTGCAGGTAGTGCTACAACAGCACATGCAGTCTTGCAGAAAAATCAGAAAGATAACGGAAGAAGACGCTTTATCATGGTTCAATTACCCGAACCAACTGATATCAAGTCTATGCCAACCATTGCAGAACTAGGACGTGAACGTATACGCCGAGCAATACGTCAAATGAAGAAGGAAAGTAATGGCAAATTGATTTTCAATCCAGGCGAAGATTTTGGGTTTAAGGCATTAAAACTCGATCATTCACAATTCTCTGACTGGAAGCCATATTTTGAAAAAGATATGGCACAATTAGAATTGAAATTCCAACAAGCCGAAATACCATTAGTTGAAGGTTGGAAACCCGAAAACCTTCTCGCTGAGATTCTGCTCCTGCAAGGCTTCCCGCTCGATAGCCGTATCCGCTCCCTGCCGGAGTTCAAAAAAAACGACGTGAAGGAAGTCTCTTCCGACTTCTGCCAGCACCGCCTCTACGTCTGCCTGGATACCAAAATCCAGTCCGAAACCGTCGCCGCCCTTCATCTCCGCTCCGAAGATATCCTTGTCTGCCTCGATAGCGCCCTCAGCGACGAAGCTAAGATCCAATTGGCAGACCAGTGCAATCTCAAAGTCATCTGAGATGACCCTCAAACTTCAATTCGACCCCAATCAGAAACACCAGCTCGACGCTGTCGATAGCGTGGCGCGCCTCTTCGAAGGCCTGCCGCGCCGTGCCGCCGAGTTCAGCCTGGGCGGCGAGATCGTCCCCAATCTTCCGCCCTTTGAGTGCCTGAGCGAAGCCTGGCTCTACGACAATCTTCGTCAGGTCCGGCAGGATAATAATCTGCCTACCGAACTGGCTGGCGGTCTTGAAGTGGACGAAGGCCTGGTTACCGAAGGGGCCGGCAGCGAGTCCTGGCGCTACCCCGGCTTCACGGTCGAGATGGAGACCGGCACGGGCAAGACCTACGCCGCCCTTCGCACCGTTCACGAACTGCGCCGCCGCTTCGGCTTCAGCAAGTTCATCGTCGTCGTTCCCAGCATCGCCATCTACGAAGGCTGGATCAAGAACTACAAGATCACTCGAGACCACTTTCGCGCCCTGTATGGCAACGAGACCGTCAACCTGATCGAGTACGACGGCTCCCACCTCCCCCAGCTTCGCGCCTTCGCCGCCTCCACCTTCGTCGAGATCCTGGTCATCACCCTCGATTCCTTCAACAAGGCCTCCAACGTCATCTTCAAGCCATCCGAAAAACTACCGGGTGAACGTCTGCCCTACCAGTACATGCAGGAGACGCGCCCGATCCTGATTTTGGACGAACCACAGAACATGGAATCGGAGAAAGCCCACGAAGCGCTCCGCACCCTGCACCCGCTCTTCGCCATCCGCTACAGCGCCACCCACCGCACCACCCCCAACCTGGTCTACCGTCTCACCCCGTTCGATGCCTATCGCCTGAATCTGGTCAAGAAGATCCAGGTCTACGGCGTCACCGAGCGAGAGAACTTCAATATGCCCTTCCTGGCGCTGGAGGAGATCAACGTAGCCGGAGGACTGAGGGCCAAGGTCCGCACCTACGTGGAGGACCACGGCCGCCTGAAAGAAGCCGCCATCCTCCTCAAACACAAAGACGACCTGCACGCCAAGACGAACCGCGAGGAGCACAATGGATATGTGGTCAGCGAGATCGACGCCGCCGAGAAATTCATCGAATTCGAGAATGGCCTGCGCCTCTTGCTGAACGAGACCATCGGTCCCTCCCGTCCGGAGATCTTCCGCGCCCAGATCAAGCAAACTATCCGGCAGCACATGGAGTTGCAGCAGCGCCTGCAGCGCAAGAACGTCAAGGTGCTCTCGCTCTTCTTCATCGACCGCGTCGCCAACTACACCGCCCCGGACGGCCTCATCCGCCGTATTTTTGATGAAGAGTTCAACCGCGCCCGCAAACTTTATCCCTTCTTCACCGAGCGCAAAGCCGAGCAGGTCCGCAGCGCCTACTTTGCCAAGAAGAAGCCCGCCAAAGGCCAAACCGAAGGCGAAGCAGTGGATACCGAAAGCCGCAACTCAGAGGAGCGCGACGCCGAGAAAGCCGCCTTTAGGCTAATCATGATAGACAAAGAGACACTCTTGTCTTTCTATGACGGTAAGGATGACCTAAAAAAAGTTTGCTTCATCTTCGCCCACTCCGCCCTAAGGGAGGGCTGGGACAACCCGAACGTCTTCCAAATCTGCACCCTGAACCAGACCGTCTCCGAGATCAAGAAACGCCAGGAAATCGGCCGCGGTCTGCGCCTGGCTGTCAACCAGGACGGCCTGCGCGTCACCGAGGACGATATCAACATCCTGTCTGTGATTGCCAACGAGAGTTACCAGTCATACGCCGCCCGCCTGCAGGAAGAGTACGTCGAGGCCGGCCAGGCACCGCCGCCCAAACCCACCAACGCCGCCCGCGCCAAAGTCCACCGCAACGATCAGATTTTCAAGGAGACCCAGGCCTTCCGTGATTTCTGGGCGAAACTCCAGATACACAGCTCCTACCGCATCCACGTGGAAACCCCCGCCCTGGTCAAGACGTGCGTCGAGCGCATCAGCAACAAGCCACTGCCGCAGTCGGTCATCGTAGTTGAAAAGGGCAAGTTCGTTATTATCGAGTACACCATCGAACTCCTTTCAGTTTCCGGTCGGAACTGTAAACTGCGCCTGTCCACAAATGATACCCTCGGCAACGAGGACTCACGTACCCACACCTTCGAAATTCATGCCGACCTTGCCAGAGACCTGCGCGACGACCGCCTGCGCGGCTTCAAGATCGTCGAGGTGGTGGACGACGGCGACAACTCTCACGTCTTATTTGGCAACAACCAGCCGCTGTACAAATACGCCCCGATCCAGTTCCAAAGCGAACAGGGCCAGAAGCCGAGCGAACGCTCCCATTTGGAGCCAGTCGTAAACTACCCCATCTTCAACCTGATTGACCGCGCTGCCAAAGAAACCGGCCTCACGCGCCCCACCCTGAACGAAGTTTTCCACCAGATCAGCGACCGCAAGAAGAAGGCTATTTTTACCAACCCCGAAGGGTTCGCCAGCCTGTTCATCATCGAGATCAACAATGCCCTGGCCGACCACATCGCTGAACGCATCGAGTTTGAGATCACCACATCTTCCACCGCCTGGGGCTATGACCTCGACGACTTGTTCCCTGCTGAAAAAGAATTTCCCCAGCGCGAACTGGTCGAAGCCTCCCCGGCCGGCCTCTACAACCAAATCCAGTACGACTCCGAAGTCGAGCAGCGCTTCGTCGTCCATCGGCTGAACCAGGACGACCAGGTCCTGTTTTACTTCAAATTCCCGCCCACCTTCAAGATCGACTTCCCGCGCGTCATCGGCAACTACAACCCTGACTGGGGCATCGCCCGTTATAAAGACGGGAAAATTCTGCTCGAACTGGTCCGCGAGACGAAAGGGAGGGAAGAACTGGAAGGCCTGCAATTCCCCCATGAAGCGCGCAAAATCCGCTGCGCCCAGAAGCATTTCCAGAGAGTGGGAATTGACTATCGGGTGGTGAGTGATGAGACTGCGGATTGGTGGCTGACCGTTGAAGAAATACCAAGCCAGGGAAAGATGATTTAAATTGGACACCCTGCCCCATTGTGCTTGATGCGCAAGAGAGACAAATTCATGGGCGGCTGTATGCAAGAATAGTCGCTGGCTTAGAATAGAAACTCTGGATTTCCCAGGGTCTTCATCCGTCTATATCAACCGATAGCGTTTCAAAGGCATCCAAAGTCCTGTCGTGTGAAATCCGACGGTCGCTGTTGGCAGTCTTCCAGTCTCCCTCCGGCGTGGGAGCGAAGACTTGCGCGATCTTACCGTGTGAGTTGTGCGGGATAATACCAACGTATACACTTGTCTGCTCCCTGGCGCATCCAGTTTCAGCCTATCCTCGCTGCTACGGTCAAGACAGAAGAATTTTCAAGTAGAAGGAAACCTAATAAGTGCAGAAACACGAGTATTCGTGTGAAATCGTGTGATTTCCCTCCAACTTGGAAAGGAGAAAGGCATTTTTGCCGTGACATAACCAATAAGATCTAGCTTGACTTCAGAGGCAGCACTAGCGAGTT
>Ga0315291_10008011_pt1 | contig 13008 bp, 8 predicted proteins | sample YL17G12_20_MG_FD_203070 | JGI IMG/M metagenome (GOLD analysis project Ga0315291, IMG submission 203070) | Sediment microbial communities from Yellowstone Lake, YNP, Wyoming, USA - YL17G12_20 | ecosystem: Environmental > Aquatic > Freshwater > Lake > Sediment | place: USA: Wyoming | collected... | reverse complement strand
TGGACGGGCCAGCCCTGACCAGCACCCAGTTGACGAAATACGCCATGAGGATGCCCGTCACGATGGCCATCTGGTTGATGGAGACCAAAGCGCCCCGGATCCGGGCCGGGGCGATTTCCGAGATATAGAGGGGAGAGACGATCGACGCCGAGCCGATGGCCAGGCCGCCGATGAAGCGGAAGATGAGGAACTGGTTGAGGCTTTGGGGAAGGGCGCATCCGATCGCCGAGACAAAAAAGAGGACGGCCGAAACGAGGAGGAAGCGTTTTCGGCCGGTCCTGTCGCTGAGCGTTCCGGCGATAACCGCGCCGAACATGCAGCCGACGAGGACGATGCTTACGGCCAGGCCCTCGCCGAATGACGACAGCGCGAACTGGCCTTTGAGGAAGCGCGTCGCGCCGGCGATGATCGCCGTATCGAAGCCGAAAAGGAGGCCGCCGAGCGCGGCAATGACAGTCACGAAAACGACGTACGCTTTCCGGCTTGTCATGAGGACCTCATTTCACGCGGTTCCGTTCGCCTCGTTCAGCGCTCGGAACATGGCGACCACGTTCGCGACCGGAACGTTGGCCTGGATGTTGTGGACGGCGTTGAAGACGAACCCGCCGCCTTTGCCGAAGACCTCGCACCGGCGCAGCACTTCGTCGCGGACCGAGCCGGGCGTTCCGAACATGAGCGTTTTTTGCGTGTCCACGCCGCCGCCCCAGAAGACGATAGCCGCGCCGTGCTCGGTTTTCAGCTTCGCCGGGTCCATCCCGGCGGCCGAACACTGGACGGGGTTGAGGATGTCGAACCCCGATTCGATGAACGACGGGATGAGCGTTTCGACGGCCCCGCACGAATGCTTGAACGTTTTCCACGACGTATGCCGGTGGATCCAGTCATTGACCAATTTGTAATACGGCATGTAGAGCGAGCGGAATGCGTCGACCGAGCAGAACGTCGATTGCTGCGTGCCGAAATCGGTCCCGCAGACGAAGACGGCCTGGACGCGGTCGCCGACGCGCCGGCGGATTTTCTCGAGGTTGGCCAAAGCGACTTCGGCCTGCCGCTCGAAGACCTTATGGATATAAGGCCGGCGGGTCAGTGTCGAGACATACCATTCCTCGATGTCGCGAATGCCGCGCGGGTGCTTCAGAAACGGAGCGGGGACGAGGGCGATGTCGCCGAAGGCCATTCCGCCGAATGTCGCGATGACGCCGCGCCCGGTCGCGGCGGCGGCCGCGGTCGCGCGGTCGAAATAGGCCAGGTCGCGGTCGGAGACCGGGCCGAATTCCTCCAGGTTGTCCGCGGGGTCAAGCCGGGCTTCGACAATCGGGTCCTGGCGGACGATCGTGTCGAAAAAGAAGCCGTTCTTCGGAAGCCGGGCCGAGGGCGGCGCCGAACGATCGCCCTTGGGATAGACGAGCGTATCGCCGTTCGCGTCCCGGGTCGTCTTGAAATGCCCGGAAATCAGGACCTCGAGGCCGTTGTCCATCCGCCACGGCGTCCAGTTCTCGTTGACGAAGCCGAACATTGTTTCCGCGGCGAAGACGCCCTCGACGTCGAGGCCGAGGGCGCGCTGGAGGTCGTCCTCGATGAGGCCGAGCATCTGATAAGGCTCGTGGACCTTGACGGGACGTTTTTCCAAGCCATAGTGGTCGCGGAGGGCGGCGACGACGGCGACGTGTATTCCGGTGACGGCCGTCCCTCCGAAGTCCACGGGGATCCGGTCGGGCTCCCTGTGGTCTAGCGCCGCGATGAGCCGGTCCTTGCTGGTCATGGCTGTCCTCGCCTCTAAAAGACAAGGGGAATGGCTATTTCGAAGCCCCTTCCCGTTTTAGACTGAATGATTTTCATCTCCGCGGCCCAGGCGCCGAGATGGACGACGACCCGGCGCAGCCGTTCGTTTGCGGGCGGAGTGACCGAAAGTCGGGCTTCTTTTCCGTCCGGGGCGACCTCGAGCCTGCAGGAAACGGGGCCAAAGTCCGTCGCGATCTCCCTGAGCTCAGTTACGGCCCCAGGCGCGAGCCACGTCCGCGGCAGCCCCTCTAAAAGATGCAGTTCGTCGCCGCGCTCGAGGACGAGGCAGTTCCTGGTCAACCGAATGAACTCAGCGCTCGCCCAGTTGTGGGGCATGTCGCCGACGAACGGCGCCTGCGTCTTTTCGCCGCGAGGCGGCTGCTCTTCTCGCCAGGCCCGAAGCGGCGACGCGTGGTTGGCGAAAGCATATAGAATTTCCGCGGCTTTTTCACCGTGGCCGAGCCAGAGATGAGCGTGACCATAGAACGAGCCGAAATAATTCCAGATGCCGTCGGCCATCCAGCCCGTTCCCAGGACCAGACCCTCTTTCTGATGCTCGTCGAGAAGCTCCATGTTGCCGAGAGCGAGCGGGTCGTTCGCGGCGAACAGCTTTCCGGGATAAACGGCATGGCAGAATCCCCATTGGCCTCGCACGGGGTCGATGTCGTTTTGCGGCGTCATTAGGACGGGCAGATAAGACAGGCCGTTCCCGATGGGTTTTTCGTCACGCTTGGCCGCGTTCCCGAATGCCGCCCAAAAATCCTTGAGCTCCGCCTCCCAGTCAGCGAGTTCGGTCGCACCGATGAGCCGGGCGGCTTCGACCGCCGCTTTCAGGCCGGCCAGGTTCCAATACACGTTCGTATATTCCGGGACGACGCCGCCGACGCCGCCGTCGGGAAATCCGGGCGGCATCAGGCCCGCGTTCGGCGCGGCCGGGTCTTTCCGGCTCTCCTGCCGCAGCCGCTTAATGACGGCGACGACGCGTTTCACCGTGTCCCAGTTTTGTTTGAGCCATTCAAAATCGCCCGTCAGGAGGGCGTGCCGGGCGAGGATGTAGAGGACGATCCCGTTTTCCTTCCAGTAGTTGGCGAGAATTTCGAACGAGCCGTCGGGCTTCTGGCGCGTGAGGAGATGGCGGATTCCGGCCCGCGCTTCCTCGCCGCGGCCAAGAAACGTCATGGCTTCGAGAATGAAAGCCCCGTCCACGACCCACAACCCGCGATAGCAGGTCGGACCGACCTGGAAGACCGGCAGGCCGTCCCTGACCTCGCGCGCCTGGTAGATGTTGCGGACGCAGGAATCGAGGAGGCCCTGCATGCCGGTGTCCGGGACGCGGAGTCGGGCATAGGGGAAGTTCCGGGCGGCCCAGTATCGCGCGGCCCGCTCCGGTTGAGCCTTGGCCCAGTCGAGTTTGACCGGCCCGGCTTCGTGGCCGGACGCGCAGTAAACGGCCAGCTCTTCGACCCGCGCGGGAAATGTGACCATAAAGCCGTTCGGAACGCGCCCGAGGCCGCTCCATCGCGCGCTCATCGTCAGAAAACGCCGGCCTCCCCGAAACACGGTCAGGTCGGCGATGTCGAGAGGCTGTTTGGACCGGACCGTGAGGGTGATGGGCGCCGCTCTTGCCGTTTTCTTGACAAGGAGAAGGTCGCCTCGCGGCGGATTCTTGAATTTCTGTTCTCCCGTCGACTTGTAAAACGGCAGGTCCTGGCCGTCGCCTGGGACGACGGCTAACGCGCTCCAGCGGATGAGCTCGGTGCCGGCCGCGTCCGTGACGACGGTCTCGACGACCGGGACGCGGGGGTCGTCCATGGATTGGCTTGGACGCGTTTCCCCCCGGGCCTCGAGCGAGATCGCGACGTTCGTTCCAAACCCCGAAAAATCACCGGGATAATCGTAGAGAAGGGCGCCTTCTTTCGAAACGAGCGTTTTCTGCCAGTCGTCTGGAAGGCCGATCGCGGTCTGCCACCACGGCGGACTGTAGCGAAAGTCGGCTTTTAGGAGAGCCGTTTTATCGGCGACAGGCGGCCCCGGCGCCGCGTCGCGCTTGAGGACGACCTTCTGGCCCTCTTGGCACGCCATCAGGCCTCCGGCGAGCAGAACGACGGCGCAGACGTTCGTTTTCATGACCGGTTTAGAGCAGAAATTTTCCGTCCTTCGCGATGAACCGGCCCTTGGCCTGGATCGTGACCTTGTCTATGAGCGCATCGTAATGATGCTTGCTTTTGTTTCGCCCGATGCCGTAGGAGTCGCCGATGGCGAAGTGGACCGTGCCGAAGGCCTTTTCCGCTTCGAGCATGCTCGGGCAGATGCGGGCGCCGCGGTTCGTGCCGACACCGAACTCGCCGATGATAAACCCCGTCTCGTCGTCGCCGATGTTCTTGACGATGGCCTCGATGCCTTTTCCGCTCCACGCGACGAGCTTGCCGGCCTTGAACGTCATCACCCCGCGGCCGAGCTTGTCGTCGATCAGGCTGATGACGAGCCGGCCGGTGAAGGTGTCCTCGACCGGGGCCGTGTAGCATTCGCCGGCCGGGAGGTTGCCGTGCTTTCCCTTCCGGCCGATATCGCCGTTGTCGATGTGCCATTTCCGGCCTTTGACGCTGAACGAGATGTCCGTGCCGGCGGGGTTCGTGATATGGACGTCGTCGCCGTCCTGAAGCGACCGGACGACGCGCTTCGTGAACCGGCCCATTTCGGCGAAATCGACATTGACCAGCCGCTCCATCATGTCCGCCGTGATCCCGGGCATCATGCAGATGCGGGACAGCTTCATCCCCGTGGCGACCATATAGCCGCGGAACGGTTTTTCCTCGATCCGGGCGTCGAGGAGGTAGGCGATAGCTTTCGCCCGTTTGGCCAGCTCTTGGAATAGCTTCGTCGGTTCCGTGATGGGACGGAGCGTTTCGGTCATGAGATAGGTCGTCGTCTCGGCGCCGCTGTCCTTGGCGAAATGGGCCAGGGCGCGGGCGATCTCGAGCTTGGGCTCGTCCGTGACGAGCAGGAAGCTTTCGCCCGGTTTGAGCTTCAGGGCGTGTTTGACGGCCCGCTCGGCCGCGGCGTTTAATTTATTCATGTCGTCCTCCTTCGTCCTCTCGAGACTCCGGTCCGCGCGGCCGTCGATGATGAGATGGTCGAGGCGGGCGGCTCGCCCCCGGAAGGTCGTCTCGTTATTTTTTGGCCCGCTTCGCGCTGGCGTATATGAAATATAAAAGGATGACGAACGCGACGAGGCTGATGATTTCCCCGTATTGCGAAAACCAGGGCAACGGCGGACCGTCGACCCACGTCCCGTTGTCCAGGACGAGCGGAATGCCCCAGCTCACGAGATGGTCGACCCGGGCCAGTTTGAGGACGGCCAGGACAATCCCGACGAGTGCCCCGCCGGCGATGAACCCGGACGTGACGAGCGTACCGCGGTTGACCCGTTTCTCAGCGAGCTCGGCGTCCTTGGTGGATTTCTTCACGAGGTGGGAGATGAATCCGCCGATGAGAAGCGGCGTCGTGAGCTCGAGCGGCAGGTACATGCCCAGGGCGAAGGCCAGGGCCGGGACCTTGGCCAGCTCGCAGCCCAAGGTGACGAAGATGCCGACGCCGTAGAGCAGCCAGACGACGGGCTCGCGCGACATCAGCGATTTGATGACGGCGGCCATGAGGTTGGCCTGCGGCGCGGCGAGCTGTCCGCTCTGGAACGAGAACGCCTTGTCGAGGATGAAAATCGAAACGCCCACGACGAGCGCCGAGACCGCCGCGCCGGCGAGCTTGAACCGCTGCTGATTGCGCGGCGTGGACCCCAGCCAGTAGCCGATCTTAAGGTCGGTGATGAAACTTCCGGAAACGGCCAGGGCCGTGCAGACGACGGCGCCGATGAGCAGGGCGATGCCCATGCCTTCGGTCCCGGACAGGCCGGCGCCGATCAGGATGACGCTCGAAAGGATGATCGTGATGAGCGTCATGCCGGAGACGGGGTTCGTCCCGACGATGGCCGTGGCGTAGGCGGCGACGGTCGTGAAGAGGAAGGACAGGAGGAGGCACATGACGACGCCGATCAACGCGTAGGTGACGTTCGAGATCCAGACGAAATACGCGAACAGGCCGACGGTGACGGCGAGGACGCCGACGATCATCGTCGACATCTTGAGGTCGGTGTCGGTGCGCGGCCGAGCCGCGACGCCCGCGGCTTGCCCTTTGAACAGCTCGCGGAAGCCGAGGGTCAGCGATTTGACCATGACCGGCATGGATTTGATGATCCCGAGGACGCCGGCCATGAAGATCGCGCCGATCCCGATGGAGCGGATGTACGTGCTGAAGATTTGGACTTCGCTCATTTCCGCGATCGGGATTTTGCCGGGATAGAGCGGCCCCGGGAGGTGTTGGCCGAGGAACCAGAGGAGGGGAACGAACGCCAGATGCGACAGCAGGCCCCCTGCGACGATCACCGCATTGTAGCGGAGTCCGATGACATAGCCCAGGCCGAGAAAGGCGGCGAGAGCGTCCACCTTGAGGACCATCTTGGTCTTCAGGGCGAGCTTGTCCAGAGCCGGCAGGAAGCGGAACGTAATGACTTCGTTCCAGGCCCGGACGGCGATCGCCAGGAAATCGTAGGCCATGCTCACGGCGATGCCCAGGATGAGGATCCGGGCCTGTGCTCCGCCCGATTCGCCCGAGACGAGGATCTCGGTCGTGGCCGTGGCCTCGGGGAAGGGCAGCTTTCCATGCTGTTCGAGGCAGAAATAGCGGCGGAGCGGGATGAGGAAGAAAATCCCCAGGCAGGCGCCGAAGAAGCACGACAAGAAAATCTTGAAGATGCTCGTCGGAATGCCGAGGATGAAGAGGGCCGGGATCGTGAAGATGGCGCCCGCGACGACCCCCGTCGTGGTTGAGCCGATCGATTGGATGATGACGTTCTCGAGGATGGAATTGCGCCGCCGATAGGCATAGCCGACGCCGACGGCCAGGATGGCGATCGGGATGGCGGCCTCGGGAACGGTGGCGACTTTCAGGCCGAGGTAGGCGAGGGAGAACGCGAAAAACAGGGCCATGACGAGTCCCCAGAGCACGGACCTGGCCCCGACCTCGGGCACGCCCGCGTCGGCGGGGACGAAGGGGGTATAGGTCTGGCCGGGTTTGAGTTCCTGATAGGCTTCCGGCGGGAGAGAGGACTTGGCCGATTCCATCGCGCCCTCCTAATTTCGGTGACAGTTATCGCATTACCGAAATTCGGTCGGGTTACCGGAAGGGACGAATTTCGGCAATGGGTTGTCTGTCACCGAATTTATGACTTATTTTTCGGTTTCGTAGCGCGCCAGAACGTCGTTCGTCGTCTTGAGATAGAGGTCGTACTTGACCTTGATGTTTTTCTCCGCCCTCAGCTTGGCCATGTAGGCTTGGAGGAACTTGTTTTTCTTCTGCTCGAGCAGGTTCGCGGTCTCGGTCTCCTTCTCCTTCTCGAAATCGGCCTTGGTCGCGTCTTTGCGGTCGAGGACCCGGAGGACGGTGTAGCCGGTCTCGAAAGCGACCGGTTCGCTGACCTGCTTGACCGGCAGGCTGAACGCCAGGGCGTCGATGTCCTTGTTCTCTCCGATGATCCCGATGTACTGCTCCCGCTGGTGCGCTTCCACGGTCTTGATCTCGAGCTTGAACTTCTGAGCGACATCCTCCCAGTTCTTATCGGTCAATTGCGCCCGGGCGTCTTTGATCCTAGCCAGGGCGAGCTCTTTTTTCTTGACCTCGGTCAGGTCGGTCTCGACATTCGCCTTGACTTCATCGAACGTCGCGGCCCGCGGCGCCTCGCTCTTCCGGTATTCCGCCAGGGCGACCCCGCCGTAGGTATAGATCGGGGCCGAAATCTCCTTGTCCTTGAGCCCGAACAGAGCGGCGCTGACCGAGCCCGACGGGTCTGCGTCTCCGAGCGCGTCCCCGCTCTTGAGAAGTCCGGTCACCTGCGGTTTGAATCCCGCTTTCTCGGCCGCCGTTTCCAGGTTCTTTACCTTTTTTGCCTCTTTTTCGAGGGTCGAGATGCGCTGCGTCGCCAGGGCGCGGGCTTTCTGGTCGACGATGATGGACCGGATCTGAGGTTTGGCCTCGGCGAGCGGCGTAACGGCCGCCGCCGTCTTTTCGGTGACCTTCAGGAGGGCGATCCCCGCGTCCAGAGTGACGAGACCCGAGACCTGGCCGGCCCCAAGCTTCGCCACGTCGTCCCGCTCGGCCTGGCTGAGCGACGCCCAGTCGTAGAACCCGTAATCGCCGCCGTCCTTGGCTTTCTCGTCGCGGGAATACGTTTTTGCCAGAGCGGCGAAATCCTGGCCGGCCTTGGCTTTATCGAGGACGGATTGCGCTTCCGCCTGGACGAGCGCCTTGTCTTTCCCGGCGAACGGGAGATAGATCCGGCTGACCTTGGTTTTTTCCGGGCTTTGGAACTGGGGCTGGTTGTTCCGGTAATACGCCTCGATCTCGCTGTCGCTGAGCTCGACTTCTTTCTTCAGGTCGTCGTTCCGGAGGAAGACGTAGACCCCCCCGCGCTTTTCCGGGATTTTGTATTTGTCCTTGTTTTTCTCAAAATGCGCCGTGAGCTCGGCCGCGTCCGGCTTCTTGTCGAGCGTGACTTTGGCGGTCTCCAGGACGAGGTATTCGAGTTTGGCCGTTTCCTTGGTTTTTTTGTAATTCTCCCAGATCTCGTCCGGGGTCGCCGTGACGCCCGCCGTGAGAAGCTGGATGGTTTTGCTCAGGACGAGGTCCTTGCGGACGCCGTCTTCGAAATCGCCCATCGAGATCCTGTTCATCTGGAGGACCCGCTTGTATTCGTCGTATCCGATGAACTTCCCGTCCCGCTGGAGGCCGGGATAGCTCGTGACCCGGGCGGCGACTTCCGCGTCGGACGCGCTGATGCCCATCTCGTCCGCCAGGCTGAAGACGAGCGATTGTTCGACCAGCCCCTGAAGGACCTGCTGGGGCAGGTTGAGCTGTTCGAGAAAACCGCGGTTGGCGTCCTTATACTGGGCCTTGATCGCTTCGACTCGGTTGCGCAGGGCCTGTTGGAAGGCGAGGGCCGAGACGCTGTATTTCCCCATGGACACGATCGTGGTGGACGGCGACGATTCGCCCAGGCGGCCGGCGCCGCCCCAGATCATGAAGATCGAGAGGATGAACATCGCGACGACGATCCAGAGAATGGATTTCAGCGACTGGATGTTTTTGCGCATCGTTTTGAGCATCGGATTACCTCGTGGACGGTAGGATGGTGGGCGTCATGACCGGCGCCTAGCGTTTCGGACCGCGCGCCCGGTCGAAGAGGGGGCGCAGATGGGTGTAGGTCGCGGCGAGGTCCTCGAGCATGACTTTCGTCCCGCCGACGATCGGCATGAAATTGGCATCTCCCGCCCAGCGGGGGACGATATGGATGTGATAATGGTCGACGACGCCGGCGCCCGCGTTCCGGCCGAGGTTCATGCCGACGTTGAACCCCTGCGGCCGGTAGGCGGCCTTCAGGATACGGATCGTCGTCTTCAGGAGATCGGAAATCTCGGCGCTCAATGCCGCCGACGACCGGTCATAGGACGCCCGGTGGGCGATTGGGGCGATCATCACGTGCCCGGAGACATAGGGGAACTTATTGAGGATGACGAAGCTGTGCGCCCCTCGATAGAGGATCGATGCCTCCCGGTCGTCCGGCGCTTTCAGCGCCCGGCAGAGGACGCAGCCCTTGGTTGTCTGGACGTTCCGGACGTAGTCCGTCCGCCACGGCGCGGTGATGTACCGCATTATTTGTTGATGAGCTCCTTGAGGAGTTTGCTGGGCTTGAAGTACAGGACCTTCTTCGGCGGGACTTTCACCGGGTCTCCCGTCCGGGGGTTCCGGCCGGAGCGCGGCGGCCGGCTGCGGAACCGGAAGCTGCCGAATCCGCGGACTTCGATCTCTTCCCCCTTGAGGATGGCGTCCTTGAGCGTCTCGAAAAAGAGATTGACGCCGATTTCGGCCTCCTGCTTCGGAATGTCGAGCTCTTTCGAGATCTTGGCGATGAGGTCGGCTTTAATCATCGGTCTTTCCCTCCTTCTCTCCCTTTTTCGCGGCCGGTTTCGCGGGGACCTGAATGTTTTTGAACTGGTCCTTCATCAGGTCGCCTAGGGTCATCCGGTCGTCCTGGCTGTCGACGTAACGCTGATAGTCCTGGCGCTGGATGTCCATCTGCGCCTGCCGGAAGCTGAGCGAAATCTTCTTGTCCTTGGCGTTCATCTTGATGATCTTGGCGGTCCGCTCCTCCCCGACGGTGAACGCTTCGGACGGGTTCTCGATTTTTTTGTCGTCGAGCTCGGAGGTGAAAACGACCCCCTCGATCCCGGGCAGGATCTCGACGAATAGGCCGAATTCGGCGATCCGGACGACCTTGACGTTGACCAGGTCGCCCGTCCTCTGGCGCGCGAAAAAATCCTCCCAGATGTCGCCCTCGAGCTGTTTGATGCCCAGCGACACTTTTTGTTTCTCGACGTCGATGCCGAGGATGACGGCCTCCGCCTCCTGGCCGACCTTGAGCTTGGCCGACGGGTGCTTGATCTTTTCCCACGAGATGTCGGAGATGTGGATGAGGCCCTCGATCCCGGGCACAATCTCCAGAAACGCGCCGAAATCGGTGATGCTCGTGATCTTGCCCTTGATGTGGGCGCCCGGCTTGTACGTCTGTTTGAAAATTTCGAGCGGATGGGGCGAGGCCTGCTTGAGGCCGAGCGAGATCCGTTTGGAGTCCGGGTTGACGTCGAGGATGCTGACCGTGACCTCGTCGCCGGAGTTGAGGAGCTTCTTGGGGTGAATCGTCTTGCGCGACCAGCTCAGGTCGGAGATATGGATGAGACCCTCCACGCCCTTTTCGAGCTCGACGAACGCGCCGAAGTCCGTCAGGCTCGTGACCCGGCCCGTCACCTTCTGGCCGGTCTGGTATTTCTCGCGAATGTTCGACCAGGGGTCGGGCGTCAGCTGCTTGTATCCCAGGGAGATCTTTTCCTCTTTCTCGTTGAAATCGAGGACGACGACCTCGACCTCCTGTCCGACTTTGAAAACCTCGGACGGGTGGCCGGTTTTCCCCCAGGACATGTCCGAGACGTGGAGGAGCCCCTCGACGCCGCCGACGTCGACAAAGGCCCCGAAGTTCGTCAGCGACCTCACGTGGCCTTTGATTCGGAGGCCTTTCTCGAGATGGCCGAAGACCTTGCGCCGCTTCTTCTCCCGTTCGTCCTGAAGAAACGCGCGCCGGGAGACGACCGCGTCCTCGCCCTTGCGGTCAAACTTGGTCAGCTTGAACTTGAACGTCTGGCCGATGAGCTTCTCCGGGTCCTTGACCGGCCGGACGTCGGCCTGGGAATCGTGCATGAAGGCCTTGATCCCGATATCGACCGTATAGCCGCTATTGGTCTTTTCCACGACCGTGCCCGAGACGAAGACGCGATGGCTATACGCCTTGTCCAGGGCGTCCAGGGCTTTTTCCCGGTCGGCCCGCCTCTTCGAGAGAATGAAGTATCCTTCTTTCCGGTCGCTCCGTTCGAGGACCGCTTCGACCTCGTCGCCCGTTTTAGGTTTGGTCGGCGGAACGGCTTCGGTGAACTCCTCGATCGGGATGACGCCCTCGGACTTCTGCCCGATATCGACCAGAACGTGGCTGGCCGTGACCTTGATCACGCGTCCCTTGACGATCTCGCCCGGCGTGATCTCCTTCGCGCTGAACTTATAATGGTCGAGCAGCCGGTCGTATTCTTCGGACGCGAGCTTTTCCTCTTTCTCGGGTTTATCGGGGCGTTTGGTTATCTCGGACATGGGACGCGATACTCCTCTCGGGAATGGGTTTCGATCCCCTCGCGGGAATCCAGGAGGTTAGTCCACGGAGGGATAGCGAATCCCCGCTTCGGGGACAGGCGCTCCAACGCCTGCAATGCGCAGATCCCCCGGACGCAAGTCCGTGGAGCTTCAGAGGCCGGCGGGCTCGTCGTTCCGCGGAGCACGCCGCGGTATTGGGTCATGTTGGTATCCATGGTTGGGAAAAAATGAGGGTTTATCCTAACTTATCAGGGGCCGTTTGTCAACCGCTAAGTATTGATGAAATCTTGAGTTAGCGGAATCCCGGGAGGCGTCCGCCAGGACGCCGGTCACCGGAGAAAGACACCTAGCCCGCGCCTTTTCATGTCGGCCGGGTCCGGCGCGTTTTCGACCTCGACGGACTTCGCCGGGGCTATCTCTTTCAGCCCCGCCAAGAGGGCCCGGAAACCCGCCAAATGACGGGCGACACGGTCCTGAAGCGGGACGCCTTCGGGTCCGAACGGCACAAAGAGACGCCCCATCCGGGCGGCCGCCGCATAAAATTTGTCCCGGCCGTCCACGACCAGAGAGGCCGACGGCCGGCCTTTCAACCGGCCCTGGGAAGCGTTGGGCGTCTCCATCAAAACGGCAAGGATCCCCGCGGCATCACCCCATTCGCGGTGGCTCAGGCCGCGGAGGTTCGGGGGCGACGCCTCGAGCCGGAATTCCCATCCATCCGCCTGGAGCTCCATCTGCGCCGTGGCGGCGAGGTCGGCGGCGTTCTCGTGAAAGACGATGGCGTTGATGACCGGATACTCGGGAGCCGATTCGTGGAGGTCGATGCCGAGGTCGACCGCTTCCTTCCGGATGAGCTCCATGATTCCGAACGCGACGCGCTCCGTCAGCGTCCCGCCGGGCTTCCCCGGGTAGGCGCGGTTGAGGTTTCGGGATTCGATCCCCGCGAGCCGCTGGCCTCGGGGATTGATATAGATGACCGGGTCGGGCCATTGATGGACCGGGTTCGTAGCCCGCGAGCCGAACCTGAAGGCCCGCCGTCCCGAGGCGGTCGCGACCTCGTACCTCTGGGGGCTGGCCTCCTGCGGGTCGCTGTGGGTGAAGCCGCTGGCGTTGGCCCAAGGGACGAGGATGACCGTGCCGGCGGTGACGCAAATATTCTCGACGAGCAGGACGGCCGTCATCGTCCCCGACGGTTCGTTGGGATGTGTTCCGCCGAGAATGAGAACGCGGCCGCCGTCGCGACCGCTTTTATAAAGGTAGACGGGTGTGTCTCCGGGCGTATTTTTAAGGACGGGGGCGTAGTCGCTCAGCTTGCGGGCCGCGGTCAATCCGGGGCTCGGAAAGACCGCGTCCGGAGGACGCATGCTGAGGAATTCCCGTCCCGAAACGAAGACGAGGAGTCCGGTCAGGATGGTCATCGCGGCGGCG
>Ga0315291_10008007_pt1 | contig 13012 bp, 13 predicted proteins | sample YL17G12_20_MG_FD_203070 | JGI IMG/M metagenome (GOLD analysis project Ga0315291, IMG submission 203070) | Sediment microbial communities from Yellowstone Lake, YNP, Wyoming, USA - YL17G12_20 | ecosystem: Environmental > Aquatic > Freshwater > Lake > Sediment | place: USA: Wyoming | collected... | reverse complement strand
TCCGCACCAGGGGCGCGCTTGGAACGGAACGGCCTCAGGCAGGCACTCGATGCCATTCATCGTGCAACAGCGCGTGTCACTGGGCGTGCAACGCAACACCAACCAGCCAATTCTGATAGGGCTACACTAACCCATGCGAAGTTATTTTTGCGCGGCCCCTTAGAAGAGCCCCTTGATCAGGAAGACCACGAACCGGAAATAAACGAATATCCCGGCGTAGAATCCCAGGAAGTAGGTGCCGGAGTCCAGCCTCCCCTGCCCGAGCAGGACATGATGGCGAAGGGGGCACCCACCCGAAAGGGTCGAGACAAAGCCGACCAGGAGCCCTCCTACGACGGACACCACCCCATAGGTGCTGAATACGGCATCCTTGAACGCGGGGTAATGGGGAACCAGGACACCGGTCACGCGAAGCAGCAGGACTGCCAGCCATGTTGTCGCGAAAAAAGCCATCAGGCCTTCGAGCAGGGCTGTGTCGCGGACAAGGACAAAGTCCCGAAATCCCCCTACGAAGCACATCCGGGAGTTCTGCCCGAGATATCCTGCCAGGAAGCCGACGGCGAGGAATGCCAGGGAAATGACGATTGCCATGCTATCGCCTCAACTTCATGACGAGCACCGCGAGTGAGATGCCACAGAACAGCCCGACTGCGGCGAGGAGCCCGAAGGTGTCACCGAATGCGGTTCGAAGGAGAATGCGCGTCGGGCAGCTCATGATCAGCAGGCCGATCATCGAAACGAGCGCCCCGCAAAGAAACATGAGAACGGGGTGCGCCTGGTGGCCGAGCTTGAACTCCGCGTTCCTCTTCGATGCGACGAGCGAGCCGGCCACCAGCCCGATGGGGGTCAGGACAAGGGCCTGGGATGCGAACCCGGGAGAGTCCATCTGGAATTTGCCAAGATGGTTGGCAATCCAGCTGAAAAAATCGCGCGCGTGGCAGACGGTGCAGATCCCGTAGGCAAGGGGAAGATCGTCCTTGAAAGCGACCTGCAGCGCCACGGCGGCAAGGGCGACGGCGACCCCGAAAAAAATCGGGGATCTCTTCAGAGTGCTCAAGTTCATTTTCCCTCCCGTCAGCCGTCGAGCTGGCCGTTTCTCAGGGAAACGGCAAGTCCTTTCCCCGCCGGTATCAGCGGGAAAAGGTACGCCTGCAGGGAGTGGTAGAGGTCGGGCTTTCCCTTCCAGGGCGTCTCCGTGGGCGCGTTGCGGCGATCGAGCTGCGGATACCAGCCGCCCCGCCCATGATCGATGAAGTTCCTGTCCACGAAATCCCAGAAGGTCCTGTACCACCGTTCGTAGAGCGGATCACCGGTGATCCGCGCCAGCACCGAGGCGGCGCCGATGGCCTCGGCATGGGTCCACCAATAGCGGTCCCGGTTGAACGGCCGACCGTCGAACTCCACGGTGTAGAGGAACCCCCCGATGCGGGTGTCCCACCCTTCCTTGATTCCGAGGGCAAAAAGACGCTGCGCGGCAGCAAGCATCCAGGCGTTGGTGCCTGAAGGGCCGAGCGCTTCTCGAAGCTGCAGGAGGAGCCGGGCCCATTCGAGCCAGTGCCCGATGATCGAACCGTAGGGCCAAAAGAGGTTTTCCGGATCCTCACGATTGAAGTCCCGGTCTATTTCCCACTTTACGTTGTAGTGCTCGGCGAGCCGCCAGTCGTTGGCCGCCGTCAGCTCGGCGATCAACTTTGTTGCTATCTTTTCCGCGCGCTCCAGGTATACGTGGTCCTCGGTGGCATCTGCTGCCGCCATCAGCGCCTCGACAAAGTGCATGTTGCAGTTCTGGCCGCGGTACGAGCTCGGGCCCGCCCAGTCTTCATCGAACTCGTCGGCGAGCAACCCTGTGGGCTCCGTCCGGAACCTTTTCTCCAGGAGCGACCAGACCTCTCGAAGGAGATCCTCTGCGCCGGCAATCCCCGCAACCTTGGCCGTGGAAGCGGCCAGCAGCACGTGGACATGCCCGTAGGCCTGCTTGCTGTGATCCGTACCATCCCCCCGCCCTGCAATCCAGTAGTAGCCGCCGTGAACTGCGTCATGGTGGAGGGAACGAAGGGAGCGGATGCCGTGGTCGGCCAGGGGCGCGGCGCCCGGGTGGCCGAGCAGGTGTGCCAGGGAAAAATTGTAGGTCATGCGGGTGGTGGTGACGAGGTGGCGCTTGGTGTCGTTGAAGGGACGACCGTCGTTGTCAAGCTCGAAGAACCCACCGGCGGGATCGAGGACGGTGAGCTTGAAAAAATCGACGAGTTTCTTGGATTCCGCGAGCAGCCAGTGCCTGTGCCCCGCGTTGGAATGCCAGCCGGAAACAGCGGCACCTGCGGGTGAGCCGTTGGGGGTGGTTTCTGGTTTCATTGCGTCACGCTCCCTTGTCAAATTGTAATGAGGCAAGCTATTGGGTCTGCGGCGAGTGAAATCACACGCCATGGTATTCTGAAAGCCCCTCATGTCAAGACTTTTTCTTCAATTCGCAAGAAGTGTTTCCCTGGCCTTGAAACAAATATCATGGTGCGCTTTGGAGGGGCGCTGATCGGTGCTGCTGCATGGTTTTCACGAGGCAGGTCCAGGAGACGGATTCACCGGTGCAAGCCGGGTTAAGGTGGGAATCCCCTCCGATTGGGGCGGGGAGAGCTGAGGGCTTCGGTTCAATCGAACCGCAGCCCCTGGCTTCCTCTCCCGGTGCCATAGCGCCGTTCTTGGCGCGCCAGACGAGAGGCTCGCTATTTCTTCTTGGGTACCGGCGGTTTCAGAGCGGCCATGAGCACCAGCCCCGCAACGGACGCAATGGACGCAACGGACGCAATGACGAAGGCCGGCTGCATCTTTCGCAGATCCGTCCTCATTACCTTGGTGACGCCGCCCACGACCTCTTTGATATTCGCGAGGTTCTTGTAGTAGCCGGCGTTAGGGGAGGAAGCGATGGCGCCGATCCCGAATCCCAGGAGAATGATCCCGTAGCTCACGCCCATGTTCTTGGAGCCCCAGAAGTCCGCCGTGATCGCGGGGAACACGCCGAGAAAGCCCCCGTAGGAGATACGTTCCAGGCGGAACTTGCCGTAGTCCGGCGTAGAGGGAGTCGTAGACATCGGCGAAAGCGTGGAAGTGGTCGTGGAAGTAAAGGTGCAGGATATTCGCCCCCCGCGGCACATAGTTGGTGGGGTGTGCGGTCGGGATCGTGGAGGAAGGTGAGAGCACAGCCCAAAGAACAGCGGCAAAATCCGCGGTGCTTCAGAACAAGCAGCCGGAAGTTGTCCGTGGCTGGGGTGAAGTGCTGGCTCGAAAAGCCGACCACAGCCTGCCGAAGATGAAGTTTCAATGCTTCGGCCCAGTGGGGGTAGCGGAGGACCCCGCAGGCCTGCCGCGCTTGCGCGGCACGCCGAGGAGGCCGCAGCGAGGGGGAGCCGCGTAAGATGAACCGCTGCTTCACAGCCCACACTGCCGCTCTTCAACCTGCCGTGCTCCCCCCGCAGAATCTTCTTCCCCGCGCATCGCAATTGAGACAGCCCCGTCCGCGGCCGTGCGAGGAAAACGGGTCTACCTCCCCTTGGCCTGGGGGCCTCTACACAAAGCGCTGACGGATCTCCGAGCTCACGTAGTCCAGCACCGCAACGGTGACTGCGATAAACCAGACCGCGATGCCCGCCGCCCGATAGTCGAGAAGCCGGATGTACTGGATGAGGATGAAGCCGACGCCTCCCCCGCCCACCAGTCCGATCACGGTGGACATGCGCACGTTGATGTCCCAGCGGTAGATCGAAAAGCTCACGAACGGGGCGATCATCTGGGGCACCACGGCGTACATGATGGTCTGCAGGCGCGTGGCGCCGGTCGCCTGGACGGCCTCGATGGGGCCCGGGTCGATGCTCTCTATCGCCTCGGAGTGGACGGTCAGCGCGATGATGCCGGCAAAGGGCCCCAGCCCGACCCACACCACTGCGATGAGCGCCCAGATCAGGGGCTCGCTGGCGCGCAGCCTCCCAAGCGCGGAGACCTGCCGCGCCTCGACCTCGTGGATCTCGGAGCCCGTCTCTCTCTGCGGCGAGGTCCGATAGGGCATCACGATCTCCAGGGTGAAGGCTCCCCTTGCCGTCGGTTTTCACGCTCAGGTAGGCGCCCGCCTGGCAGATCTGGAACTCGTTTCGAAGCGGGTCCCGCCACCAGATCTGCGTCGTCGTGCCGGGAAGAAAGCCGCGGCCGGTGAGCCGGATGGGAAGCATTGTGGCGGTTGTCTGGACGCCCTCTTTCCTGACCATTCCTTCGGTGTGGACCCCGTACTTGCTCAGCGTGTTGATCACGAAGTTGCCCAGCTCGTCGTTGCCTATCGCCCCCAGCGGGTACACGCCCATGCCGAGCTTGGCAAGATCGACGGTTGTCCCGTCCGCGGTCCCGGCCACGGTGATCCTGATCTCATCCAGGATCGAGATATTCTGACCGGCGGGGATCGCCGAAACGGGCCTTGCAAGCATGTCCGCAAGGTAAACCCCGAAACTCGCTACCTTCGACAGGTCGCTTCTCCTTTTAGCGGGATGCCACTATATCACGGCGGGGAAATCAAACGCCCGATATTGCCAGCTCTGCAGGCGTGCCGCACCCATGTCGTGCGGGCTGATTGTTGACACACCGCTCCCCTCACATACAATGCAGTGATTTGACAGGCAGGCAAGTGAATGAGCGTACTGTACCTCGACAACGCGGCCACATCCTGGCCCAAGCCACCAAGCGTTCCGCGGGCCATGAGCGGTGCGGTTCGCCACGGGGGAGGCAATCCCGGAAGGTCCGGCCATACTAAATCCATCCAGGCGGGCAGGACGGTCCTGGGTGCACGCGAGCTCCTCGCGGAGCTTTTTCATGTGCATGACCCATCGCACATTGTTTTCACGAAGAACGCCACGGAGGCCCTGAACATCGTGCTCTTCGGTCTGCTCCGGCCGGGAGACCGGGTTCTCACCACGAGCATGGAGCACAACTCCGTGCTCCGGCCTCTTGCGGCTCTCACCGGCGCAGGGGTGGTTGTGGACTTTGTGGAGGCGGGGACGGACGGCTTGGTGAGCCCCGATGAGGTCGCAGCAAGGCTGGGTGCGGGCACTCGGCTGGCAGTCGTTACTCATGCGTCCAACGTGACCGGTACGGTGAACGACATCACCGCCATCGGGGCCATCTGCAGGGCGCGTGGTGTTCGGCTCCTCGTTGATGCGGCCCAGAGTGCCGGCTGCATCCCCATTGACCTTGAGCTATTGCCTGCTGACTACCTGGCCTTCAGCGGCCACAAGGGACTGCTCGGCCCCCAGGGAACCGGCGGATTGTTCGTCCGCCAGGAAGCAGACCTCGCCCCGCTCACCCGGGGCGGCACGGGAAGCCTGTCCGACCGGGAAGACCAGCCCGAGTTCCTCCCGGACCGTTTCGAAAGCGGCACGCTCAACGTCCCCGGCATCGCCGGCCTCGCGGCAGGAGCCTCCTACCTCCTGAAACGAGGCGTGGAAAGCGTGGCCGCTTATGACCGGCGCCTCAGGAGCGCCTTCCTGGCCGCCCTGGCAGGGGACCCTCGTGTAAAGGTATTCGGCGGAGCGGAGAGCATCCCCCACACCGGCGTGGTCTCCATCAGGATTGACGGCATCTCCCCCTCGACGGCGGGAGAAGCACTGGAGAAACGGTTCGGCATCCTCACCCGCATCGGCCTGCACTGTGCACCGAGGGCGCACCGCACCATCGGGACCTTCCCTGACGGCACGGTCCGCCTGGGATGGGGGCCGTTCACGCGGGAGAGGGACATGGTGAAGGCGGCGCGGGCAATCCTCGCACTCGCGGGGGGAAAGTGAGCCTGTTCCGCCGTGATGCGGCGCCAAAGGAAAAGCTGGAGGGTGTCGTGACCTTCTTCGGGTCGCATCACGCCCTCAGGGCTGAGAGCGTGCTCAAGAAAGCCGGCCATGCCGTACGGCTGGTCCCCGGGCCGCGGGAGATCAGCCCGAACTGCGGCGTCGCGCTGCGTTTCGTGCAGGAGAGAAAAGGGGAGATCGCCGATCTCCTCAAGCAGAGCTCTGTCCAGTATGAGGGCATTCACCATTACCCTGAAAAGTGAGAGAGGATACTATTCTATGCGGGGCAATTGTCTTGGCCGCGCACAGCTTCCACGGACGATCAGCTCTGTCGGCAGAACGAGCCTTTGGGGTTCCATTTTTATCATGTCGTGCCGCATTCCCAGGCGACGGCTGAGCATTTCCATTCCCTGGTAGCCCACGTCGAATGCCGGCTGCTTCACGACGGAAACCGGGGGAACCACAAGCCGACACCAGGGAACGTCGTCGAACATCACCAGTGACACATCCCCGGGGATGGACAGTCCGAGCTCTTTTATCGCGAAAAATGCGCCTTCACCAAGTACATTATTTGCGGCAAAAATGGCGGTTGGCGGCGCAGGCCGCGAAAGGAGTCTCATTGTCGCCTCGTAGCCATGCTGCCCTTTAAAAGAAACCAGCTCGATGAGGTCAGGATCCGTCAAGATCCCCGCCTCGGCATGCGCCTTGCGGTACCCCTCCAGCCGCTGACGGCCAGTCATCAACGACACCGGACCGTTGATGAGGCCTATCCTGGCGTGGCCAAGCTGCAGAAGGCACCTCGTGGCTTCAAGCCCGCCCCCTTCATTGTCCACAAGGACCGCGTCAACAATGAGATGCGGGGACAGATCTCGATCCACAAAGACCACGGGGGTGCCAAAATCGACTGCTTCCTTCCAATACTCCCCGCTCTTCGATGTAGGAACCGCGATAATTCCCGCAACGCGTTCCTCAAGCAGCATTTGAATATACTCGTGCTCCGTTGCCGAGTCCTCGCTTGTAGCAGATAGAATCATCTTGAAGCCCAATTCGCTCGAACGAGCCAGGACTCCATCTGCCAGCGTAGCGTAAAAAGGGTTCAAGATATCGGCGATAATCAAACCGATCATGTTGGACTGCTGACGTTTCAGGCTGCGCGCAACCCCATGCACCCTGTAGCCTAGTTGTCGAGCAGTGGTTTCCACGCGCCGCTTTGCAGCCTTGCTGTAGTAGCCTTTCTGGCTCAGAACGCGCGACGCTGTTGCAACAGAGACTCCGGCTCTCTCGGCCACATCATGGATCGTTACGATTCGGCTCTTCACGCTTCTCCCTCTCTGCCGGCGGGCTCGGTTCCTTCAGCAGAGCAGAAACCTGTAATCGTTATCAGATCAAAGATAGTAGAAGCAGACCAGGCGCTTGTCAACGAATTTCTGTTGACAGGACGATTCGGGTAGGATAGAGTGCCGGTGTGAGAACGATTACAGAAAACGCGGTGTCCATTTGCTGAAAAGCACTCTCTCATAACGCTCACGTGCACCGATTCAGAATGCGAAAGGAGCGGCTACAGTGAATTCCCGGGAGAGGATTCTTGCGGCGTTCGCGCACCGAGAAGGCGATCGCGTGCCCATCGATTTTAACGGCCACCGTTCGAGCGGCATCATGGTCCGCCCATACAAGCGCCTGCGTGAACTGCTGGGACTGCCGCGCCGTCCTCTCTACATTTACGATTTCATTCAACAGCTCGCGCTTGTAGAAGATGACGTTCTTGACTTTGCCAGATCCGACGTCGTTGAAGTCGGCCACGCGTACAGCAGGAATGAAGGCTACTGGAAAGACTGGGAGCTCGAGGATGGCACGCCCTGCAAAATCCCCGCGTTCATAGATGTGAGGAAAACGGCTGAAGGAAACGTCGTCCTGGGCGACGAAGGCCAGGTAATCTGCGTTCAGAGACCGGGTTGTCTCTTCTTCGAGCAGACCTGCTTTCCACTGTCCGACAGCACCGACGGCGTCTTCGATCGGCTGCCATATCACCTGAACCAGATAATGTGGGTTCGCCTGGGGATCCCCCCTGCTCCGGCCGGTCTTGATCGGGCGGGCCTTGAAACAATGAAGGCGAACGCGAAGGGCCTGCGTGAGTCGACCGATAGGGCCATTTACGCGACTTTCGGCGGAAACCTGGTGGAAATCGGCGAGTTCGCGTTTCGCATCGACAATTTCCTCCTTCTCCTGGCTACGGAACCGAGACGAATGCACGCGTTCCTTGACAAGCTTGTCGAATACCATCTGTCGAACATGGAAAAGTATCTCGGGGCGATCGGTCCCTTCATCGACATCCTTGGTTTCGGAGATGACCTCGGCATGCAGACCGGTCCACAGTTTTCACCGCAGATGTACCGTGAGTTCTTCAAGCCCCGCCACAAGGTCCTGTGGAACCAAGCAAAGAAGCTCTGCCCGCACATCAAGATCAGCCTTCACTGCTGTGGCGGAATCTATCCTCTCCTTCCCGACATGATCGAGGCGGGGTTGGAAGCGGTCAACCCGGTTCAATTCACGTGCACCGACATGGAATTGCCCCGGTTGAAAAAGGAATTCGGGAAGGATATCGTGTTCTGGGGCGGCGGGTGCGACACCCGGGCAATCCTTTCCCAGGGATCACCCCGGCAGGTCGAAGAGCACGTCAGAAGAAACGTGGATATCCTCCGCAGGGATGGTGGCTTTGTTTTCCAGCAGGTACACAACATCCTGGATGATGTGCCTGCGGCCAATATCCAGGCAATGTTCCAGGCGGTTCGGCGGTAGTCCCGCGGCGCAGGGAGTCAGGTGGAGAACATGAGTTCTGTTGTCGTCGAGATGAAAAACATTCGCAAGCAGTTTCCCGGAGTCCTGGCCCTTGACGACGTTTCTTTCCAGCTCATCGAGGGGGAAGTCCATGCCCTGGTCGGGGAAAACGGGGCGGGAAAATCCACCCTCATGAAGATACTCTCCGGCATCTATCATCAGGATTCGGGCAGCATCTCCTACCGCGGAAGAGAAATCAGGAGCCTGAACACGCGCCAGGTCAGGTACCTTGGGATCAGCACCATCTACCAGGAGCTCAACCTGTGCAAGAACCTGGACGTGGCGGAGAACATATTCCTCGGGAAAGAGAAAGTCACGGCGCTGAGAGTCCTGGAAAAGAAGCACATACATGAGGAGGCGCGGAAGTATTTATCGATGCTTGACAGCGCCATCGACCCCTCACAACTCGTCGACCGCCTGAGCATCGCCGAACAGCAGATCGTCGAAATTGCAAAGGCGCTCTCCTACGAGAGCCAGGTCATCGTCATGGACGAGCCGACCTCCTCCCTGACGCTGAAGGAAACCGGCAAGCTTTTTGAAATCATCAAGCGCTTGAAGGCTCAGGGACGGTCGGTGGTATTCATTTCCCACCGGCTCGAAGAGGTGTTTCTGATTGCGGACACCGCCTCCGTGCTCCGTGACGGCCGTCACATCGGGACGAAGAACGTGAAGGACCTCACCTACGAGGAAATCGTGAAGATGATGGTGGGCCGCGAAATCGAAAAGAAGCACGCGAAGACCGGGACCAGGGCGGAGAGGAAGCAGGGGGAAGAAGCGCTCCTGGAGGTCAGCAACTTCACGGTGACAAATCTGCTCAACGACATATCCTTCAAGCTGTACCCGGGGGAGATCCTCGGGTTTTCGGGGATCGTGGGCGCCGGCAGAACGGAGCTGATGGAAACGATATTCGGCCTGCGCAGCCGCGTCCGGGGCGAGATCCGGCTCAAGGGCAGGCTCACCCAGATACGCTCCCCGAAAGATGCCATCGAGAACGGGCTGGCCATGACGAGTGAGGACCGCAAGAGCAAGAGCCTCTTCCTGAACTTCAACATCCGCGAGAACGTGACCATCTCCTTTCTCCGCCACATGACGAAGAGCGGGTTCATCAGCAGCCCCCGGGAGAAGAAGTTCGTGACGAAGTTCTTCACGACGCTGAACATAAAGCCGAAGGACACGGAGTTCCCCGCGCTCACGATGAGCGGGGGAAACCAGCAGAAGGTCGTCATTGCCAAGAGCCTTTCGACGGAACCCGAGATTCTGATCATGGACGAGCCGACCCGGGGGATCGATGTGGGAGCGAAGGAAGAGGTCTACGGCATCATCAAGGCCCTGGCGGCCGCCGGAAAATCGATCATCCTCGTCTCCTCCGAGCTTCCTGAAATCCTGTCCCTGTCGGACAGGATCATCGTGATGAACAAGGGTGCGGTCGTGGGGGAGCTCTCCAACGAGGAAGCCACCGAAGAGCGCATCATGGCCATGTCGGTCTGATACCACGGGAAGCGAGGAATGACTATGAGAGAGGCTGCACCGAAAGCGGCAACGCGACGCAAGCTCGTGAATCCCCAGATCATGCAGCTGCTCGGAGTGTCCGTCGCGTTGATCGTTCTCGCCGCCGTTTTCACCATCGCTTCGAAGGGCAGGTTCATCCATCCCGACAACCTGCTCACCGTCGCGCGGCAGGTCTCCATCACCGTGATCGTCGGCATCGGGGTCACCTTCATTATGATCACGGGGAACATCGACCTGGCCGTGGGATCGTACCTGGCCCTTTCCGGCATTTTCCTGGCGAACATGATCCTGCTGGGCGTGCCCTGGCTGCTGGCGGTCGTCATGACGATGGTGGCACTCGGGTTGCTGCAGTTCCTCGTGGGAACGGTCATCGCCAAGCAGCGGCTGACCTCCCTCATCGTGACCCTCGCAATGCTCAGTATCGCGCGTGGTATCGCCCTCAGCTGGTCCGGCGGGAAGCCCGTGTACATCGAGAACGACAGCTTCATGCAGATAGGCAATGGCTACCTTGGTCCCATTCCAATTCCGGTCATCATTGCCGGCTGCGCCCTCATCATCGGGCAGTTCGTCCTCCGCAAGACACGGTTCGGGCGGTACACCTACGCGGTGGGCGGGAACGAGGAGGCAGCGCGGAGCTCGGGGATCGACACTGACCGGATAAAAATATCGGTGTTCGTGATTTCGGGTTTCCTGACGGGGCTGGCCGGCTGCGTCATGGCAGGGCGGCTTTTCTCGGGCAGCCCGGTTGCCGGGCAGGGATTCGAGCTGGACGTCATTGCAAGCATCGTCATCGGCGGTACGAGCATGAACGGCGGGCTGGGCAGCATGATTGGCACGCTGATCGGCGCGTTCATGGTCGGCGCCATCAACAACGGGCTGACGATCCTCGGCGTGGAGTACTACTACCAGCTCATGGCCAAGGGAATGATCATATTCCTTGCCATCCTGATCGACCGCTGGACGAAGAAGGTCAGGGTATAATGGTGAAAACAGTTACTGGTTGTGCCTGATGTTTCCGGTCTCGCGCATTTGCAGAAAGGAATTGGAGGAGAGAAATGAAGAAGATTCTTGCTGTTTTGATTGTCCTGCTGTTTGCCGCCAGCTTTTCCGTGGTGGCAGCACCGAAGGTCGGAGTCGTCCAGATCACCCTGGAGCATGAGTACCAGCTGATTCTCCACCAGGGCTACATAGACAAGGCCAAGGAGATGGGGGCGGAGGTCACTTTCGCCATCACCGAAATGAGCCCCGAAAGAACTGTAACGGCTGCAGAAAACCTGATCGCCGGCGGCGCCCAGGCCATTATCTGCGCACCCGGGGATCCCGCCAGCTGGAAAGCGGTGCTGGCAATGTGCAAAGAGAAAAACGTGTACTGCCTCAATGACGGGTCGCCCCAGCCGGAGGGACCTGATCACGTGGCGTTCATCGGCACCCAAAGCTACAACGGCGGCCAGAAAGCCGGCGAGTTCGCGGTGAACTGGATCAACAAGAACATCCCGGCCAAGACCAAGATTGTCGTCGCCCACCTGACGCTTCCGACGTTCACCGACTGCGTACAGCGGAACAAGGGCTTCGAGGAATACCTGAAGGCGAACATGAAGCGCCCCTACGAAATCTACAACGACGTGGGATCGGGCAGCCGCCAGGGCGGTCTCACCGCCATGGAGAACCTCCTCCAGGCGCACCCCGACATCAACGTCCTGTTCGGCTGCAATGACGATTCCGCCCTCGGCGGGATGAGCGCCATGAAAGCAGCGGGGAAGAAGGACGCGGAGAACCTGGTCATCGGGTTCGACGGCGCCTTGAAGGGTTTCCAGGAGATCATGAAGGGCGGCATGTTCCGCTGCGATATCGCCCAGCAGCCCTACCTGTATTCCACCATGCTCATGGAAAGGGCCGTGAAGCTCATCACGGGCAAGGCGAAGCTCGCTGATTACGTGAAGGAAGGGACGATCCTGATCGAAACCCCTGTCGTCACCGCTGCGAATGCCAAGGAATGGTACGACAAGTACGCCAAGTTGATGCCGAAGAAGTAGGACGGCACTGAGAAACGGCGCGAGACCGGAAACATGAAGCACAACCAGGCTTTTGTCGGCGGAATCTGGAAGAGAGTCTCTGAAAAACTGGGCCGCAGGAAATGGCTCATCCTGCTTCCCTTCTGCATCGTCGGCCTCGTGGCTGTTGTTCTGGAGCGTCCCGGAACGCCGTCACCATCGGTTCAGGGCAACCGCGTCGTTGACTTCGTGAAGGGCCAGTACGGGCTCCTGGGAGAAGGCAAGTACCAGGACCTTTCCCAGACCGTGGTCGAGGGTCTGTGGAGAAAAGACGCCAAAGGGTACGTGTTGAGCGGGTTGATGCCGAAGGATGTGTTCGAGGCCCAGCTGGAAGATGATCTGGGGGTCCGGGCATGGCGGCTGCGCTTCGTGAGGCTCGCGGCCACGGGGTACTCCGTGGTCGACAGGCGGTCTTTCGGGGCGCTGTTGAGCAGGGAAAGCCAGATCCTGGATGCCATCGATCCGGCGAAGAGCATCGAAAACGTGTTCGTGGTGAAGATGGCCGGACACAACACGGGCCGCTGCTCGATCGTCGAGTGGGAGAAACTGGTCCCGGTCGTCCAGATGCAGGGCAGGTATCTCCTGCTCATGCGGGGACTGCCGGAGGTTTATTCGCTCCTGCACAACGAGCAGTGGTTCCTGCCGACGAAATTCTGAGGGCAACCCTTTCCCCCGATGGGCCTTAGGGGCCGCGCAAAAATAACTTCACATTTTGTCAGCAGGTGGGAGCGATGGTATAGTTCCAGGTCGGCAGTACCTTGTGGGCGATGGAATTCAGGCTAGCCATCTGCTGGACTGAAGGTTTCA
>Ga0315291_10008004_pt1 | contig 13013 bp, 7 predicted proteins | sample YL17G12_20_MG_FD_203070 | JGI IMG/M metagenome (GOLD analysis project Ga0315291, IMG submission 203070) | Sediment microbial communities from Yellowstone Lake, YNP, Wyoming, USA - YL17G12_20 | ecosystem: Environmental > Aquatic > Freshwater > Lake > Sediment | place: USA: Wyoming | collected... | reverse complement strand
CCGACGACGCTGCTCCAGGTGCCGGCCAAGGTGCTGCGCGGGCTGATGGCCCACCCGGCTCTGAGCCAACTATTTCTGGCCAAGATGAGCGAGCGCCTCAGCCGCACGCACACGTCCGATTTGCCGCGCCTGGCTGGGCTCGATCAGGGGGCGCTGCGCGACCTGCGCACGCCCGAGCCGCAACCTGATGCTGGTTAGAGTTTTCTCTTGTCATCTAGAATCGCCATTCCACTCAATGGCAGCAAGTTGAAGGCAAAACTCAGCCCCTACCGAGAGGCAGCCGCATGACAAAAAAGAAAAGCGACATCCAACCGACCACCCAGCGCAAGCGATCCGGCGCCAAGCCTCAGCGCGGTAAAGCCGCCCCTACTCGTTCGCACACAGCCGAGGCCCGTGCAGGCAAGTCGCGTTTCAAACGTGACCTGCAAGTCGAACTGGAACAGCGCAACGCGGAACTCGCGGTCATCAACAGCATTCAGCAAGGGCTTGCTGCGCAACTCGATATGCAAGCGATCTATGATCTGGTCGGCGACAAGATGCGCGAGATTTTCCGTGCACAGGTCTTGGCCATTGCCAGTTATGACTCCGTGAAGGATTTGCGGCAATTTCGCTATGTGATTGAGAACGGGCAGCGTTTCTATCCCGAGCCGGCAGATCCAGGCGCTATTGGTCGCGAGATGCAGCAGACCTTACAACCTGTGCTGGTTCGCACGTTGGCAGAGTTCGAGCGATACGGCGCGGGCGCTCTCCCAGGGACGGCGGAAACCAAGTCCGCCGTCTATGTGCCCCTTACCGTCGGCGGTGAATTCCGAGGCTATATTTCTCTGCAAAACATCGAACGGGAGAATGCCTTTGGCGAAGCGGACGTGCGCCTGCTGACAACGCTCGCGAACAGCATGGGCGTCGCGCTGGAAAACGCGCGCCTGTTCCAGGAAACGCGCCGCCTGCTCAAAGAGACCGAACAGCGCGCCGCCGAACTTGCTATCATCAACAGTATACAGCAGGGACTGGCGTCTAAGCTAGACTTTCAAGCTATCGTGGATCTAGTCGGTGACAAACTGCGCCATGTCTTCGCCACGCTCGACCTCGGCATTAACTGGTACGATCAAAAAGCCAATTTGATCCATAATCTTTACCGATACGAACACGGTGAACGGCTAACTATTCCATCACAACCGCCCCTCCCCGACGGTCCCTTTGTAAGGATGACCAAAACGCGGCAGCCCATTGTTTGGAATACTGTGGAAGAAGGGGATAAGATATCTCCCGCTATGCCCGGAACGGATGCCAGCACATCGGGAGTCTTCATCCCCATCATCAGCAGTGACCGTGTTCTCGGCAGTATTATACTTGAAAATTACGAGCGTGAGAATGCCTACGGCGAATCCGAACTGCGCTTGCTGACCACCATCGCCGCCTCGTTGGGTGCCGCCCTCGAAAATGCCTATCTCTTCGACGAGACCCAGCGCCTGCTGGCGGAGACCGAGCAGCGCAACTCGGAATTGCAGATCATCAACCGCGTGGGGCAGGGTCTTGCCAAGCAGCTCGACTTCCAATCCATCATTGACCTGGTCGGCGACGAAATCGCCAAAGTCTTTCCACCCGTCGGCTCTCCAGAGCTGCACAGCATTTTCATCGCGCTCTACGATGCGCAGACCGAACTGATCCAGATTCCCTATTGGATGAGCGACATCGGTACCCGCGTTCAGGTGGAACCCCAACCATTGGGACGGGGACTCACCTCCAAGATCATCCAAACGCGCCAGCCGCTCGTAGTGGGAACTTCGGATCAAGCCGCCGCAAGTGGCGCGGTCACTGTGGACGATGGGGTCAAGGGCGAATCGCAATCCTGGCTCGGCGTGCCCATCCTCGTGGGCGACCAAGTGACGGGCGTGATCAGCGTCCAGGACGCGCAGCCAAACTTGTATGGCGAGTCACACGTGCGTCTCTTGAGCACGCTCGCCGCCAATCTCGGCACCGCGATTGAGAATGCGCGCCTGTTTGCCGAGACCAAGCGCTTGCTGGCGGAGACCGAGCAGCGCGTGGCGGAACTCGCCATCATCAACAGCGTGCAGGCGGCGCTCGCCGCTGAACTGAATATCCAGGGCATCTATGATACGGTCGGCGACAAGATTCGCGAGATTTTCCACAACACCGATTTGAACATCCGCATTTACGATCCCAAGACCAACCTGGAGCACTTTCCGTACCTGTGCGAAAACGGCGAGCGCATCACGCTCGAGCCGGAGCCGTTGCCCGAAAAAGGATTCAGCGCGCATGTCATCCGCACGCGTGAGACCCTTGTGATCAATGAGAACATGGCGCAAACCATGGAAAAGTATGGCAGTTACACCATACCTGGCACACAGGGTGAGAAATCGGCGGTCTATGTGCCGCTGGTGGCGGGCGACCAAGCGCGCGGGCTTATTGCCTTGGCCGATATGGAGCATGAGCACGCCTTCAGCGAGTCGGATGTGCGCCTCCTGCAAACACTGTCCAACAGCATGAGCGTCGCGCTCGAAAATGCGCGTCTCTTCGATGAAACCCAGCGCCTGCTCCAAGAGACCGAACAACGCGCCGCCGAACTCGCCATCATCAACTGCATTCAGCAGGGCCTCGCCGCCGAGTTGGACTTTCAGGCCATCGTGGATCTGGTCGGCGACAAACTGCGTGAAGTCTTCAATACGCCCGATCTCAGCATTGGCTGGTACAATGAAAAAGCCAATCTGTTGCACACCCTTTACTCTTACGAACATGGTGAACGGTTGACCGTTCCACCTGGACAGCCACGCCTCAACGGTCCCTTTGCGAGGATGTCCAAAACGCGGCAGCCCATTGTTTGGAATACTGCGGAAGAAGGAGATGCAATCTCACCCGTAATCCCTGGAACAGATGCCAGCGAATCAGGAGTCTTTATCCCCATCATCAGCAGTGACCGGGTTCTCGGCAGCATTTCACTTGAAAACTATGAGCGTGAGAACGCCTACGGCGAATCCGAACTGCGCCTGCTGACCACCATCGCCGCCTCGTTGGGCGCCGCCCTCGAGAACGCCCATCTCTTCGACGAGACCCAACGCCTGCTCAAAGAGACCGAGCAGCGCAACTCGGAATTGCAGATCATTAACCGCGTCGGGCAGGGACTGGCCAAGCAGCTTGAATTCCAGGCCATCATTGATCTGGTGGGCGACGAAATCGCCAAGGTCTTTCCGCCCATCGGCAATCCCGAGCTGCACAGCATTTTCATCGCACTCTACAATGCCGCGGCCAACCAGATCGAGTTTCCTTATTGGGTCAGCGCGACCGGCCGTCGCGTTCAAATGCACTCGCAGTCGCTCGGCGAGGGACTGACCTCCAAGATCATTCAATCGCGACAACCACTCGTGGTGAGGACTTGGCAGGAGGGGACGGAAAATGGAGCCGTTATCGTTAACGATGGTATTCCGGACTTTGCCCAATCCTGGTTGGGTGTGCCCATCATTGTGGGCGACCAAGTAACAGGCGTCATCAGCGTCCAGGACGAACCCCCGAACCTGTATGGCGAATCGCACGTGCGTCTCTTGAGCACGCTCGCCGCCAACCTCGGCACCGCGATTGAGAACGCGCGGCTGTTTGACGAGACGCATCGCCTGCTGGCAGAGACGCAGCAGCGCGCGGCCGAGATGGCAACCGTCAACCGCATCAGCCAGGCGCTCGCCTCGGAACTGGAACTCGACGCGCTCATCCAGTTGGTCGGCGAGCAAATGCGCCTGCTGTTCAACGCCGACATTGTCTACGTTGCGCTCCACGACCGGCAATCGAACCTCATCCATTTTGCCTATCAGTACGGTGAATATATGCCGCCGCTCCAGTTTGGTCAAGGGTTGACCTCGCGCATCATCCAGACCGGAGAGCCCCTCTTGTTCAACGAGGATGTCGCGGCGCATTACACCGAGATGGGCGTCGCGCTCGTAGGCACCGCGCCCAAATCGTACCTGGGTGTTCCCATCACGGTTGGCAAACAAGCCATCGGCGTGATCAGCGTCCAAAGCACACAGCGAGAAGGTCGTTTCGACGAAAGCGACGTGCGCCTGTTGACGACGATTGCCGCGAACGTCGGCACGGCGATTCACAACGCGCAACTGTACCAAGAGACGCAGCGCCGCGCGAGCGAAATGGCAACGCTCACCGAAATCGGGCGCGACCTTTCGGCGACGCTCGACCTGAACACCGTCCTGGAGCGCATCACCAAGAATGCGCGCGAGGTGTTGGCGGCCAATTCGGCCGCCGTCTACATGCTCGAGCCCGATGGCAGGTCCTTGCGCACGATCGCGGTAGACGGCGAGTATGCGGAGGAGATCCTGGCGTCGAACTTTCAACTCGGCGAAGGCATTATCGGCACTATCGCGCAGAGCGGCATTGCGGAATTCGTCAACGATGTCACGCAAGATCCGCGCACGGAGCATCTCGAAGGCACGCCCGACACCGAGGAAGGCGAGAAGATGATGGTCGCGCCGCTCCTCTCGCGCGAACAGGTCATCGGCGCAATGAACGTGTGGCGCGGCAGCCAAGAGCGCGCGTTTACCCAATCGGACCTCAACTTCCTGGTCGGTCTATCGCGCCAGGCCATGATTGCATTTCAGAACGCGCGGCTGTTCGAACAAGCCCAGGAAGCACAGCGAAGACTCGCCGACATCGTTGACTTTTTGCCCGATGCCACGCTGGTGATTGATCGCGCAGGCAAGGTGATCGCGTGGAACCGCGCCATCGAAGAGATGACAGGCATCAAAACGCAGGACATGATCGGCAAGGGCAACTATGAATACGCCATCCCCTTTTACGGCGAGAGAAGGCCGATTCTCATTGATCTGGTCCTCCTGCCCCAAGAACAGATTGAAAAGCAGTATGCACACATCAATAGAGAGGGCGCAGTCCTGATTGGCGAGACCTATGTGTCGAGTCTGAAGGGCGGCGGACGCTACTTGCTTGGCACGGCCTCAGCACTCCGCGATGCGAAAGGTAATGTCGTCGGAGCGATCGAGACCATCCGCGACATTACCGACCGCAAGCACGCCACAGAGGAGTTGGAGAAGGCAAAGATTGCCGCCGATTCCGCAAACGCGGCCAAGAGCGCGTTCCTCGCGACGATGAGCCACGAAATCCGCACGCCGATGAACGCCATCATCGGCATGAGCGGCTTGATGATGGACACGCCGCTGAACAAAGAACAGCGCGAGTACGCCGAGATCATCCGCAACGGCGGCGATGCTTTGCTCACGATCATCAACGACATCCTCGATTTCAGCAAGATCGAAGCAGGCAAGATGGACTTAGAGAGCCAGCCGTTCGAATTGCGCGCGTGCGCCGAATCCGCGCTCGACCTGGTTGCGCCGCGCGCCGCGGAGAAAGGTCTCGACCTCGCGTGCGTGATGGATGACGATGTGCCCGCCGCGATTGTGGGCGATGTGACGCGCTTGCGGCAGATCATGATCAACCTGCTGACGAACGCTGTCAAGTTCACGGACAAGGGCGAGGTGGTTTTGACCGTCGGGTCAGCCCTTGTGTCCGTCCCCACAGGACGACCACAAGGGTCGCCCCACCATGAATTACATTTCTCTGTCAGAGACACCGGCATCGGCATCCCGGCCGACCGCATGGACCGTCTTTTCCAATCGTTCAGCCAGATAGACCCCACGACCGCGCGCCGGTACGGCGGCACCGGCTTGGGATTGGCGATCAGCAAGCGGCTGTGCGAAATGATGGGGGGCAGGATCTGGGTCGAATCCCCGTCTGTCTCCCTCCCGTTGACGGGGGGCGCACAGGGAGGACCAGGCAGTACGTTCCACTTTACTCTCGCCGCGCAGCCGGCGCCCGATTTCGAGACGCGCAAGCGCGTCGGCGGCGCACAGCCGCAGTTGAGCGGCAAGCGTCTGTTGATCGTGGACGACAACGACACGAATCGCCTCATCGTCATCCGCCAGACGCGGGCGTGGGGCATGTTGACACGCGATACCGCGTCGCCCAGGGAAGCGCTCGAATGGATCACGCGCGGCGACCCGTTCGACCTCGCCATCGTGGACCTGAGTATGCCGGAGATGGATGGGCTGACCTTGTGCGCAGAGATTCGCAAGGTAGAGACGTTGCACGCAACGTCTCTACGGCTGCCCATCGTCATCTGTTCTTCACTCGGACGCCGCGAGGCGATCACGGACGCGCTGGGCATCGCCACCCTCCTGCCCAAGCCGCTCAAGCAATCGCAACTGTTTGACGCGTTCGCGGGCATTTTTGCTGAATCAACGCCAGAGCAAAAAACCACCCCACCCGTCACGCCGCAACTCGATGCCGAGATGGCGAAACGCTTGCCCTTGCGCATCCTGCTCGCGGAGGACAATGCGACAAATCAGAAACTCGCACTGCGTCTGTTGCAGCAGATGGGCTATCGCGCGGATGTGGCGGGCAATGGGCTGGAAACCATCGAGGCGCTGGCGCGGCAGCCCTACGACGTGGTGCTGATGGATGTGCAGATGCCGGAGATGGACGGGCTTGAGGCGACGCGGCAAATCTGCCAGCGCTGGATGCGCAACGAGCGTCCGCGCATCATCGCGATGACAGCAAACGCGCTGCAAGGCGACCGCGAGATGTGTCTTGCCGCCGGGATGGACGATTACATCGCCAAGCCGATCCGTGTGAATGAACTGGTGGGGGCGTTGAGCAAATGCCCGGTGTGGCGTCAGAAGGAGGAAGCCATGACTGAAACAAATGTGATTGACCCAACAGTCCTTGATGGCCTGCTGGCATCCACAGGCGGCGACATGGCTTTTCTGGCCGAATTGATGGACACGTACTTTAACGACGCACCCCAGTTGCTGGCGGCGATGCGCGGCGCGCTGGCTGACGGCAATGCGGAAGAGTTTCGCCGCGCGGCGCACAGCCTCAAGTCGAACAGCGCGAGCTTGGGCGCCATGACGCTCTCTGCGCTGGCGAAAGAGTTGGAGATGATGGGCAGAGCCGGCGTGCTCGACGGCGCGGCAGACAAGCTGGCGCGGGTCGAGGCAGAGTACGAGCAAGTCAAAGTCGCACTTGAGAAAAAGCGTGGCCAGTGACAGAGAAGGTGACAGGTGATACGACGTCCTTGCCACCTGTCACGCGCCACGCGAGGAGTTTCAAGATGTCGGCCGAACCAGGACACATTCTCATCGTAGATGATAACAAGATGAATCGCCTGTTGCTGGCGCGCGGGTTGGAGCAGCAGGGACACAAGGTCACATTCGCGGAAAACGGGCGGCAGGCGATCGAGATGCTGCGCGCCCAATCCTTCGACCTGGTGCTGCTCGACGTGCTGATGCCGGAGATGGACGGCTACCAGGTGCTGGAGCAGTTGATGGCAGACCCGCATCTCAAGAACGTTCCGGTCGTCATGGTCTCGGCGGTGGATGAACTCGAGAGCGTGGTCAAGTGCATCGAGCTGGGGGCCGAAGATTATCTGCCCAAGCCGATCAATCCGGTGCTGCTGAAGGCCCGCATCGGCGCGAGCCTGGAGAAAAAGCGGCTGCGCGATCAACAACACGAGCTGATCCGCAAATTCGCTACGGATGAAGTCGCCGAGGATTTGCTCACCTCTGGTTTTTCGCTCGGCGGCAAGCTCGTCCAGGCGACCGTGATGTTCTCGGACATTCGCTCGTTTACAACCCTCGTCGAGTCACAACCGCCTTCGGACACGATAGAGTTGTTGAGTGACTATTACGCTTTGATGATGGATGCGATCAGCAGTGAGCATGGCGTCGTCAACCAAATCGTCGGGGATGGCTTGATGGCGGTTTTCGGCGCGCCGCTGCCGTGCGCCGATCACTGCGAGCGCGCGGTGTGCGCCGCCGTGCAAATGATCGAACTCATTGAGCAATACAATGTCGAACGGGCAGCGCTCAAGCGCGTTCCCATTCGCATTGGTATCGGCGTCGCCTCGGGGGAGGTCATTGCGGGTTACACGGGCACACAGAGACGCGCGACGTATACCTGTGTGGGCGACACGGTCAATCTCGCCGCGCGGCTCGAGTCGCACACAAAGGTCGTCGGCCAGCCGATTCTGATTGATGGGGCCACGCGGCAGGAACTGACAGACGACATTGCAGTGGAGGATCAGGGCGAGGTGCAACTCAAGGGCAAGCTGCAATCGGTGCATGTGTTCTCAGTCAAGTGCGGCAAGTGACAGTGGAGATGGGGGGAGCGAATATGAGCCAAGACCTTATCAGCCGGGTGACACTCTTTGCCACGCTACCCAAAGACGAGGCTGGATACCTGGCCCGAACGCTGCGGCCGCGTGAATTCCCGGACACGGCGCTGTTGTTCCGAGAAGGGACGACGGGTGATGTCTTTTACATTCTACTCGAGGGACAGGTCGAGGTGATCAAAGCGCTCGGCACGGACGCCGAACGGCTGCTCGGCATTCGAGAAGCAGGCTCGTTCCTCGGCGAGATGAGCCTATTCAGCCGGGATGGATGCCATACAGCCAGTGTTCGGGCGCGCACGCCCCTGCGAGTCCTCGAAATGACGCGGGCCGACCTTGATGGGCTGCTGAATCGCCAGCCGATGCTGGCCTATGAGATGGTACGGGTGTTGAGCCGGCGGCTGGATGAGTCCGAGAATATCACCATCCACGATCTGCTGGAGAAAAATCGCCAATTGGCGCAGGCGTATGACGAGCTCAAGGCCGCGCAGGCGCAGCTCGTCGAAAAAGAGCGATTGGAAGCCGAGCTGGATGTCGCGCGCACAATCCAGCGCAGCATCTTGCCGCGTGCGCGGCCACGCCTGCCAGGCTTTGACCTGGGCATGCTGATCGAGCCTATGCGCAGCGTGGGAGGCGACTTTTGCGATTTCATTCCCCTCGGCGGCGACCGGCTGGGCATCGCCGTCGGCGACGTGAGCGGCCACGGCGTGCCGGCCGCGATCTTTATGGCGCTGGCCTATAGCCTGCTGCGCGCCGAAGCGGGCCGCGCCGGCTCGCCGGGCGAGGCGTTGCGCAACGTCAATCGCCACCTGCTCGGCATGAATGATTCGGGCATGTTTGTCACGGTGCTGTACGGCATCTTGAACTGTGCTACGCGCGAGTTTGGTTACGCCCGCGCGGGCCACGAACTGCCTCTGCTGTTGGATGCCCGGCGAGAGGCGGTCGAGCTCGAGTACGGCCACGGGCAGATGCTGGGACTCTTCCCCGAGCCTGTGCTGGACGAGCAGAGCGTGATTCTGGCGCCGGGCCATCTGCTCCTGATGTACACCGACGGCGTGGACGAAGCGATGGATCGGGATAGGCAGCTATTTGGCCTGGAGCGCTTGCGCAGTGTGCTGCACGCCTGTGGCGGGATATCGGCCCAAGACACCTGCAAGGCGGTGTACGATGCCGTGCGCGCGCACTGCGGCGTGGCCCCTCCGCACGACGATGTCCTGCTCGTCGCCGTCCAGGTGGAATGACGATATGAAGGAACCACATGGCTCACCGCCGGATGTGATCTCGTTTCTGCGTGGCGTGCCGCTGTTTGCCGGCCTGGACGACGGGGCGCTCCAGGCGCTGGCGCGCGCCGGACAGCTCTTCCGGGCGCCGAAAGGCAGGCTGCTTTTTAGCCAGGCGGATCCGGCCGAAGCCTTTTACGTGGTGCGCTCGGGTTGTGTTGCCATTCTGCTCCATAGCCCTGACGGGCGCGAGCTGGTGATCAACGAAATGCGCGCGGGCGAGGGCTTTGGCGAGTTGGGCTTGATCACCGGCCAGCCGCGCTCGACCGGCGCAATGGCGCGCGAGGCAAGCCAGGTTCTTGCGTTCCCGCGCGACGATTTCCTGGCGCTGCTCGAGTCGCAGCCCAGGTTGATGCGCCGCATGCTCGAAACCACGGCGCGCCGCCTGGAAGTGAGCAGCGAGCTCGAAAGCGCGCTAGCCTTCCTGGACGCCCCAGCGCGACTGGCGAGGATGCTCCTGCAACTGGATCGGCAGGCCAGCGCCGAAGGGTACCTTACGATCGGCCAAGAGGAATTGGCGCAGCGCGTCGGCCTGACGCGGCAAACCGTGGCCAAGACACTGGGGAAATGGCGGCGCGCGGGCTGGCTCATCACAGGGCGCGGCAAGATTGTCCTGTTGAATCGCGCGGCCTTGCGCCGCCAGGCAGAGGAGGCTGGTCTACGGATCCAAAAACTGGCCACCGTTGTGTCACCCGAGTGACAGACAGTCGGATGGAATGGGAATAGAATGAGGCCATCAGATCAAATCTTTGGAGGATTAGAAAATGGATGACAAGCAAACTCAGGCGTTGAAGCGATTGATAAAGAAGCTCTCCGCGCTGCGCAAAACACTCTCCAAGAGTGAGCGCGAGCTTTTGGACACTTTGATCCTCGGCGCGTCGGCGGAAGTGGAGGGACACGCGATGCACGGCGCCAAGATCGCCAGCGCCAAGATTGCCGGCGCGAAAATGGCTGGCGCCAAGGTGGCCGGGGCGGTGCAGAGCGCCGAGGTGGAGGGACACGCGATGCACGGCGCCAAGATCGCCAGCGCCAAGATTGCCGGCGCGAAAATGGCTGGCGCCAAGGTGGCCGGAGCGGTGCAAAGCGCCGAGGTGGAGGGACACGCGATGCACGGCGCCAAGATTGCCGGCGCCAAGATTGCGGGCGCGAAAATCGCTGGGGCGAAAGTGGCCAGCGCCAAGATTGCCGGTCGGCAAGTCGTCTTTGATGCCGCCACCGCCTCGTACCAGGTCGTGGACTGACACTGCCCGCCGACGACTCGCCTCTCTGCACCACAGAAATGAGCAAACCCAGGAGCGCAACAGGCTCCTGGGTCTTGGCCGTTAAGAGCCGCCGAGACGGCTCTGCACAGCGAGGATGTGTCCATGGGTAATCCGGCATCGCGCGCGCAGGAAGGCGCATGGGCAGAGCAGTTGCAGCGGCTCTTGCTGGCGATCGAGGCAAGCGGGCGCGCCATCCTGCCCAGTTCAAACGACGAACTGCTCCAGACCATCGTCGAAGCCGCCGCGCGACTGTTTGGCGCTGCGGCGGCCTCTATCGCGCTGGTGAACGAAAAGCAGCAGACGCTCGATTTCAAGGTCTCGACCGGCATCGGGCGCGAGCAAGTGGTGGGAATGCGTATTCCCCTTGACCAGGGCATCGCCGGTTACGTGGCCATGACAGGGCAGCCGATGGCAATCTCGAACGTGCAGCAAGACCCTCGCTTTGTCCAAGAGACGGCGGAGAAAACCGGCTACGTTCCGCGCTCTATCCTCGCCATGCCGCTGCTTTCCAACGACCGCGTGATCGGCGTCATTGAGGTGCTCGACAAGATCAATGCGCCGTCGTTTGGCATGCAGGACATGGAACTGCTGGGCATCTTTGCCCGGCAGGCCGCCATCGCGATCCACTCTTCGCAACAATACGAGCGGTTGGGTGAAGTGTTGCTGCACGGCTTACAAGACCTGGTCAACACAGAGGGCGGCCCTGAGATCAAGGAGGCGCTTGACCGTCTGGCCGAGCGTCCCGGCGAAGATGACCGCGCCGCCGATTTGATGGCGCTGGCAGACCTCTTCAAGTCCATCTACGAACTGGGCGAGGCGGAGCGTAAAGCCGGTCTGCGAATCCTGGCCGCCTTGGCCGACTATACGCGCTCCAGGCCGAGGTATGCTTGATGAGCGATCCAGCGCGTCCTGCCTGGTCGTCGCAATTTGCGGCCGATGCCTTGCGCGAACTGCCCGCCATTGGGCCCTTGGGCAAAATCACGCGCGCCTGGGCGTGGGGGGGCGCGCCGCCGGCAGCTGGCCAGGGCGTCCGCGTGGCGGTCATTGACAGCGGCATCGAGGCCGATCATCCCGCGGTGGGTGGACGGGTACGCGGCGGCGTGATCGTCGAGTACGATGCGCGCACCAAGACCCAGGTCCGCTTTGTAGAGGACAAGCAGCCGCGCGATATGTTCGGCCACGGCACCGCCTGCGCGGGGATCATTCATTCGCTCGCGCCACAGGCGGAACTGTACAGCGTGCGCGTGCTGGGCAAGGACCTCACCGGCAAGGCGCTGCAATTCGCGGGCGGCCTGCGCTGGGCGATTGAAAACCAGATGCACGTGATCAACCTGAGTTTGAGCACCTCGCGGCCCGAGTTTTTTGGATTGTTCCACGCATTGGCCGACGAGGCCTATTTCAAGAACGTCCTGCTCGTTTCGGCTGTAAACAATATCCCCGCGCCCAGTTACCCCTCGCTCTACTCGTCGGTGATCTCGGTGGCCGCGCACGAGGGACACGACCCGTTCACGTACTATTATAACCCGGAACCTCCGGTCGAATTCGGCGCACCGGGCATTGACGTGAGCGTGGCGTGGCTGAACAAGAGCACGATCGTCAGCACCGGCAACAGCTTTGCCGCGCCGCACATGACCGGGATTGCCGCGCTCATCCGGGGCAAGCACCCCGAGCTTACGCCCTTTCAGGTCAAGACGGTCCTGTTTGCCTGCGCTGCCAACACGCACAGCACAAGATCTCGGCGGGCAGGTCAGTCGAGAATGTGACTTTTCTGCACAATCAGATCAAAACCGAAGCTACTTCCCTTCGGACTCTGCTCTGCTTCAACAGTCGGGCCGCCCTGAACTGGCTGGCCTGACGGTCTGAGGTAGGGGGTTTTCGGGTTGAAACTCGTAACCCGGAGGTCGTGAGTTCGAATCCAACCCCCGCAATCGTAGACGCCGTAGACCCGCTTCGCGAAGCTACGGTGTCTTTGTCCCATCGGTGCATAGTCACATGCAAAACACCCGCAGTGGAGACGAACGAGTCTCTGCTGAGGGTGTTTTCATGGTGGTGACACCGCAATCAATCTGAGGCGTTCACTCCTGTCTTCGCGGACGATATTGAATCGCCTCGGCCAGATGCGCCGGGGCGATCTCGTCGCTCCCCGCGAGATCTCCAATCGTCCGCGCGATCTTGAGCACGCGATGGAACGCTCGCGCGGAGAGTTGCAATTGCTGCATGGCAGATCGCATGAGTGATTGACCGGTCGCGTCCAACTTGCAGAACACCCGC
>Ga0315291_10008002_pt1 | contig 13014 bp, 3 predicted proteins | sample YL17G12_20_MG_FD_203070 | JGI IMG/M metagenome (GOLD analysis project Ga0315291, IMG submission 203070) | Sediment microbial communities from Yellowstone Lake, YNP, Wyoming, USA - YL17G12_20 | ecosystem: Environmental > Aquatic > Freshwater > Lake > Sediment | place: USA: Wyoming | collected... | reverse complement strand
ATAATATTAAGTGCAAATCCAAATAAAAATACAATAGAGGTTTTAAGCAACTATACAAACATTTCTGGGTTTACAATAAAAAATCTAGGTGGAAGTCACGCTTGTCTTCAACTAAACTTAGCAAATTTTTGTCAAATTTATAACAACCGTTTAGAAAACGGAGAAAACAGCATCTACTTGATAAATTCAAATGACAATGAAATAAAAGACAATACTGTTGAAAACAACAAAAACGGAATTTATCTATGGACTTCAAACAATAACACAATCAGAAATAACAAAATTCAAAACAATGACATCTATGGGGTTTTTATCTCTTCAGCCTCATCAGAAAACACAATTTTTCTAAATGATTTTTCAAAAAATTTTGGTGCCAATTCAAGGGATGATGGAAACAACAACTGGAACGATAGCGCGCAAGGTAATTTTTGGGATGACTATAACGATTATGACGAAAACAAAGACGGTATAGGAGATAACCCCTACCTGATAAGCGGAAGCGGAGGTAATCAGGATTTTTACCCACTTGGAGATTTCTTAAGTGCAAGTCAACCAGTTGCCTACATAGATTTTATAAGCCCAAATCCAGCTCCAAAAAAAGAGCCCATCAGTTTTAGTGGACATGGAAGTTCACCTGATGGAATAATTGAAGCATACGAATGGAAATCAGATAACATTCAAATAAGTAGTTCTGAGTCTTTTTCAAGCTCAACTTTACAACCTGGTACGCACACCATTAGTTTCAGAGTAAAAGATGACAAGGGAACTTGGTCAGAAAAAGTTTACGAAACACTTATTATAAATCCTAACCAAAAACCAAATGCATATATTTTAAATCCAAGTGGTTCAGCAATATTTGGGGAAACTGTTAATTTCTCAGGCTACGGAGTAGACCCTGACGGGGAAATAATTGGTTATTCGTGGCGTTCTACACCCAGTTTTATAACAAATACAAATTCATCTTTTACATTGGATGATCTACCTGTTGAAAATTACACTATTTACTTCAAAGTAAAGGATGATGAAAACCAGTGGTCAATAGAAGCGTCCACTACACTTTCAATCTTACCAAACACAACACAACAAAACGCACCACCTGTTGCAGATGCAAAAGGACCTTACATAGGACTTGTTAACCAAAGCATAAACTTTGACGCAAGTCTTAGTTTTGATTCTGACGCAGAAGACACGCTTTTTTATAACTGGGATTTTGGTGATGGTGCAACCAGCAAAGATCAAACTACCGACCATATCTACAATGCTTCAGGTAACTACACGGTTGAACTGACCGTAACAGACAGCCATGGACTTGCATCTATTAACTCAACTTATGCGATTGTAAACAATAAGCCAGATGATCAAAACAATGGGCTGGACAAAGGCACGCCAGGTTTTGAAATAATATTTGTTTTTATAGCAATTTCATTAGTGCTTATTCTAAGGAAAAAAAATAATAAAAAAAGAAGATCTTAACTAGGATACCCACCGATTTTTAGAGATGGGTCACCTAGTAACACCCATTGCTCGATAGTTTTCCTGTCAAGTTCATCGTTATTGGGTTGAAACGTCTGTATGTACAAACTTATTGTCCCTGAGTGAACCTGACCTAATGTGCAGTTTTGTGGGTCTGTTTCTACAATATTTTTGTATACCTCAAAGAAATGAGATGTTATAAAACCGTCTTCGCCCTCTATGCATCCTTCTCCGCCAACACCCCAACCCAAGCCTGTGTTACCTATTGTTGCAATGGACCCACCGCCTCTCTGTCTAACTAGATTCCAGCTCCAACATCTTCGAAGCCATTCAAGTTTTCCAACAATGTTTTCATCATCTATCCATGTGAAATATTTCAGCCCTAGTTTTAAAATCCCTTTTATCATGTTAACAGGTGCAACATCAAATTTGGAGTTATGACAACCACCAACAACGCAGATTGGATATTTGCCCTTGTTTCTCAGGTTGTTCATCTCATCGTTCCACAGCCCATCTATCCAGGATTCGTTTTCAAAAGGATGGGTTGACCAAACAATCGGACTACCATGACCTGAAAAATACAAAAATCCTTCCCCCTTGCTTACATTTTTTATGACATCTTCAGATGTAGTTAGATTCCCTGTTGACGTCCATAGTCTTGTTACATTAAAACCTATGGCCTCCATTCTTACAGCACCATAGTTTGTCTCAAATTCACCTTCAGCAATCCCATCACCATATGGCACTGTATCTCCACCAGCGATTACCATGTTTTTAAACCAGGTTGAGTTGTAAGCGTTGTTTTCATAACTGATTATTTTTCTGACAACAGTTCGTACTTCTTGCAAATCTCTACAGGCAAGCCTGCCGATATAAACATCTGGATATAGATCCATAACATCCATACTAGTTATAGGCCATGTCCAGTAACCAACGGGATTCCAAGTCCACTCCCATTCAGCAAAAATACCGTTACCGTTTGAATCCCAATCATCAAACTCTACTTGTTGACTAGTTTCGTTGTATTTGTAGATATCAGAGTAATACAGGTCAGTTGCATATGTTTCGTTCCAACCACCTTTATCCTCTAAATTGGAGAATCTTGCAGGTAACGTCCATCTAAAGCCGATGCCTTGTTGTCTGGCACCAACAAGTAAAACATATGTTATATTATATTTTTCAATTGCATCTTTTATAAAAAGTTTTATGTCCTCTTGTTTATCCCTTCCTTTATAATTAAAATAAATTGATTCAACTGAAACAAATTTGGTTTCAACGCCTTTATGATTTTTATGATTAATCAAAGGCCGCAGTCCGAATAAAAACTTTCTTGGTGCAATTACAACCAGATCATAGTCAGGGACAGGTGCCAAAGGATAAGTGCCTTTTTCATAAGTGACCTTTACGCCAGCGGACTTTGTATAATAAATTGTGTTATCGAAAGGTGAATACCTAATAGGATAAAGACGGATGGTTAAAATAATAACTCTTACCATCCCGTCAAGGCCAACCCCTATACTATACTCAAAGGTTTTGTCAGGATATACATTTGCACTTGAATAGATACTCTCATCCTCGATTGTTTGCACGTCCACAGAAGACTCTAAAGAAATCAGCGGAACGGGTTGCGGCGCAGGTTTTATTTTTGTTTGTAGCGTTTCTATTTTAACATCAGAATAGGTAAGCTCTACATTACGAATAATGGTTCCAAGCGGGAACTTGTAAACCTTTACACAAACAGGCAGCATTGGTTCACCTGGTGCGTTTATATACGTGTTTGCCTCATCAAAACCAACAGTTGTATATTCACCTTTTGTTTCAATGGTTAAATCAGAAAATGAAACAAGGTCGTTTTTTTCACAAACAGCTAATTTTGTATTTTCATCAGGTGCTGTTGCAATAACATTTAAACTAGTAAAAACTAGTATACCTAGCGTTAGTACAGTTAGGATTTTATTTTTCATATTCTCATAATCCCCTAATTATTACTTTACTATAATAATATTAATATTTAAAGGTTTGTTTACAATAATTATCCTAAAACTCTTGATAATTAAGGTAAATTTTATTTTAATTTTATTTTTTAGAAATCGTTTGGTCTTGTATCTAAAGCCTAATTAACTTTTGAAATAGATGTATTAGCCTTAAGTCATACACACCAGGACTAAAACTGAACAACCTTATATTATCCAGTGCATCAAGGATTTTTAGAAGCCTTAGCATCGGTGTATGGGTAGTCCTTGGGAAATACACATATATGTTTGCTTCGTACTCAAGGCCGGCATAATCATGGGCAACAGCTATAATGTGTCTCCATTGGAATTTATCCACAGCATAATCGCATAACCATTTATAGTTGTTTGAGCCAGGCGGGTTATCATCCTCAATCTTTGTAGGACTTTCATATGGTGGGCCCACATCAAACTCCACATAGTCTATGCCCGAGCATTCATCTGTTGCTGTTGCTTGCACCCAGAAATTACCAAACATATAAACATTTCCTCGATCAGGTGGATCCCATATTGTAACATATGGAGGTGCTTTGTCGATTTTTATTTTTTGAGGTCCTTGCATAGGCTCTACATTACCTGCATTATCAACAGACCAGTAATAAATATCCCAGTTTCCACACATTGTGTTTGGGTCCCCTGTTGCGTTCAGCGGTATTTTTATGCCTACTGATTCATCATAATCTTGAACAGGTCCTGTATCTATCTTAAAGTATGTGTGATTCACACCGGAACCATACTGCCCATCTGTTGCACTCAACTCTATTTTCACGTTTCCTATGTACCATCCATTCAAACCAAGAGGCCCTTCTACTTTGCTTACCTCGGTCTCAGGAGGTTCTTCATCCAGACCAACATAAATAACCTTCCATGAGTCAAGTGTTGGTGAATATGAAGGATTTGTTCGGCTGAAACTTGCTCGCAGGCGTATAGCTGGATGTACAATAGGGTTAATGCCTGATAGATCCTCGCCATCTCCAGCATTAGGAATCAAAATTGTAATTGCATTGCTATCAAGGATATTAAAGGTAATACTATCATTGTACTGAACTCCAAATTGATACCATGCAAGTAGATTACTTGGACTAATTATTTTAGATGTGACCTGAGCATTTAGTATAAGCTGTTTTTCTGTACCAATTGAATATGTTACTTGTGAACCGGTAGGAATATTCAGATGCCATATATTTCCATAAGCAGAAGGATAATTTTGGTTTACAATCCGCTCATCTTCCCAGGTGACGAAGATTTTCCCTTCACCTACCGCCATATTTGCCCAATCAGCATCAGCAGAGTTACTTGCTGATAGCTGTATATCACCTGTAACCACTTGCCCGTCTGATAAAACAAGTTTACCAAAAATATCACCATTGCTATCAAAAGACACAAAATATGATGATGATAGATAATTAACAATATCGGTTCTTACGAAATTACCGGATTTAATCATGAAGTTATTCACTACCGTAACCCCGGAGTAATCAAATATCCTACCCCAGACATTACCACGCCAGTCACCGTCGCTTATATCTCCATCATTCCATGTAACTAGATAGCGCTGTGTATCAACAGAAAACTCTACACATGGGAAATTATAATCAGTGTCAGCATTACCTGTAATAATATCAATAGTACTACCGATTTGGTTCAGGTTTTCATCAAAAATACCTGCTTTTATACTAAACGGTCCATTATTAGCAGTTAAACCTTCCTCCCAAACAATCATGTATTGTTCATGTGTAGTATCAAAAGCTACCCATGGTTCACACTGAGAGTTTGCCGCGCTCACAATTGTTTTTTCACCACCCACAGGATTACCATTTGTATCATATAGTCTACCATAAATATTGTAATTAGTCTGACCGTTACGAGCATCCTCCCAAACAACACAAAAACGATTATTAACAGAATCAAACTGAACATTAGCATCAGCCTGACAGCCTGTTGCAGTACAGATATCAATTACACTACCTAGACCTCCATTGGTTGACACAGTTCTACCTTTTATATCCATGGTACTTGGATCATGTGCGCCACCAACAGCATAGTGCTCCCAAGCAACAAAAAACTTGCTGCCACCAAAAGCAATAGAAGGATTTTCATTTCTATATTGGTAAATAGGTGAGTTATCTGAAAACACTTCAAAATCTGAAACAACCACACCGCCATTAATATCGTAAATCGTGCCTCTGATTTCCTGATAAATAATATTCGGTGTTCCTTGCTCCCAGGCAACAAAGAATCTACTGCTACCATATTCAACATCTGGGTCCCATGCACCTGCATTATCTGCATGGAAAGATATCTGAAAATCATTATATTCTTGTGGTATCCAATCAGTAAAAACACTATAAAAATCACTTTGATTCTGGGCACTAGGATTACTATAAAATAGATACATAGCACTTGTTCCTACGGGAATAACCGGTACTTTTACCCATACAATTGCCTGGGTTGTATCCTGACTTTCGATCCAATAATCAAGCCAACCTGTCGAATCCTCATGCTTAAAACGAATATCATCATAATCAGATTGCATTTCTGACTCATGTTCAATAGTCATTTTGACTGCATAATTTGCTAGTGGCTCACCAGCTGTATTTGTGAGTTCAATAGGTTTCATCCTTGACCAAGACGGATCTGTCCAGATAGGATACGTGTTTTTAATCTGAACAACACCACTTACTAGCTCGTAATCATATGAATAATATGGATCTATGTTTTCCTCGGTACCAAATAGATCCTCCCAAGTAAAAAACGGATCATCCAGTGGTTGTAGAGGTGTTTGTGGATTTATAGGCAAACCAACAATATTTTTCTGTTGAACAACACCTTGTGCCACAGTCATTGTTAGCATAACTAATATTAAGATACTTATTGTGATTTTTCTAAATATCTTATTCTTTATTTTTTTCATTTTTATTTTCCCCCCATTTTAATTTATTAATATTATTATTATTTTTATGCAACAATGGTATGCCACTGGTACTCCCATAGTAGGTACACGTGATCAATAGTTCCACCGACATAGAACTCAAGCCATGCATGTGGGAACCACTGACCAGGCTCTTTGTACCATTTCAACTTAAAGTACAAACTGGCATCAACTATCTTTACATCCGCTCCAAATCTATCTTTATAAGTAGCATTAAGTTGGATAGCTAAGATATTTGCTGTGTTTGTATTATCATTAATTGTGAAATAACCGTAATCCGTGGGGTCAACTCCTTGCTTCCAATTCCAAGATACATCGAAATGAATGTTTTGGGAAATTACCACATAACCATTAAATTTGAAATTTTCGATGTTTTCATTTAAGGCAAAGTTTAGTTGGGTTGGTTCTGCTTGATATAAATCTATTTCAAAACCTCCTGATTCTCCAACTGACCAGGTACCTGCAAAATGAGCGTTTTTCCCTGAAAGACCTATATTTACATTGAAGTTTTCAAACATATTTAGACTACCACTTAGATCTAGATCTTCAACCTTTAGTTGTTGCCCTGTTGAATCGATGTTCCAATCTGCCTTGAAATTATCAGCTGCAATTGAGCCTGCATCAACTGAAAGCGAACCGCCGGCTGCCAAGTTTCTTATCAGAAACGCATTATCAAGTAAATCATTAGATGTATCAAATTTGAAATATCCATCTTCTGCTATTTTTCCTTCCATATCAATAAAACCATTACCTATGCTTAGTTGATTGTTAATTTCCAGATCATCAAGTGTAAGACTTAGTTTTACTGGGTCCTTTTCACCTGATGAAGAGGATCGCTCAGCATGCAAATGACCTTTTAGTTGATTCCACCAGAATTGACCCATACCATAGGCATTTCCTGGTATGTCATATATCTTAAGAAGTGGAACGGCTACATTCGGTAGATAAAAGTTTGCTTGACCAAAATCAGAGTTCACTGTCCTTTCAGCTTTTGCATAAAAATAGTTATTAGGATTCACAAAAAAGTTATCTGGATCTGGATCCACATAAAGTGTTCCTTGAACGCTTGTCCTTCCAAAGTTAGCAAAACTTCCACTAGGGATTTGGAAGAAAACCATATCTGGGTCTGTCTGAGGGTCAGGTTTAGGATAATAAACAGTAATATCACCAAGTGAACTACTTAGGTCATGTTGGACATAACCTTGTGCGTCAATCTGCAACATACTGCCATTATTTATTTCAAGCAACGCACCAGCCTCTAATCTACGAGAGCTTGGTATATTTTTAACACTGAACCAGGTAACATCTTTTTTAGTAGGATCAGCCTTTGGATACAATATTTTTATTTCTTCTAAATCACTATTCATTGTTAAACTTGCATAACCCACTGTTTCAACATATAACAGCTCATCATTGGTAATTGTGATATCTGTATCCAAATCCCATTCAAATTCAGCAACTGTAGGTATTTTTCTGACTTTTATATTTTGTTCGAACCATGGGGAACTTAGTTTAAGTCCGACATCGAATTTGTTACTTGCAAAATAAACAAAGTTACCGCCAATCGGATTTTGATCACCGATCATAGTAAGATCAAAAGCCATATATTTTCCAGGTCCAATAAGGTCACTGGGTACACTATCAAAAGATAAAGTAAGTGAAAATGTTGCATTTTCCTCCTCAGCAGTACTTCCACCTTTTAAAAGATTTGAGCTAAAAGTAAGCTCCAGAGGATCACTGGATGCGCTATGATAGTAGAAAACGGTTTTACCAGATATTGGAATCAGTTGTGTTATTACATAACAAGCAGGAGTGAAATTCATACAAAACTCTATGTTAAATGCAGGTTCGCTTGCACCTTCATTAAATGCCTGAAAACCAAACATTATATCGTTAGTGGCTGAGCCGATTATATCATATGGGTTCATCTCGTGTTGGAAAATAGCTGGTCTGAAAATATTTTCTTTACTGATTGCAAAATTTTTTTCAAATCTTATAGGGATTTTTTGGCCAGCTGGTGAGCGATATCCTATTCTTGTAACAATGTAGTTATTGGTGGCAGCAAGCGCTCCTACATCGTTACCTGTTTCCTGCGGAAGATTATAAAGTAGTCTATCAACAAACTTGTTTAACAAGATAAAACTAGATAGTTTTTGACTAATTCGCTCAAGCAAAATTCTAACTATACCAATCGAGTTTGGTGTTGTGTCCTTGGTTCTAGTGTTTAGTACATTCAGATTGACATGGAATTCCTGCCATACCTCCAGTTCAGCTGTTTGATCATCCAAGCAATCTCCAATTTGCATAAAATCAAATGCTGTTGCCCACGCTGGATGATTTAGTGTACTACCATCTTGCATTATCTCATCAATACCATATTTAAAAAATCCAAAACCTGTTTCTAATTCGGCAAGCATATCACCATCTACATCAAATTTTATAGGGGTTCTGTATTTTGGGTCTGATAGTTTTCCACGTATCATTTGTGGAGTTATCGAAACCTGTTTTTGGAAACTCTGGCCTTTGTAGACTATGTTAACCCATAACCCGAATATTTCATTACCTCCAAGTAAAGGTTGCGGAGGCATCTGCTGTGTTTGTCTTGTTGATTTGTACAATGATTCATCCATGTTAAGATAATCATCAACCGTATTTTTTATCACGTTCATAGTCGATAAATCAGGTTGATTCGTCTGAACATCCTCATATGAATCAATTTCTGTTTCACCAGATGTTGAAATTTCTGCGGAACCAAAAGCGTTTGTCATGCTTAGGCATAACATTAAAATTGTAATAAATACAACCACCTCTTTTCTCATTTTAATTTCACCTCTTTTTTAATACTATATAATATTAGTATTAAACCTTATATTAAGTTTACGTTTAAGTTTTTTTATATTCTATAGATTTTATAGTATTTCTCTTTATTTTTTACCAACTATTTAATGTTTTGTTATTCTGGTTTGTTAGATTGATTATCAAATTTAGTAGGTTTTGCAAAGGACCATTATCCAAATGAAATCTTTGTAAAAACCTCCAAATAATGTTATTTGGTCCTGAGGCTCTACTTTTTATTGTTAAATAATACATACTTGTTTCACCACTTAGTGCTTCATGTGTATCCTTTACTTTTGCTTTTATCGTACCAAATTTCATATTTGATGACCAAGTATGGCTAACCAGTATGCTTTCACTTGTTGGGAAAGGTCCAAGCCAATCTGAGGTTGTACCGTCACCCCAGTCTATGAAATAATAAAGATTGTCTTGATCCATGTCTGAGGCGACAAAATCAAACTCATATTCCACATTGGTTTTTATGAAAACAAATAAATTTATTATCTCACCGGTTACGTATATAGATGGAGAATTTGGTGGGGTATTTGCTTCTTCTTTTGTAGTAAATGACCAGACTGGTTCTTCTTTTGAGGCACCTTTATCATCCCAGGCAACCAATTTCCAGTAATATGTTGTGTTTGAACTCATCTGCCCAGGGTTAAACGTTTTTTGAGATTGGTTATTAGCAACCTGTGGAGGTGAAGAGTTTGTCCCAAAGTAGACATCGTAACTTACTGGATCGCCATCTGGATCACTACCTTCCCAGGTTAAATCAGAATTTATATCAACACTTGTTGAACCATCGACAGGGTTTCTCCCCCAGATATTTGGTGGACCATTTGTTTTTGTCGTAAAATCCCATATTGGACCGGACGTGCTTGCACCATACTCGTCATAAGCAACAATCTGCCAATAATAAGTAGTTGAAAATTCAAGTGTACCCGGTGGATCATAGCTGGATGCTGTTTGGTTATCAGAAACCTTTGGTGGTGGACTGGTTTTTCCTAAAAACACGTTATATGTTAAATCATCGCCATCAGGGTCACTACATGACCAGGAAAATATTATATTTACACTTACATCTGTAGCATGATCAGCAGGTACAGGACTATCAGGTGTATTTGGTGGACTATTTGTTTTGGTTGTAAAGCTCCATATTGGACCTGCAGTACTTGCCCCTTGATTGTCATATGCAACAATCTTCCAATAATAAATGGTTGAAAATTCAAGAATACCCGGATCGTAATTGTTTGATGTTTGGTTGTCAGAAACCTTTGGTGGCGGGCTTGTCGTACCAAAGAACACATTATAGGTAACAGGATCTCCATCAGGATCTCCTCCTGTCCAGGATAGATCCGTATCAATTTGCACATTTGTTGCACCATTAGTTGGATTTGGAGCACTTGGCGTGTTAGGTGGGTTGTTTGCAACAGTTGTGAAGTTCCAAATAGGTCCTGCAGCTGATTCACCAAAACCGTCCCAGGCAACAATTTTCCAGTAATATTTTGTGTTTTGGTTCAAAGTTCCAGGCTCATATGTTGTTGTCGGATTTCCATAAACAGCTATTGGTGGCGGACTTGTCGTACCAAAATAGATATCGTAAATTACTACGTCTCCCGGATCAGGATCTCCTCCGGACCAGGATAGATCTGCATTTATGTTCACATTAACGGCTCCATTGGCAGGATTTGGAGCGCTAGGCGTATTTGGTGGGTGATTTACTCTTGTTGTAAAACTCCAAATAGGTCCTGCACTTGTAGCTCCATAAGAATCCCAAGCAACAATCTTCCAGTAATATGTGGTGTTATGATTCATAGTTCCAGGGTCATATGTTGTATCGGATTGATTCGAAACAACCTTAGGAGGAGGACTAGATGTTCCAAAATAAACATCATATGTAACAACATCGGAATTTGGATCACCGCCAGACCATGAAAGATCAACATTTAAATTAACATTTGTTGCACCATTTTGTGGTGAAGGAGTGTTGGGAATATATGGTGGATCGTTTGTATAGTAACTTACAGACCACATGTCAAGTGCAGGTGTTGTTGACGGATTAGGTCTAGTAAACGTGGCCATTAATCTAATGGATGCAACAGATAAACCTGATAAATTATAACCTGCAGTAATATCATGAGCAAGTAGTACACCAGTAACTCCGTTTAAAACATCAAATACGATATCACCACGGGTGGATAACTCATTGAATTTATCCCAAATAGTTAGATTTGCTGGTTCTATTTTAATCGATGTAATGTGAGAGTTTAACACCAATTCTTTTTCAGTATCAAAAACTGTTGAAACACCTGTAGGTAAATATAAATTTAATATATTGCCATATGAGTCAGGATAATTAGAACTGGTAATTCGCTCATCTTCCCAGGTTACAAAGATTTTCCCTGCACCTATTGCGGCATTAGCCCAGTCAGCATCAGCACTTCCCCCTATAGAAACAATTAAGTTATTTGAAATAATTGTACCATTGGAAGAAACAAGTTTACCATAAATTTTACTATCACCATCAAATGTTACAAAAAATAAGGTATCTAAATAAGGCATAATATCGGTTCGAACATAATTACCTGGGCTTATCTGAAAAGCAGAAATTAAAACATTACCAGATGTATCTAAGATTGCTGCCCAGACATTGCCACGCCAGTCACCGGCACTTATATCAGCATCGTTCCACGTGACAAGAAAACGCTGGGTGCTTGAACAAAACTCTACACATGGGAAATTATAATCAATACTTGTACTACCATCAGCAAGTTTAACAGGTGTATTTAGTGGGTTTAAGTCTTTATCAAATATTCCTGCATACACATCAAAAGGTCCATTATCTGGTGTTTCTCCGTCTTCCCAGACTATCATATATTTTTGATGAATCGGATCAAAAGCAACCCATGGTTCACACTGAGAGTTTGTAGCACTAACAATTGTTTTTTCACTACCAACAGGATTGCCATTTGTGTCATATAATCTACCATAAATATTGTAATTAGTCTGACCATTGCGAGCATCCTCCCAAACCACACAAAAACGATTATTAACAGAATCAAACTGAACATTAGCATCAGCCTGACAACCTGTTGCAGTACAAATATCTATTACACTTCCTAGACCTCCAGTGGTTGTCACAGTTCTACCTTTTATATCCATTGTAGTTGGATCATGTGCGCTACCAACAGCATAGTGCTCCCAAGCAACAAAATACTTACTTCCACCAAAATCAATAGAAGGATTCTCATTTCTATATTGTTGAACAGGTGTATTATCTGAAAACACTTCAAACTCTGAGACAACAACATTACCACTTGTATCAAATATTGTTCCTCTGATTTCTTGATAAATAATATTGGGTGTTCCTTCCTCCCAGGCAACAAAGAATCTACTACTACCGTATGCGACATCTGGATCCCAGGCTCCTTCGACATTTGCTTTATTTGATATTTTATAATCATCTGTCCACTTGTATTCCCAGGTAAAAACATTATCAAAATTGCTTTGACTTGCAGCAGTTGGATTACCATAAAATAGATACATATTAGAGCTTCCAGTTTGTAAATATGGTATTTCCACCCAAACAACAGCAAGGCTTGTGTTGTATGTTTCTATCCAGTAGTCAAGCCATGTCGATGGTAAACTTTCATGTTTAAAACGAATATCATCATAATCAGACTGCATATCTGAATCGTAACTTACGTTAATTTGTAAAATACAATTGGTAATTGGACCTGCACTGTTTGTTAACTGAATTGG
>Ga0315291_10008000_pt1 | contig 13015 bp, 16 predicted proteins | sample YL17G12_20_MG_FD_203070 | JGI IMG/M metagenome (GOLD analysis project Ga0315291, IMG submission 203070) | Sediment microbial communities from Yellowstone Lake, YNP, Wyoming, USA - YL17G12_20 | ecosystem: Environmental > Aquatic > Freshwater > Lake > Sediment | place: USA: Wyoming | collected... | reverse complement strand
TGAAGGACCGCGAGATTATCACTATCGGAAAGGTTTCGCTCAAGGTCCTCCACACTCCCGGACACTCGCCGGGGAGCGTCGGGTTTTACGGCCACGGGATCCTCTTCTCGGGGGATACCCTCTTCTGCGGCGGCGTGGGACGGACGGACTTGGCCGGGGGCTCGCGGAAGGACCTCGAGAAGTCCATCCGGTCCAGGATCCAGACCCTTCCCGCGGAGACGGTTGTCCTCCCTGGCCACGGTCCCATGACCACCGTGGGCCAGGAGATCGTCTTGAACCCCGATCTCACATGAAGGACCTTCGGTCCCCGGCCGAGGACGCCCTGCGCTCCTTCATCGATTTTCTCTCCGTCGAAAAAGGGCTGTCCCGGAATACCCTCCTTTCCTACGAGCGCGACCTCGCCAAGCTCCTCCTCTTCTTCCGGAAGGAGAAACTGGCCTGGACGAATGCGGGAGAGATGGACCTCGTGCGATTCATCCATGAGCAGAGCCGGGCCGGCTTGTCGGCCCGATCCCTAGCCAGGCTCGTTTCGTCGATGAGGTCCTTCTACAGGTACCTTGTCCTGGACGGGATGATCGACAGGGACCCGGCGGCCGGGCTTTCTTCGCCCTCCGTTTGGCTCTTCCTGCCCAAGTTCCTGAACATGAAAGAGGTCGAGGCCCTGCTGGCCGCGCCGGACGAAGGGGACCCCCGGGGGGTCCGGGACAGGGCCATGCTCGAGGTCCTTTACGGCTCTGGGCTCCGGGTGTCCGAACTCATCGCCTTGAGGCCCAAGGACCTCAACCTGGATGAGGGATTCCTCCTCTGCCGGGGAAAGGGGGGAAAGGAAAGGATCGTCCCTTTGGGCCGATTGGCCTGCCGGGCCGTCCGGAGGTACGTGGATGAGGCCCGTCCCCTTTTCGAGAAGGCCGCTTCCGAGTTTCTGTTCCTCACCCGCCGCGGCGGCCCGTTCACGCGGCAGGGGTTTTGGAAACTCCTGAAGGGGCACGCCCGGGCGGCCGGGATCGCCTCCAAGATCAGCCCGCACATCCTGAGGCACTCCTTCGCGACACATCTCCTCGAGCGCGGGGCTGACCTCCGGTCCGTCCAGCTGATGCTCGGGCACAGCCAGATCACGACGACCCAGATCTACACCCACGTCAGCCGCGAAAGACTGCGCCGGGTCTACGACCAATTCCATCCGCGGGCATAATTATTTCTCTCGCCGGCCGGTCAGCAATGCCTTTCGTGTGAAAAGGAATTTCAGGCTGGGGGCGCTCCCTCCGTCGGTCGCGTCCTTTTTCGGCTCTTGAGGACGAGATCCATCCCCTTGACGCGGTTCTACCGCGGTGTTATCTTTCTCCCAGCAGCTGAAAAGGGAGGCAGGGCTATGAAATGTCCCAAATGTCACTCCGATAATCCCGATACTTTGAGGTTTTGTGGCAGTTGTGCGGCGTTGCTCGCCCAGGAAGGGCAGGCATCCGTCTCCCTGACGAGAACGCTTGAGGCCTCTCTTCACGTCTTGACCAAAGACAGCCTCATCGCCGGGAAATACCGGATCGTCGAAGAGATCGGCCATGGAGGAATGGGCGTCGTATAGAAGGCCGAGGACATCAAGCTCAAACGTTGCGTCGCCCTGAAGTTCCTCCCGCCCCACCTGATGAACTCGCCCGAACTCAAGGAGCGATTCATTGTCGAAGCGCAGGCAGCTGCAGCCCTCTCCCACCCCAACATCTGTGTCATCCATGAAGTCGGGGAGGCAGAGGACCGGTCCTTCATCGCCATGGAATATGTGGAGGGGGGAACCCTCCGGGATAAGATTAAGAGGGGACCGCTTGCCGCCGAGGAAGCCCTCGATATATCCGCCCAGATTGCCGCCGGCTTGGGCGAAGCTCACCAAAAGGGCATCATCCACCGGGACATAAAGAGCGCGAACATCATGGTGACGGACAAGGGCCAGGCTAAGGTCATGGACTTCGGGCTGGCCAAGCTGCGGGGCGGGAGTTCGCTGACCAAGAGCCAGACGACGCTGGGCACGGTGGCCTACATGTCCCCGGAGCAGGCGAGGGGCGATGAGGTGGACCAACAGACGGATCTCTGGTCGCTGGGCGTCGTCCTCTACGAAATGTTGACCGGCGAGGTTCCGTTCAAAGGCGACAGAGACCTCTCCATCATCTATTCGATCGTCCACGAGGAGCCGAAGTCTCTCAAGCTCCGGAGGCCCCCTGTGCCCGTGGAGCTGCAGCAGGTCATCGCCCGCGCCCTCAAGAAGAACCGTGATTCGCGCTACGGCTCGGCAGAGGAAATACTCAAAGACCTGAGGGCCTATCAGACGAGCCTTCAGCTCGCCGAATCCGGCGTTCTGAACCTGAAAACGCTCGGCCGCCGTCTCCGGAAGCCCCGGGTTGCTCTTCCTACGGTTGCCGTTCTGGCCGCCCTGGCCTTTTTCGGGGTCCGTTTTTTCAAGCATCAAGCCCAGGTCCGCTGGGCTAGGCAAGTGGCGCTCCCCGAGATCGAAAAGCCCATCGTGGAAAACAATGCCTGGCGTGACCTCATCCCCGTCTACAGACTCGTGGAAAGAGCGGAAGCTTACATTCCGCACGACCCCAAGCTGGCCGAACTCTTCTCCAAATGTTCTGTGCGCATTGACATAAAGACGGAGCCTCCCGGCGCCAAAATATCCATGAAAGAATACATGGCTCCGGCGAGCGACTGGATGTATCTTGGTGTTTCGCCGATCGAAAAGATCAGAGTCCCCGTCGGGATCTTCAGATGGAAAGTGGAGAAGGAGGGCTATGAGACGGTCCAGGCCGCCGCATCGACTTGGGGCATCGATCCCGGGGAACATGATATCCTTTCGGCCAATAAGCTCATGTGGACGCTGGACAAAAGCGGAAGCATCCCGCGGGGCATGGTTCGTGTCCAGGGCGCCGAAACGGCCGTCGGGAAGTTGACGGAAGAGAGCTGACCTGGGAAGAAGCCGTCAAAGGATTCGTGGACCAAACCGGTCAGCCCGGCCCTGCCACATGGCAGGCGGGGGACTTTCCCGAGGGACAGGACGATTATCCGGTTTCGGGCATCAGCTGGTACGAGGCGGCCGCCTACGCGGAATTCGCCGGGAAGAGTTTGCCGACAGGCGAGCATTGGGGCACGGCCAGGGGCGAGCACACGACCCTTATTCAGGTCCCCCAACTCGGAGGTTTCGCCATCCTCGCTCCGTTCAGCAATTTCACGGGCCGGGTTTCGTTCGTCCGCAAGGTGGACGCCCACGGTTGCATCGAATTCAACGGCGCCGAATACTTCATCCGCCGGAAACTGGAAAGGCAATACGTCGTGGCCACGCTCTCAACGCACCATCGCCGGGTCTTCGTCAAGTTTGAGGGAAAGGTTATCAAGACGTTTTCATTTCCGTTCGTCGGAAAGACCGTTGATCCGATCGCTTGATCCGTCAAGTGTTCACGATGTCCTTACGGCTACCACCTACATGTTCGAGAGTATGAGTCAAGCGCCCGCTTTGGACCGTTCCGCCAAGAACGGGTTCCGCTGCGCCGTTTATCCTGATCCCGGGAAAGTCCTCGCCAAGTCGTTTCTCAGGATCGATTCTCTGGGCGTCCCCGGCCTCGGCGAAATAGAGAATTTCGCCAAACAGAAGCCGGTCCCCGATTCCGTTTTCCAAGTCTACAAAGAACAGTTTTCATACGATAAAACCGATTTGAAGGCCAGGGTGGAATCGAAGAAGGAAGCCCCCGAATGGACTCTGGAAAAGATCAGCTTTGACGCCGCCTACGGCGGCGAACGGGTCATCGCCCGGCTTTTCCTTCCCAGGAACGCGGCGCCGCCGTTTCAGACCGTGATCTATTTGGGCGGCGACGTTCCCGTGTTTCAGCGGTCGAGTCAGGACATCGAGAACTATTGTGAAGTCTCTATGTTCTTTTCTTTTCTCGTCAAAAACGGTCGGGCCGTCCTCTATCCCGTCTATAAAGGATTCTTCGAGCGCGGGAATGATGCCCTGATTCCCGTCATCGAGGGCGACTGGTCTTCCCATCAGTGGACGGAGGTCCTTATCCAACAGGTCAAGGACCTCAAAAGAAGCATCGACTATCTGGAGACTCGTCCGGATATCGATAGCCGGAAACTTGTTTATGAAGGTATGAGCTATGGTTCGGCCCTCGGACCGATCATCGCGGCCGTGGAGGACCGTTTGAAGGTTAACGTCTTTTTAGCGGGAGGTTTCGGCCTTATGGGACAGGGACGCCCGGAAGTGAATCAAATCAATTATATCAGCCGGGTGAAAAAACCTACTTTGATGCTGAACGGCCGATACGACACATTTTTTCCTCCCGAGACGTCGTCAAAGCCGATGTTCGACCTTTTGAGAACTCCGGCCGAGCTCAAGCAGCAGAAATTTTACGATACGGACCATATCCCCCCGGTCAATGAAATGATAAAAAAAACCCTGGCCTGGCTCGACAAGTATTTGGGGCCGGTGAAGAGATAAGTGTCTCACTTCAAATGGAAGCGAAAAATGAGCTTGACTAGTTCCGTGCTCCGATTTATACTTCCTCATGAGGATTAGATGGGATCATCGAGGCGAAACCGAGGCCCGGGGGAGGTGCAGCCAAAAAGCAAATTCTTATCCTCAAACCCATTTTCAAAGAAAAGGAGAAAAACTATGGAACAGCAGAGGATACCCCCCACCGCGCCGAAGACCGAGGCGCAATCCATGCCCAGGCGGCCCTACGCACCGCCCAAGGCAACTTTCGTCCCCCTCAAGCTGGAGGAGAGATTGCTGGTCTGCACCAAGATGTCGCCTTCATCGTTGTGTGAGCTAGGGTTCGACTTGAGTTGACGCCGCCCCTGCCCCCTAGCCCTTGATCTCTTGGCCTTTGGCGCGTGGGAATCCGTGATGGAGGGCATGGTCTACGGACCGTGCCGCGGATGGCAAGGGCAATGATCAAAGAAACCCTGGCCTGGCTCGATAAGTACTTGGGGTCGGTGAAGAGATAAATATCCCACATCAAATGGAAGCGAAAAATGAGCTTGACTAGTTCCGTGCTCCGATTTATGCTTCCTCATAAGGATTAGATGGGATCATCGAGGCGAAACTGAGGCCCGGGGGAGGTGCAGCCAAAAAACAAATTCTTATCCTCAAACCCATTTTCAAAGAAAAGGAGAAAAACCATGGAAAAGCAGAGGATACCCCCCACCGCGGCGAAGACCGAGGCGCAATCCATGCCCAGGCGGCCCTACGCGCCGCCCAAGGCAACTTTTGTCCCCCTCAAGCTGGAGGAGAGATTGCTGGGCTGCCTTAAGCCAGACCCGCAGAATCCGGTGTGTATCGTTCCGGTCTTTGCTAGTTGACAGCGCCCCTGCCCCCTAGCCCTTGATCTCTTGGCCTTTGGCGCGTGGGAATCCGTGATGGAGGGCATGGTCTACGGACCGTGCCGGGGTTGCCTCCTGCCCACCGCGGGGCAATCCGTTTGTTATGACAGATGGAAACAAATCGCTGCCCATCATTGATCTGGCTTACCGCCTGATGCTGGAGATCAATCAGGCCGTGGTCAAGTTGCCGCGGTACCAGGGGCCGGGAATGGGGCGGCGACCGGAAGAAGCCGCGTTCGATCTGCTCGCCGCGCTGGTCAAGGCGCGCTATCTCAGAGCGGAGGCCAAGGCTGCGGCGCTCAGTCAGGGCTCGCAGGCGTTGGACACCCTGCGGCTGCTGGTCAGGACGGCACACGACCTGGCGCACCTGCCCATCAGCCGTTATGAAGAACTGTCCAGAATGATGGGCGAGGCGGGGCGGATGCTGGGCGGCCGGCAAAAAAGCGCGGGGTAACCGATGGGCGACGTTCAGTTGCAGGTAGCCGCGTTCCCCAATCTGCTTCAGGCCTGGCATCGCCTGGAGAACCGTCTTTCGGCCGCGGTGCGGATCTTCTTTACCTGGCGGGCTGGCTGGGCTAGGCCCGCTTTGCCGACAGTTACAACTTTCGCCGGCGGCTGTTCGCCGGATTTCGATTGAAACGAGACCAGGAGCAAAGATGAAACGCAAAAACGACTTTATGATGCAAAACGTCGGCGGTGGCGTAACCCTGCTGGTGCCGCTCGGCGCGCAGGTGATGGACCTGAATGGTTTTGTGACCCTGAACGACACGGCGGCATGCGTGTGGGAACTGCTGGCGCAAGACCGCACGGCGGACGAACTGGCCGGCGCCGTAGCGGAGGAGTTTAACATGGACGCGGCAATCGCCCGCGCCGATGTGCAGGCTTTTCTGGACGAGATTGCCGGGATGGGGTTATTGGAAGGATGACCACACTCCCCACCGATTACGGCCCACTCGTGCGTGAATTGCACAAGCGCGCCGCCGCGTGTCGCCAACCCATCAACGGTACGTTTGAACTGACCGAGCGCTGCAACCTGGCCTGCCGTATGTGCTACGTCTGCCAGGCGCCCGGCGATGGCGCGCGGCACGCTAAAGAACTTACAGCGGCGGCGTGGCTGGAACTGGCGCGCCAGGCGGTGGACAACGGCATGATCTTTTTGCTGCTCACCGGCGGCGAAATGTTCCTGCGCCCCGATTTCTTTGAGCTGTACACCCCGCTCACGCGCCTGGGCCTCATGCTCACCCTGTTCACCAACGGCACACTCATCACCGACGTCATCGCGGGACGCCTGGCGGAGGCGCCGCCCAGTCGCACCGAAATCACGCTCTGCGGCGCCACCGCCGCCACTTACGAAGCGGTCACCGGCGTGCCCGGCAGCTATGCGCGCTGCTGCGGCGGCATCGAGGCGCTGGTCAAGCACCGCGTCCCGCTGGGCTTGAAATCCACCCTCACCCGGCGCAACGTGGGCGAACTGGAAGCGATGCGGCAGATGGCGCACCATTGGGGCTTGCCCTTTTCAGCGGGCTGGCTGCTTTCCAAACGCCGTGACGGCGCGCGTTCCGAGGTGGAAGACTGCCGCATGTCCGCCGCCGAGTGCGTAGCGCTGGAAGCGACCGACCGCGCCTCCGCCACCGAGTGGACCGAAGCCGCGCTGCGCGAATCGTCCCTCGGCAACGACCACAATTTCTACTGCCAGGCCGGCCGGGCCGCCTTTGTCGTCAATCCGCGGGGCGAAATGAACGCCTGTATTGACCTGCCGTTGCCCGCCGCCCGCCCGCTCGAAATCGGCTTTCGCGCCGCCTGGGAGCAGGTGCAGGGCTATGTGGATTCCGCCCCGCCGCCGGCGCCGCTCTGCCTGGCCTGCGAGGCGCGCACCTTCTGCCCGCGCTGCCCGGCCTGGTCGGAACTGGAAACCGGCACGCTGACCGAACCCGTGCCCTATCTGTGTGAAATCGCCCGCGCGCGCCGGGAGCGCTATGCCCAACCTGCTTAACATCCCCATCAGCATCGCCAACATTCTCATCGAGTTGACAAGCCCGCTCTCCGCCGTCGAACTGGGCATCGAAGGGCGGCTGGGGCCATTTTTCGGCGCGCCGGAAAATCCGCTGGCCCGCGTGGTCCTGCGTTGGGAAGAAAGCGCCAATCCGCCGGCCGCGCGCGGCGAATTAGTCTACGACCCCGGCTCCATCTGGAAAATGTATCGCGCCGAACCGGATTACTACGCCGCGCTCACGTATCACAGCGAAGGCCGAGCGTCGCAGGCGCAAAGCGTGCTGCGCGCCAACTCCGCCTGGGACGACCTGACGCTGACCGAACAGCGCACCGGCGCCGCGTGGCAAAGTCTGCTCAACATCGGCGCCGGCGAGTTGATTCTGCGCACCGCCATCCTCTTCACCGGCGGGCTGGTCTTTCACTCCTCCGGCCTGGACGATAATGGCAAGGGCATCGTCTTCATCGGGCATGCCGGCGCCGGCAAGAGCACGCAGGTGAGCCTGTGGAGTCAGGAACCGGGCGTGATCGCCATGAACGATGACCGCATCGCTGTGCGGGCGGAAGCCGGCGGCCCGATGTGTTACGGCACGCCCTGGGGCGGCGCGGCGGACATCGCCCGCAACCATGCCGCGCCGCTGGTGGCCCTGATTGTGCTGGAGCAAGCGCCGGAGAACGCCATCCAACCGATTTCGTCGGCCGCGGCTGCCTCGCTGTTGACGGCGCGCGCCTTTCTGCCGTATTGGGACCAGTCATTGATGTTGCGCGCCATGGCGAATCTCAACGGCATCCTGGCGCGCGTGCCGGTCTATCGCCTGCGCTGCCGGCCGGAGATGGCGGTCATCCCCCTGGTGAGGTCGGTACTATGATTCTCCCCGGCCGCGAACTGATGCCGGTCATTCGCGCCGCCCTGGAGCGCGGTCAGCGCGTGCGCATGACCGTGACCGGCAGCAGTATGCTGCCCTTTCTCCGCGACAGCGAGGTGGTGGAACTGGAACCGACCCGCGCCGCGTTGTCGCCGGGGGATATTGTGCTGGCCGAGTCTGCGGCGGAGCATTACGTCATCCATCGCATCGTGCGCGTGAAGGGGGATAGCGTCTGGCTGCGCGGCGACGCGCAAGCACACTGCGAGGGGCCTTTGCCGCGCCAGACGGTGTTCGGGCGGGCCGTCACGGCCGGCCGCAATGGGCGTGTCCGCGCGCTGGATCGCGGCTGGTTGCGTCTGGCCGGGTTGGCATGGGCGCGGACAAGTCCGTTGGGACTCTTACTGCTCCAACTCGCATTACCCTTGTGGCAACTTGGCCGGCGCGCGCAACGGCGGCTACAACGTATCTGGAAACAGACCTGATAAGTCTCAGAGACCGGTCAAGTCTGACTTTTGAAAAGAGGGAACGATGCCAACCCTACTTGAAATTCTACGCTGCCCTGCGTGCAAAGGCGCGCTAGAGCAAACCGCCGAGCGATTTCGCTGTCCCCGCTGTGAGGCCGATTATCCAATCGTAGACGGCATCCCCGATTTGATTCCCGGTTTTGTGGACGAGCAGATCAAAAAGATGACTGCGGGCTGGAACAATCTAGGTTACGACTATGATGCGTTCATCATGCAAACCGCGCCCGAACGCTTGCAGGCAATAGACCTGCCCTTGCTGGCGCAGTGCGCCGACGGAAAAATGGTTTTGGAGATCGGATGCGGCACGGCGCGGCTGAAAAAGCCGGTGGAACAAGCCGGCGGTCAGTACATCGGGCTTGATCCATCGCTCAAACTGCTGCGGCAAGGCGTCGCGCGCGGAGAACGCGAACTGATTCGCGGCGTGGGAGAATATCTTCCTTTTCCCGGCGGTTATTTCGACGCCATCATCGGGGGGTATTGTTCTTTTCGCTATATTCAACTGGATAAATTGTACCCGGAATGTGCGCGGGTGCTCAAGCCCGGCGGCGTGCTGGCGTTCACGCTTTGGAACAACTGGGCCTTGTTCTTCCATTCCATCGTGCAAAACGTGCGGCAGAAGAAATTTCACGCGCCCCCATTCAAAATCGGAAACTGCAACGATGTCGTTTCGCCCGCGCGCGAAATCAAACGCCTCGCACAATTCGGCTTCACGGTCGAATCCATCCTCAGCACCAAAAATGTGCCTTTACCCAAAAGGCTACCGCTTGTCAGAAGCCTTTTTAACTGGCAAGGTTATTGGTCAGGCGCGCTGGGCGCGTTGATTGGTTACGACATCATTTTCATCTACAAGCATTGCTGTGCGAGCGTCCCCAGGCATCAGGCACGCCGAGCTGTGGCATTGAGGGGCCGGTAAGCCTACGCCCGGCGCGTCATTGACTAATCCTGCGTCAAAGGCCTGGCGAACAGGAATTTCCTTTTCCATGCCGCGCGGAATCCCCGTCCCTTAGGCTCGGAACCTATGCCTCCCCTCATAAAACGATGTTATCCCCGGCCGCAGATTTGTGTCAAGAACTAAGAAAAGGGCGCACCGGGCCCGCCCGGCGTCCTCCGGCTTCGCGTATTCCGCCGGCGATTCGGCTCCCGGGCGGCCGACCGTCCTCGCCACCCATCGGAACGGTAGGAGTCGGATGGCCGCCTCCGCCCCCGCGAGGCACAGCGCGGCCTCGGCGATCGCCGCGAGCGCCTTGCCGTCCATCTCTCTCTCCGTTCAGATCACGACGCGGGCCAACCCTTCCCGGATCAAGCGGTCCAGGAACTTGACGACATCGCGTTCGCAGGTCTCCCGGTCCACGTCCTACGCCCGGACAAGGAGGTCGCACAGCCCGGAGACAGAGCGCAGCTCCGCCCGGAGCCTCCAGATCCAGTCCGCCGTCCCCTCGAGCCCGAAGTAATGCGTGCTCTTCAGGTTCATCATGATCGTCTCGCCGTCGAGCTCGCTCGCGGGTTCTCGATCTCTTCGTGGGTCAGGTCGGCGGCTTCGACGCCGGACTCTTCGTCGAAGAGCAGGCGGGCGCCGGCGATCGCCCCCCTCCAGACCGTTGATATCCGCGGGTTTCTCGTCGATGAGCCGGAAGTTCGTCAGAAAAGCCCGAACCCGGGTGTTCCCCGATTTGGGGTAGGACGCGAGCCAGATGATTCCGCTAACGTCCGAAGGTCCTTTTCCACGAGGTCGGCCAGCTCTTCGATCTCGAATTCCTGGCGGGGGCGCATGACCCGAGCCAGCCGGGCCCGGGCCGCTACGGCGCAGGCCTGGAGGAAATGCCTGTCCCCGACCTCCATCCCTCGGAGAAAATGAAACCGGAAGGTATTGGCCGTCAGGACCCGGATCTTGTCGAATCCTTTGAGCGGGACGAGGCGTAAAGGGCCGATACTGTCGATTCCCAGGGCGTAAACGGCATGGATGGCCGCCGGGTCGGAAGGGAACCGCGCCAGGTCCTACTGGAATTTTTCCAGGACGGCCCGGACCCGCGTGAGACCGGACGGATCGATCCCGAGCCGCTCGACGGAATCGGCCCAGAAGTTGAGGAGGGGGCAGGCGGGCCAGACCCAGGGGTTTTCCCGGCATCGAACGTGATCGCGCAGACGTCGTCGGCCAGGACATCGTAACCGCGCCGGTGGAAGGCGGCCGCCAACGCGGACTTCCCGGAGTTGGACGGCCCGGCAAAGATCGTGGCGCCGCGCGATGGCATGACGGCACTGCCGTGGAGCGGCAAAACGCCGCGCTGGTGGAGGAGCGCGCCGAACACGGATCCGAACAGGAACACGCGCACCGCGTCGTCGGACCCTCCGGGAACCCGCTCGATCACGATTTCGCGGCCTTCGGATACGAGATACCGGGCAATTTTTCCGAGCCCGAGCAGGAACCGGTCCGGAGAAATTTGGTAAAGAACGCCCTTTTTCTTCGCATCGTCGAGCGCCTGCGGCATCGGCCCCAAACGGATCCGATCGTCCGGCTCCGCGTCGGGGGCCTCGGCAGGAACCAGCTTCGGGCACTCCATCTCGGAGTCCAGCAACAATCCGTAGAGGGCATAACGCGGCATGGATACTCCCTTAACGCATCCAGTCGCTGAGGGCGTTCACCTTGAGGTCGTCGGCGGAGTCGGCGGCCATCGTTTTTCCGCGCCGGAACAGCCGCCAGACCCCCCTCCCGTACCTTTTAAGCAGATCGGCGACCCTCCACACGTAAAAGAAACAAAGCTTCAGGGAGGACCCACTTACCGGATACACGCGCTCCATCTCCGATCGTGTGAGAAATATGCGTCTGAAAAAGTGCCTGACCTTATTCCCAATCGAGTACGACCCCCACAGCCTGGCCACCATAGGGCTGATCGAGGAATTCCTCCCGTAAAGAAGAAGCTCCTCGGCCGTTGCCAAAGCCGCCGTTAGATCCCCATCCGGCCTCAGCCCGTCCAGGACCTCCCGCGGAACTTCCGCGCCCGCGTGCTTCGCGGCCAAGGTTAGAGCCAGCCAGCACCCCTTGGCTATTCCCGGGTTCCCGCAGCCCCAGCGAAAAACGCTCCAATCCAATTCTTCCCCATATTTCTCCAGCGTCTCGGCGATATCGAAGAGGGCCCTTAAATGTCCCCGGAACACGTGGTGGACGGACATGTGCATGCATAAGTGGAGGAGCAGGTCGGCCGGTGATAAGACCCTGACCTCGCCCCCCCCGATCTGCGCCCGCCCGGACCTTGCCCACAGGCCTCTCTCGTCCACCGTGCCGCCCATGGTCGGGCTGCAGATATTCCAGTGCACTTCGACATCCACCGATCCGACCCTCTTGTAGCGCGGGACGTGCTGGGAGACTTTCTGCGCGGCCTTAAAAGTGGCGGCCCTTTTCTGCGTGTATCCCAGCGCCCTCATCGCCCCCTCAGCCGCATCTATGTCTTCGACCTTTACCAGGAGGTCCGCGTCCCCGATCCTCCTAAGCGCCCTGTTCCTATAGACCAGCTCGGCCAAATGGACGCCTTTGAGCGGGATGACTTCGACTCCGGCCTCCGTCAGGGCCCGGAGGACGACCGCGAGCCCGTTGAAAAAGCTCGTGTTCCGAATGGCGTTCGCGCAATACTCCCGGCGGAGTTCGGCACGGACGCTCTCCGGCGCCGCCGCCAAGGACTCGCTCCGCTCCGCCCGATAGGAAAGAAGCGGCCCCAGGGAGGTCTTCCTGGCCAGGCGAAGGACGCTTTCCCAGTCCGCGTCCGAAAGATCGCTCAACCCCGGCGCCGCCGCTCCTTCCGCCTCACCTTCCGCCCCCTTCACCCTCGGTCTTAAAGCCTCGAGCAGCCGCCGGACGTCCGCGGGGTCCGTTCGGGTTCCTACGCGACCGTTGCCTTCAGGCCCTTTTGTGGGGCGTTCCTTCATGTTGTTGAATCCCACATAAGACTGTAGTCTTTCCCTACCTTTTTCTCAGGATGTTTTGTATAAAGGGTGGTCTGTTGCACATTCGGGTTGAAAGGAAGGGGAAGGGAAGGCCGGCCCATGTTGACCACATGTGTTCGCCGGCCATCCTCCCCAACAAGGCGATTTATTGATACTCCATTTTCGGGTAGAAGTAAAGAGGTTGGCGGAAGAAGGGAAGCGATACCCGTGGCTGGCGCGTCTGGGTTCACAGCTACGTTCCCCGTTATTTCGAGGGGTCCGTCCAGCCGATCTGGACGATCAAATATCGCTGCGCGGACTGCGCGGCGGTGCATACCCTGAGGCCGGCCTCCTTCTGGC
>Ga0315291_10007998_pt1 | contig 13016 bp, 13 predicted proteins | sample YL17G12_20_MG_FD_203070 | JGI IMG/M metagenome (GOLD analysis project Ga0315291, IMG submission 203070) | Sediment microbial communities from Yellowstone Lake, YNP, Wyoming, USA - YL17G12_20 | ecosystem: Environmental > Aquatic > Freshwater > Lake > Sediment | place: USA: Wyoming | collected... | reverse complement strand
GGAGGGCCCGATGCTGCCCACTGCCCACCTGCAGGGCGGCGCCGCCGCCCCGGCGCTGGCGCTGCTCAAGCCCGACCCCGACGTGCCCCCCGTTCCTGGCGTCCGGGGTGGCACCTCAAGGGCGCTGGCACGCCTCGCGCGCTTCGTGCGGGGGCCTCTGGCCGAGTACCATCTCACACGCAACGACCCCGGGACCGACCTGCAGTCGGGCCTGGGCCCATATCTGCACTTCGGACAAATCTCACCGCTCACCATCGCCCGCACCGTGGCCGGGGCGCCCGGCGTGCAGGAAGGAGCCCGGGACGCGTTTTTGGAGCAGCTCATCGTGCGCCGGGAGCTCTCCTTGAACATGGTTTTCTACGACCCTTCTTACGACCGCTACGAGGGGCTTCCCGAGTGGGCGCGGCGTACCCTGCGGAAGCACGCCCGGGACCCCCGGCCGTACCTGTACGACCGCGCGCAGCTAGAGCGGGCCGCCACCCACGACCCGTACTGGAACGCGGCCATGCGTGAGGCTGTGCAGACCGGCAGCATGCACGGCTACCTGCGCATGTACTGGGGAAAGAAGATCCTGGAGTGGAGCGAGAGCCCCGAGCAGGCGTTTGCCGCGACCCTGGCCCTGAACAACCGCTGGTTCCTGGACGGCCGCGACCCCAACTCGTACGCCGGGGTGGCCTGGTGCTTCGGCCGGCACGATCGTCCCTGGCCGGAGCGGCCCGTGTTCGGCACGGTGCGCACGATGACCGCCGGCGGCCTTCAGCGCAAGTTCGACATGGACGCCTACCTGCGGCGGGTCGGGGGCGGCTGAGCGTCGCCGGGCAGCCTGCGCCGGCCGTCACGTCAAGGACTCGCCAAGACGGCAAGCGCCTCTTTTTTCTTGCCTTATTCATTACTTATTCAGTAATATTTATCCAACCACCGCACGGCAGTACACGACCCTACATTCCCAGGCCGGCGGACTCAAGGAGGCTTCTACATGGCATTCAAACTCCCGGACCTGCCCTACGATTTCAGCGCCCTCGAACCCCATATCGACGCCCGAACCATGGAGATCCACCACGGGAAGCACCACGCCACCTACGTGGCCAAGCTGAACGAGGCCCTGGAAAAGGCGCCCGGTTGGCAGAACAAGACCCTGGAGGACATCGTGCGCTCCTACGGCGAGGCGCCCAAGGAGGTGCAGGGGGCCCTGCGCAACCACGGAGGCGGACACTTCAACCACAGCCTGTTCTGGAAAGTGTTCTCGGCCAAGGGCGGTGGAAAGCCCACCGGTGAGCTGCAGTCCGCCATCGATGCGGCCTTCGGCGGCTTCGACGCCCTGAAGGAGAAGTTCAGCGCGGCCGCGGCCGGCGTGTTCGGCTCCGGATGGGCCTGGCTGGCTCTGGATTCGGCGCGCAAGCTCACCATCGTGACCACGCCGAACCAGGACAATCCGCTCACGCAGGGTCTGGCGCCCATCCTGGGACTGGACGTCTGGGAACACGCCTATTACCTGAAATACCAGAACCGGCGCCCCGAGTACATCGCGGCGTTCTGGAACGTGGTGTTCTGGGACCAGGTGTCGCGCAACTTCAAAGAAGCCCGGCCGTAGGTGCCGAGCCCGGCGGCGGGGCCTTTACGGGGCCCCTGCCCCGCCGGCTGCCTTGACTGCGGCGTTGACGGCGGCCCGAGCGGGTCGTATGGTCAGCAGGGAATGCCGGCCGTACTGTACCGCGTCGCCTTCATCGCCCTTTTCTCGGCCCTCTCGCTGCTGCGCCTGGTGTACCGCCTGAAGGCGGGCGTCGTATTTTATTCCTTCTTTCCCGAGCTTCTTCCCTTTATGTACCTGGAGTACCGGGAGGCCACGGGCAGCTTCCTGCCGCGAATCGTCAGGCCGGGAGGCGCAGCTCGCCGCGGGCCAGCTCCTCGGGACGCACGACCTCCAGCCCGACGCGGGAAATGCCCGCGATCAGGGCAAAGGCAGGATCACGAACGGGAGCCGTTGACCAGGAGCCTGGCGGTGCTCACCGCCTCGGCGGCGTTCGCCGCAGTGGCGTCCGCCCCGATCCCTCTCCACAGATTCTTCTCCCACTGGAAGGCCTGCCCGCCGGCCATAATGCGCATGCGCTGGAGGGTGGGGGTGGCGCGCACGGCCCGGATCAGGTCGGAGGCATACCCGAGGTGGCCGGGGAGGGTGACTGACAGGGCCAGCACGTCCGGACGGTGGTCGGAGAGGGCCTTGAGCACGTGCTGGGTGCACATGCTGCCCCCGAGGAACTGGGTGTTCCAGCCGTCCAGCTCCAGCAGGTCGGCCAGCATCCGCACCCCGATCACGTGCTGCTCGTCGCATACCGCGAAGCACAGGCAGCTGTGGTCATGGCGCGGCCGGTCCGCCCCCTCGGCGGCTCCCAGCAGCTGGGACATGAGGGAGAGGGTGGCCTCGGAGAGCAGCCGCTCGCGGGCCACGTCCAGCTTGCCCTCGCTCCACATCCTGCCGGCCTCCTTGAGGGCCTGCTCGAAAACCTCCAGGTAGATCTCCTGCAGGCTTTTGCCCTGCCGGAAGGCTTGCCGCACCCGCTCGGCCGCCTGGTCGTGGTGCCCGCCGATGGTGAGCTGTAAGTACTCCCGAGCTAGCCCGCCAAGCGGGGCGGGCTCAGGCCGGGGCTCCCCCGGCCCACCGCCGGAGAGGTGCAGCGACTGCAGGTTCAGGCTCACGTCGCTGCGCCCGAGCAGGTAGTCCAGGGAGGTGTTGAAGTAGTCGGCGACCCGGCCCAGGATCGTCTCGTCCGGGAAGCGGCTCTTCTGCTCGTAGTTGGCGATGGTGGTCTGGGCCAAGCCCAGCTCCTTGGCCAGGTCCTTCTGGCGAAGACCCCGGCTATTGCGAAGCTCCCGCAGGCGGGAGGCGAAATCTGCCATAATTACTTAGGAATATAACTCATTTCGGGTAATTGTTCCACTAGCTGAGTTGTCAGAATTTGGGAAGATCCGCAGGCCGACGCGCTTTTACCAGGCCTCGGGGTCGACCGGGGCCAGGACGTTGAATGCCGAACCCTTCCTGGGGGCGGCCAGCAGCGGCTCGACCGCCTGCCTCCAGGCTTCGTAATGCGGCGTAGCCTTGTGCGCCCGGGTGGCCGCCTCGTCGCGGTAGGTCTCGTACAGCATGAAGCGCGCGGGGTCCTCCCCGGACTGCAGCACGTCGAAGCGCAGCACGCCGGGCTCGCGCACCGAGCCGCGGTGGTTGGCCAGGGTGGCGGCGATGAACTCCTCCACCCGCTCCGGCTTGACCAGGATTTCCACGGTTCGCACGATCACCTCGCCCTCCTCCTCGGCTTTTTACAGGCAGTCCCGGCGAAAGGCCTCCACCCGGCGTAGGTACTCCCCGGTGAGCCGGCGCGACTCGCCGGGGGGCAGGAAGCTCGCGTTCAGGGCGTTCAGGTTGAGCCGGATCAGATCCTCCAGGGTGAAGCCAAAGTAGCGCACGGCCTTCAGGTAGTCATCGGTCAGGTCCGTGTTCTGGATGAAGGGGTCATCGGAGTTGAGGGTCACCGGCACGCCGCGGCGGTACAGCTGGCCGATGGGGTGGTTGCGCTCGTCGGCCCAGGAGCCGGTCTGGTAGTTGGAGGTGATGCACAGCTCCAGGGCGATGCCTTCTTTTTTCAGATGCTCCTGCAGTAGCTCGTCCTCGATGGCGCTGGTGCCGTGCCCGATGCGGTCGGCGCGCAGGCTGCGAATCGCCTCCCAGATCTGGGCGGGAGGGCTGACCTCGCCGGCGTGAACCGTCGCCTTGTACAGCCCGTCGGCGCGCACCCGGTCGAAAAAGTCCCGGAAGCCCTCCGGCGGGAAATTGATCTCGTCGCCCGCCAGGTCCACGCCCACGATCTGCGGCAGCGCCAGGCTCTTGAGGCGCTCGTACAGTGCGATCATCTCCTTCACGGTCTGCTTGCTGCGGTTGAAGGTGAGCAGATAGCGCAGGTTGAGGCCGGTCTCCTCCGCCGCGCGGTTGCCGGCCGCCACAATGAGCTTGGTGATCTCGGCCCGGTCGAAGTCGTTCTCCAGCGAGAAGTGCTCCGGCGAGAAACGCAGCTCGCAGTAGAATAGGCCGTCCTCCACCAGGTCGCGCACCGAGTGGTAGGTGATGAAGTACACGTCGTCGTGCGAGCGGTACCAGTCGTTGCGGAACTTGGAAAGGAAAGCCAGGAAGTCGGGGCTGGAGTCCTTGGGGAAGGTGACTTCCCGCCGGAAGGCCTCGAAGTCCCGGGGCCGGTCCAGGTTGTTCTTGAGGGACAGCTCGAAAAGGCGTCCGACCGGGAAGGTGCCTTCCAGGTGGCGGTGCAGCTCCACCTTGGGTAAGCGCCGCATCACCTTCTTGTCCAGCAGCTTCGTTTTTACCGCCTCGGCGGGGGAGCTCACGGGAGCGGTTCGCCTGAAGAATCCCCTCACGCGGCCGAAAGGCGCGTGAGGGGCGTGCCTCGCCGGCCCGCAGGTCGGCTCAAAGCACGTCCGGGTCGCACAGGTAGTCGGCGCTGGCGGCCACCCGGCCGCATTGCTTGCACACGTACTTGCCGCCCCGCACCATCTGCTTGTAGTCGGCCAGGTTGGTCTGGATGTAGTTCATGACGTGGGCGACGCACAGGTGCTTGCCGTGCCCCTTGTGCGGGCCCTTGATGTCCTCGGACAGCGGGAACCATTCGGCCATGGGTACCTCCTTGCCGCGTTGTAGAATGCTACCTGAGAATATACAGGGGGCCGCAGGCCACGGCAAGCGCTCGGACCGCTTTAGCTCAGCAGCTCGGCCGGCAGTTCGCTCGCTCGCGGGAAGCTGGACTGGGTCCCCGAGGACTGAACGCTGATCGCGGCGATGTGATTGGCCCTGCGCATGGCTTCGGCAATCGGCTTGCCCGCTGCCAGAAAATAGGCCAGGCTTCCCACGTAGGCATCTCCCGCGCCGGTGCTGTCTATCGCCTTCACCGGGAGGGCCGCCACCTGCAAAGATTCCTTCTCCGTTACCAGCAGGCTGCCGTTCTCCCCAAGAGTAAGAATGACCTTTCCCGTGCCGCGCTGGAGCAGGACGCGGGCGGCGGCGGTGGCCTCCTGCGGGTTCCGCACCCGCAGGCCGGTCAGCAGCTCGGTCTCGCTTTCGTTGGGGCAGAAGATGTCGCTCAAGGAATACAGCTCGGAGGACAGGTCAGGCTGGGCCGGTGCCGGATTGAAAATCGTGGGTACCTTCTGCTCACGGGCGATGCGCATCGCCGCCATGGTGACTATTAGGGGAATTTCCAGCTGACATACCAGGATCTGCGCCGAAGCGATGGCCGGACGGGCGGCCTCGATTTCTTCCTCGGTCAGCAGGTCGTTGGCCCCGGTCACGATGATGATGGCGTTGTGGCCGTCGGGGTCCACGGCGATGGGAGCCACGCCGGAGAAGGCGTGGTCCGTGAAAAGCACGTGCCGGGTGTCGATCCCCCAGGATTGGAAGTTCTTCAGGGTGTTCTCGCCGAAGATGTCGCGCCCCAGCTTGGTGATCATGGTCACCCTGGCCCCGAGCTTGGCCGCCATGACCGCCTGGTTGGCCCCTTTGCCGCCGAACCCCATGTGGAAGCGGGAGCCGTGCAGCGTCTCCCCCAGGCGCGGCAGCCGCGCCACGTAGCTGATCAGATCCAGGTTGGCCGCCCCGACCACGCAGATCCTTGGCTGTTCCATTTCCCGCTCCTCGTCTTCTCCAATTCGCCTACCGCAGAAGATGCTCCCGCGTGTAGATGTGGGTGCGCACCACGGTGAAGGTGTCGGCGTCGGCCACTGCGCGCCGGGCCTCCGGGGAGGCGAAGTCCTCTTTCATCTTCTCCAGGGAATCCCACCACATTTCGGCGGTGCCGTCGTACGGAAGCTCCCCCTCGATTTCCTGATACTCCGCGATGGCGATATTGACGCGGTAGCCCCTCAGGTTCTTGAACTTCAGCGTGAGCGGCGTATGCTCCTCCACCCAGCGCTTCTCGAACTCCGCCCTGCTCAGGCCGGGCTTGGCCTTCAGCAGCGCGATCAGCTTTACCGCTTGTGCCATACCTTCCTCCTCATCCTTTTACCGCCCCCAGACTTAAACCCCGCACCAGAAACCGCTGCAGCAACAGGGAAAGAAGCACACCGGGGATTATGGCTAGCGTGCCGATGGCCGCGATCTCGCCCCAGAGGATCTCATGCCCACCGACCAGGCTGGGCACGATGATGGTCAGCGTGCGGACGTTGCGCCGCGTCAGCAGCAGCGCGAACATGAACTCGTTCCAGGAAAAGATGAAGCAAAAAAGCGAAGTGGCCACCAGCCCAGGAGCGACCAAGGGCAGGGCGATCAGGCGGAAGGCCTTCAGGCGGCCGCAGCCCTCGATGAGCGCCGCCTCTTCCATCTCCACGGGCAGCTCGTCGAAAAATCCCTTGAGCAGCCAAATGACAAAAGGGAGGTTGAAGATCGTGTTGGCGATGACCAGCGAAAGGTGGTTGTCCAGGAGCCGAAGCTGCTTGAAAATCAGGAACAGGGGCAGGGCGGCGGCCACCGGGGGAAACATGCGCGTGGAGAGGATCCAGAACGAAAGGTTCTCCCCGCCGGTTTTGAAGCGGGACAGGCTGTAGGCGGCCAGCGAGCCGATCACGACCGAGGCCAGCGTCGAGCCAGCGGCGATCGCCAGGCTGTCCCGCAGGCCCTGCAGCCCGCCGCGCCCATCCGGCGGGAAGGCCATGGCGTTGAAGTAGTTGCGCAATGAGAAGCTCTTCGGCCAGAAGACCGGCGGGTAGGAAAAATACTCCGCTCCGCTCTTGAAGGAGGTGAGGAACATCCAGACCACCGGGAACATGAAGAACAACAGCGCCACGAGCAACACCAGCAGGAAAACGAGCGCTTGACTCGAGGTGAGCCGTCTCATCTCATGCCCTTCCCGCCTGCCGCTTCTGGAAGTTGACGAAGAACTGGGCGATCACTGTGATCACGATTAGCTGCAGGAAGGCCATGGCCGCGGTGTAGCCCAGGCTGAAGAACTTGAAGCCCTGGAGGTAGGTGTAAAAACTGATCGTCTCCGTAATGTTGCCCGGCCCGCCGCCGGTGACCAGGTAGATGATGTCGAACAACTTGAACGAGTCCATGGCGCGGATCAGGATGCCGATGATGATGACCGGCAGCAGCAGCGGCAAGGTGACCCGCCGGAAGGTCTGCCCCGCAGTAGCCCCGTCCACTTCGGCTGCCTCGTACAGCTCCAGGGAGATCGACTGCAGCCCGGCCAGGATGATGAGCATCAGAAACGGGGTCCACTGCCAGATGTCGGTGAGCATGATGGCGAACAGGGCTATTTTCGGATCGGCGATCCAGGCGAAGCCCCGCCAGCGCCCGCCGGTGGCCAGTTCGATCAGGTAGTTGAGCGGCCCGAATTGATCGTGGTAGATCATCCGGAACTGAAAACCGGCCACCACCGGCGCGATCATCACCGGGATGAGAAACAGGGACACCAGCAGGGTGCGGGGGCGCCGCAAACGGTTCAGCAGCAGGGCCAGCCCCGTGCCGAGCACCAGCTCCGCGGCCACCCCGAACAGGAGCAGGGTGAGGGTGACCCGCAGGGAGGACCAGAAGCGCGAATCCTGAAACAGGATGGCGCCGAAGTTCCGCAGCGCCACAAACCTGGCAGGTTCGCTGGTGGTGAGCTCCCAGGACATGAAGGCCAGCCGCAGCTCATAGAGCAGGGGGAAAACCGTGATGGCCAGCAATGTGAGGACGGCGGGCAGCACGAAGAGAATGGGTACGCGCCGTCGGCGCAGTCGAAGAAGAAGCCGGTTCTCGCTCATGGTTGCACAGCTTCCCCTTCCTCGGAGCGCCAAGGCCCCGGTATGGAAGGGTGAGGCGCCGAGGCGCCTCACCCTGAGAGTCTATCCGAGCGGAGCTATTTAATCAAACCCAGGGAGCTGTAAGCCTGCAGCGCCTTGCGCCACAGCTCGATCTGCTTCGCCCGCCCGAGCTTGTCGGTGATCGCCTCCCATTCCTTGGCCACGGCGTCCAGCGCCTGCTTGGGATTTTCCTGGCCGGCGAGGGCTTTGTTCACGTGCAGGTCCAGGGAATCCTCATACTGGGCCGCGCCGGGGATAAAGATCTCCGGATACCCGTCCGCCATGGCCGCTTCGACGCCCTTGAGGTAGTCCTGGGCCCTGGCTTCGGTGGGGAACATCTTGTAGGCCTGGGGGTTCTGGAAGTGGGTCTTCCGGTAGGGATCCAGACCGGTGAGCGCGGTGGAAACATCCTCCAGGCTGCGGTCGTAGCTGATGTGCTTGGCGACCCAATAGGCGGCTTCCTTGTTCCGGCAGTCCGCGGCCACGGCGACCACCCGGCCCACGGGCATCATCGAGCGGTGGACCACCTTCCCGCCGATCAGCCAGCCCGGCACGCGGCCGACGCCGATCTTCCCGGCAATCGCCGACTGCGAGGGGTCGTCCCCCTTCTTCGGCACGTCGGTCCATTGCACGACCATGGCCACGCTGCTCTTGATGAAGGCATCCCGCAGCTCGTCATAGCCGTAGCCCAGCACGTCCGGCGGGGAGTTCTTCAGGCTGTCCAGCATGTTCTGCAGGGCTTTCACCGCGTTCGCCGAGTTGATCTGCGGTTTCATGTCCTTGTCGAAGTAGGGGTCTCCAAAAGGCGCCCAGCGGTTGAGGAACCAGGCGAAGCTGAAGCCGCGCTTGGCGAACTCGGCTGAGCCGTAGAAGTCCCTCTCCAACACCTGCCCGGCCAGCTTCGCGCCTTTCTTGCGGGTGAAGAACTGCCCGATGTCCAGCCAGTCCTGCCAGGTTTCCGGCGCCTTCAGTTCCCTGCCATACTTGGCCTTGAACGCCGCCTTCTCCTGCGGATTTTCGATCAGGTCCTTGCGGTACTGCAGCATGAGCACGTCCCCATCGATCGGCAGGGCGTACACTTTTCCGGCGAACTTGCAGTACAGCTCCCAGAAGGGCCCCAGCACATCCGCCGCGTTGGGGTCCCAGGTCGAGGCCGGGGCCTTCTTCATGTAGTTGTCCAGCGGCTCCAGGTAGCCGTTGCCCGCGAAATCCCCGATATAAGCCGGATAGAAGGTCACCACGTCGAAGGCGCCGGTTCCGGCCACGAACTCGGTCTTCTCCTTCTCATACACCCCCTCGAAAGGCACCTCGATAATCTGAATGGTGATGCCCACCTTTTCGAAATCGCCTTTCCAGAATTCGTAGGGTTTGAGGTTATGCCCGGCATCCCCCACCACGGTGATGGTTACGTTCTTGAAACGTGGAGGATAGTCCCACTTGATGACGCTCAGCGGCGGCGGCTGGGCGACTGCCGCGGTAGCCAGGACCAGCGCGAGAATGAGCCATAGAACAGCCCCTCTATACATCTTCATAGATGTCCTCCTTTTCGCGATTCGACGACGGCGCCTCCGACGGAGGCCGGTTCCTTCGTGTACACCTATTATAGCTTATTGCCAAAAGCGACGCAAATTTTTTCTGCGGCATGGGTCCAGCGGGGCAGGCGCGCGGTAGCCGCAACCCGCCGTTTCTGGTAGAATTCGCCACCACCGGGAGAAATGCACTTGAAAGCCATCGAGCTGGCCAAAGCCTACGACCCCAAGGACTTCGAGCAGCGCCTGTACCGCTTCTGGCTGGAGCAGGGCCTGTTCCAGCCGGCGCCCCGGGAGGGACAGCGCCCCTTCGTCATCGTGATCCCGCCGCCCAACGTGACCGGGGTCCTGCACATGGGGCACGGCCTGAACAACTCGCTGCAGGACATCCTGGTCCGCTACCACCGCATGCTGGGCGAGCCCACCCTCTGGGTGCCGGGCTCGGATCACGCCGGCATCGCCACCCAGGCGGTCGTGGAGGCTCAACTGGCCAAGCGGGGCACCTCCCGCCGGGAGCTGGGGCGCGAGAAGTTCATCGAGGAGACCTGGAAAGTCAAGGAGAAGCACCACCGGGTCATCGTGGAGCAGCTGGCCCGGATCGGCTGCTCCTGCGACTGGAGCCGGGAGCGCTTCACCCTGGACGAGGGGCTTTCCCGCGCGGTGCGCGAAGTGTTCGTGTCCCTGTACGAGAAGGGCCTGGTCTACCGGGGGAACTACCTGATCAACTGGTGCTGGCGCTGCGGCACTGCGATCTCCGACGACGAGGTGGAGCACGAGGAGGTCGACTCCTTCCTGTACCACTACAACTACCCGCTGGCTGACGGCTCCGGCGCGATCGCCATCGCCACCACCCGTCCCGAGACCATGCTCGGGGACGCGGCCGTGGCGGTGCATCCCGACGACTTGCGCTATAGCGCGCTGGTGGGGAAAATGGTGGACCTGCCCCTCACCGGGCGGCAAATCCCCGTCGTGGCCGACACTTACGTGGACATGCAGTTCGGCTCCGGGGCGGTGAAAGTGACCCCGGCGCACGATCCCAACGACTACGAGATCGGCCGGCGCCATGGCCTCCCGCAGATCAACATCCTCAACCCCGACGACACCCTGAATGCCAGCGTGCCCGAGGCCTACCGGGGCCTGGCGGTGAAGCAGGCGCGCGAGCGGGTGGTCGAAGACATCAAGCAGGCTGGGCTCTTCCTGAAGGAAGAGAAGCACCGCCACGCGGTGGGCCACTGCTACCGCTGCCACACGCTCATCGAGCCTTACCTCTCGGACCAGTGGTTCGTGCGCATGCGCCCCCTGGCGGATAAGGCCCTGGCGGCCTGGGAGCGGGGGGAGGTGCGCTTCTACCCCCGGAAGTGGGAGAACACCTACACCCACTGGCTGCGCAACATCCGAGACTGGTGCATCAGCCGCCAGCTCTGGTGGGGGCACCGCATCCCGGTGTGGTACTGCGACGCCTGCGGAAAGATGACCGTGGCCCGCGAGGACCCCGCCGCCTGCGCCCACTGCGGAAGCGGCGGCATCCGCCAGGACCCGGACGTGCTGGACACCTGGTTCTCCTCGGCCCTCTGGCCGTTCTCCACCCTGGGCTGGCCGGAGGACACCCCGGACTTGAGGAGCTTCTACCCCACCTCGGTGCTGGTCACCGCCTACGAGATCCTGTTCTTCTGGGTGGCGCGGATGATCATGATGGGCCTGGAGTTCCGCGGGGAGGTCCCCTTCCGGGACGTGCTCATCCACGGCCTGGTGCGCGACATGCAGGGCCGCAAGATGTCCAAGAGCCTGGGCAACGGCATTGACCCCCTGGAGATCGTGGCGGAGTACGGCGCGGACGCGCTGAAGTTCACACTGGCCTTCCTGGCCGCTCAGGGGCAGGATATTTTAATGAACAAGGAGTCCTTCAAGCTGGGCTCCAAGTTCGCCAACAAAATCTGGAACGCCTCGCGCTACCTATTAATGAACCTGGAGGCTCACGAGCTCGTGCCCGCTTCGCGCCTGGCCCTCGACGAGGTGGACCGCTGGGTTTTCGACCGGCTGAATGCGGCGGTGCGCACCGTGCGCGAGGCGCTGGACCAGTACCGCTTTTTCGACGCGGCCCAGGCGGCCTACGAGTTCTTCTGGAGCGACTTCTGCGACTGGTACCTCGAGGCCTCCAAGCTCAAGCTGGACGACCGCAAGCTCACGCTGCTGCTGGCCGTGCTGGAGGAGTCCCTGCGCCTGCTGCACCCCCTGCTGCCCTTCCTCACCGAGGAGATCTACCAGAAGCTGCCCGGGCACCAGGCGAGCATCATGAGCGCCCCGTACCCGGAGGTCCGCCCCGAGCGCGAGCAACCCGAGGCCGTGGAGAGCTTCGCGCTGGTGCAGGAGCTGGTGCGCGCGGTGCGCACCGTGCGCGCGGAGTTCACGATCCCCTTCGACCGCCCGCTGCGGGTGGCGGTCGCCGCCGCCGCCGGGCCCCGCGAGGTCCTGCGCGACCACCTGGAGCTCGTCAGCCTGCTCACCAATGCCCGCGAGCTCGCCATCGGGGCCCAGGGCGACAGCCCGGTACTCCGGCAGGCGGACCGCAAGGGCGGCATCCCGGTGGTGGGCTCCGGTTTCGAGGCCTTCGTGCACATCCGCGAGCTGATCGACGTGGCCCGCGAGACCGCGAGACTTTCCAAAGAGCTCGCCGGCCTGGAATCGCTGACCGAGCGCACCCGCCTGAAGCTGGACAACCCGGCCTTCGTGCAGAAGGCGCCCGCGGAGGTGGTGGCCAAGGAACGGGCGAAGCTGGAAGAGTTCGCCCGGCGCCGGGAAAAGATCCAGGGCTACCTCCAGGACTTGCAACCCTGAGCATGTCAGGGGAGTCGTAATGGACATGCAACTGGTAGTGCTTTCCGCCTCCACCGGGGGGTGGGGGGCGCTGCGCCCCAGCGCCCAGGTCCTGATCGCCGCCCTGCCCCTGGTGGCGGTAGTGCTGTTGTCAGTCCTGACTTTTTTCTTTATACTGTGGGACTATAAGCGCAAGCGGCTCATCATTGAGCGCGGCGGCACCCCGGTGCCGCGGAATATCGACGAGAAGCTGCTGCTGATCGGGATCGTTGCCCTTTTCGTGGGGGTGGGGCTGCTGGTTTTCTTCGCCCTCAAGACGGGCCTGAGCGATGCGCTTCTCGGCGGGATCATTCCGACCACCGCGGGGCTGGGGATTATTACCTATTATGTCCTTGTCCAACGAAGAAAAACGAAAAGCTGAACCCGACAACGACCTGGTGCGGCGCGTGCTCGCGGGGGAAGTGGAGGCCTACGGCACGATCGTGGCGCGCCACCAGGCCCGGGTGTTCTACCTGGGCCTTAAGTTCCTGCGCCGCAGCGAGGACGCCGAGGACTTCGCTCAGGAGGTGTTCATCCGGGCCTACGAGAAGCTCGCCTCCTTCCAGGGTGGCGTCCCTTTCGCCGCCTGGCTGCACCGCATTGCCTTCAACCTGGCGGTCAACAAGTATCACCTGAAAAAGCGGCAGGCCCAGCCCGTGAGCACCGTGGATCTCCTGCCCGATTCCAGCTACTCGCCGGAGCATCGCTTCCTGAGTGAGGAGCTGGCCGAGTGGGTGCGCAAGACGCTGCACAAGATCCCGGAAATCTACCACGTGCTGATCCGCATGCACTTTTTCG
>Ga0315291_10007997_pt1 | contig 13016 bp, 10 predicted proteins | sample YL17G12_20_MG_FD_203070 | JGI IMG/M metagenome (GOLD analysis project Ga0315291, IMG submission 203070) | Sediment microbial communities from Yellowstone Lake, YNP, Wyoming, USA - YL17G12_20 | ecosystem: Environmental > Aquatic > Freshwater > Lake > Sediment | place: USA: Wyoming | collected... | reverse complement strand
CTCACCCCCAGCGGAAGGCCGATCCCGCGGCGGTCGTGGATCCAGCCGATCACCGGCTGGGCAAAGGAGGAGACCGAGTTGTAGACCGTGATCAGGAGACCGGCAGCCAGGTAGGAGTAGCCCTGTTGCAGGACCAGGAGCGCGATGATGGCGGGGAGGGCCGGGCCGTAGAGGTCTGCTACCAGGTGGGCTCCCGAGAGTACCCATACGGTGCGGGGTGCCTGGGGGAGCGTCATTGGCGTACCAACCTGACAATCTCCACACCGATCTCCCGCACGTCGTCCCGGTGGAAGCGGAAGGTGCGCCGGAGGGGGAACCGGGCCTCCACCACCTCTGTGATCTCCGCCCGGCCCGCAACGTACGATGCCAGGAACTCCCGGGACCCGGCATTGAAGATCCCGTACACAGTCGGGGCCAGGGCCAGGGCAGCGTCGATGAAGGGCCGGTCGGCGTGGGGCTTCTGGGCCCCGAAGGGCGGGTTCATCACCACCGTGTCATACGGCCCCGCCTCCCCGATCTTCCCGTGATCCGAGATGTCTGCCTGGAGGAAGGTTACGGCAACGTCCAGCCGACGGGCGTTCTCCCCGGCGGTGGCCAGGGCGGCGGGGTCCACGTCCACTCCCACGGCCCGCCGGGCTCCGGCCAGCATGGACCCGCAGGCCAGGATCCCGGTACCGCACCCCAGGTCCAGGACAACCAGGCCTTCGATATCCCCCTTTGACCAGGCATGGTGGAGGAGCCGGGCGGCGACCACGGCGGGGGTGCGGTACTGCTCCAGCGCCGGCGAGGGTGCGGGGAACCCCTCCAGCCGCTCCAATGCCATCTCCAGATGGCGGAGCCTCATCCCTCTCCCCATTCGTCCACCACGTAGTTTTCCCAGGACCGGATCCCGAGGAGGATCTCGAACTCGGCCGGGGTAAGGACCGGGACCGGGAACCGGGCCTGGTCGTCATAGGCGAGGCGCGGGCACGCGGTGTTCACATAGGCGTCGCACCCCAGGTCCAGGAGCCCCTCGGGGGTCACCTCCCGCATCATGACGAGCACCGCCCGGTCGGAGAGGCCTGCCAGCCGCCTTGCCAGCTCCAGGCGCTGCTGCCCGCTCTTCGAGGAAACGATCACACCGATCCGTTCCGCATCCCTGGCCCGCTCGATCAGCCCGAACCGCTGCCGCAGGAACCGGTCCGCCGAGACTTCCGAAACCTCCCCGGTGTACGGGTCCAGGGCCACCACCCGGGCGCCGGTGGCCAGCTGCACCCCGAGGGGATGGAAGAGGCCGGTGCCCACAAACAGGATCTCGCCGGCACCGGTCTCCCGTGCCGCACGGAATGAGCATCCCAGCACCTGCCCCGGGTGGGGAGTACGGCCGGAGCCCCCCGTTACCACCGGATCGAAACCCGCCCCGCGCAGCACCTCTGCAACAGCCGCCAGCAGGTGGACGTGCTGGACGGTGGTGACGAGGCCGACCCGGGGACCCCGGAGCAGGGGTAGGACCCGGCGGACGATCTCCGGGTCAAAATCCATGGAGACAGGCTCGTGGATCACCCGCTCGTGGGGGGCCACCGGTGCATGGCCGAAGTGGACCAGCACGTCTGCCACGTCCAGTGCATCCAGCGCCAGGTCGCAGGCGCCGTAGCAGGGATCCCCGGAGAGGATCACCGCAAAGCCGGCGGCCCGGAGCTCCTGCGCGATGGCGAATCCCCGCCGCTTCAGCCCTGCCGGGAACTGGAGGGCCACGGTCCGGGCCCCCCGCTCCCTGAGATCCCGGGCCAGTTCAGAGACCGGTCTCACTCACATGCACCCGGCCGCCGCTGACCTCCACCTGCACCAGGCGGGTGAAAGGCCGCCCGATTTCGGCAGACCCCCTCCGGATCACGACGCAGATGTCCACGATCTCGGCACCCGCAGTCTCCACGGCCTGGATCATGGCCCTCATGGTGCCGCCGGTGCTGATCACGTCGTCGATGATCACCACCCGGTCGCCCTTCTTCACCCGGTTCAGGTACAGCTCCCCTTTCGAGTAGCCGGTGACCTGGTGGACGGCAATCTCCCCGGGGAGCTGATACTTCCGTTTTCTCACGATGGTGAACGGGATATCCGTGGCCAGGGAGAGCGCGGTGCCGATATGGATCCCCATGGCCTCTGCGACAACGATCAGGTCCACCCGGTCCAGGTCCAGCACTTTCACCATGGCGGCGCAGACCTCCCGCAGGAGCGCGGGATCCACCTCAGGCACCCCGTCAGTGATGGGGTGGATGAAGTAGTCGTAGTCGCCCCGCTTCACGATCGGACAGGTCTCCAGGGACCGGATCAGTCTCTCAAGCATACAGTTCCTCCATGTCGGAGAGGAAGGATTCAACCACGCTGCGGCTGACGTGGGGCATACAGACCACCCTCAGGTGGCCGCGCCGGGTGCGGGAGAGCCGCCACCGCTCCGGTACCCGGTCGCAGTCGAAGGCCGCCACGTTCACGTCCGGGGTGGTGGCGGTGGGGATGCCCAGCACCCCCAGCCCGTCGATGAGGCGCCGGGTGTTGGCCATGCACCCCTGCACGATGGCACGCATCCCCTCTATTCCCAGGTACTCCAGAACAGCGAAGGCGGCGGCCACCGGACCGCCCGGCCGGGTGCCGGCAAGGGTGTACTCCTGCTTCACCGTCAGGTAGGGGGTGGGAATGTTGAGGAGGTCCAGCATCCGCTGCTCCCGGACCAGGAAGCAGCCGGCCGGGATCGTGGACATCCCCATCTTGTGGGGATCCACCGAGATGCTTGCGACCCCCGGGAGGGAGAAGTCAAAGGCCGGGGGATGGTCCAGGAACGGAAGGACCATCCCGCCGAACGCGGCGTCCACGTGGAGGAAGATCCCCCGGTCCAGGGCGATCTCGGAGAGGCGGGAGATGGGGTCCACCATCCCGTACTCGGTGGTCCCGGCCACGCCCGAGAGGGCAATGGTATTTTCGTCCACGAGAGCTTCCACTGCCTCCGCATCCATCCGGAACCGGCCATCCAGGGGGGCCATGCGCATCTCGATCCCCAGCATCTCGCAGGCCTTGTCAAAGGAGAAGTGGGCGGATTCAGGTACCACGGCATTGGGCCGCTCCACCGGTTTCACTTTCCGGGCGATCCGGAGGGCCTGGATGTTGGACTCGGTGCCCCCCGAGGTGGCATACCCTCCTGCACCGGGGTGGTGCATCAGGCTCCCCAGCCGCTGTACGAGCAGCCGCTCGATCTCCGCGGTTCCGGGAAATAGACCGGGATCGCCCAGGTTCGTGCACCGGAAGAGCGCATCCGCCTCCAGTGCCACCGGGTGGGGATCGGTGCACATGGAGGAGAGGATGGTGCAGGAGAGGCAGTCCTCGCCCCGCTTCCTTCCGAGGTAGGCCAGGAGTTCTTCCCGGGAACACCCCTTCTCACGCATGGGTTCGGCGGGCCGCCTCCAGGATCATCCGCTGCTCGGTCCTGGCCACCCGGTCCCGGATCTTGGCAACGGCATCGATGTTGGCCGAGAGGGATGCGATCCCGTGCTCCACCAGCCACTCGGCCATGGCCGGGTCCGACCCCGCCTGACCGCAGATGGAGGACTCAACACCGTACTTCCGGCAGACCTGGATGGCATCGTGGATGAGTTTGAGCACCGCCGGCTGCCGGGGGTTGTACATCGACGCCACGTTCTCGTTGTTCCGGTCAATGGCCAGCGTGTACTGGACCAGGTCGTTGGTGCCGAAGGAGGCGAACCGGATCCCGGCCCGGATGAAGTCCTCGATCAGGAGGGCGCTGGAAGGGATCTCGATCATGATCCCCAGCGTTGCGGCCTCCACATCCACCCCCCATCCCTGCATCAGCTGCTTTGCCTTCACAAACTCGTCCGGGTGGGAGACCATGGGGAACATCATCCCCAGGTTGCTGTACCCCTCCTTCCAGAGGAGCTTGAAGGTCTCCACCTGCATCCGGAACTGGTCCGGGCTCGCGAGATCCCGCCGGATCCCCCGCCAGCCCAGCATGGGGTTGTGCTCGTGGGGCTCGTCCTCTCCGCCCAGCATGTTCCGGAACTCGTCGGTGGGGGCATCCAGGGTGCGGACCCAGACCGGCTTCCCCGGGAAGGCATCCAGCACGATCTTGATCCCGTCGTGCAGCTCCCGGATGAACTCCCCCTGCTTACCCTGCTTCACGTACCAGCCCGGGGTCTTGTTCAGGCCCAGGATCAGGTGCTCGATCCGCAGGAGGCCCACGCCGTCTGCGCCGGTGGCCGCTGCCCGGGCCGCCGCTTCGGGGAGGGAGACATTCACCTTCACCGCGGTGGCGGTGATGAGGGGGGCACCGGCGACCGCCGCCACCGATACCGCCTTCTTCTCGGCGGCCGGGACCTCCCGGGCCCCGTCGTACACGAGGCCCTTCTCCCCGTCCACGGTGACCATCTGTCCCGGCCGGAGCACGGCCGTTGCCTTCTTGGTGCCCACCACCGCCGGGGTGCCCAGCTCCCGGGAGACGATGGCCGCGTGGCAGGTCATGCCCCCTTCGTCCGTGACGATGGCAGCCACCCTGCGCATGGCAGGGACCATGTCCGGGTTCGTCATCCGGGCCACCAGGATGTCCCCCGCCTTCACCGTGCCCACGTCTTTCACGTTGTGGACGATGACGACCCGCCCGCTGCCGATCCCCGGCGAGGCGCCCTGACCCTCCACGAGAACAGAACCCTCCCCGCACTGGGAAGCGGAAGCGGCCTGGGGCGCGGCCGCGGTCTTGATGGTGGTGATGGGCCGGGACTGGAGGATGAAGAACTCGGGTCCCACGATAGCCCACTCCAGGTCCTGGGGGACCCCGTAGTGCTGCTCCGCGATCCTCCCGAACATGGCGAGTTTCCCCACCTCCTCGTCCGTGAGGAGGGTGCTGGCCTGCTGCGGGCCGGGCACCTCCGTGAGGCGCGTGCCCTTCCTGCCGTCGGGGACAATCATCTGGATCTTCTGGGCAATGAGCCGGTCCACCACCTTCCCGGACCGCTGGTCAAAGACATACTTGTCCGGGGAGACGGTGCCCGATACCACGGCCTCCCCCAGGCCCCAGGACCCCTCGATGATGGTGAGGGGCTCCCCGGTCACCGGGTGGGAAGTGAACATGACACCGGCCTTCTCTGAGTGGACCAGCTCCTGTACCACGACCGCAATGTTCACCGTCCGGTCATCGAATCCCTGCTTTGCCCGGTAGTAGATGGCCCGGCCGCCGTACAGGGACGCCCAGCAGTGCCGGACCGCTTCCAGGAGGTCCTTCTCCCCACGGATGTTCAGGTAGGTCTCCTGCTGGCCGGCAAAGGATGCGTCCGGCAGGTCCTCGGCGGTAGCACTGGACCGCACCGCCACGATCGTCTCGGACCCCATGATCCGGTACGCCTCCCGGATCCGCTTCTGGAGGGAGGCAGCCATCCCCACCGAGAGCACCAGTTCCTTGGCCTTCCGGGATGCCTCCTCCAGGGCCGAGGAGTCCTCCACGTTCAGGTCAGCCATGGTGGCAAAGAGCCGGTCCTCGATGCCGGTCTCCGAGAGAAACCGCCGGAACGCCTGGGCCGTCACCACGAATGCCTTCGGGACTGGAAGCCCGATGGAGAACATCTCCCCCAGGGATGCACCCTTCCCCCCCACCGAGGGGATATCCTCCTTCTGGATCTCCTCAATCCTGAGTATGTCAGGGGTCTTCTTCATACACCGTCACCTCGCGGGTTGTGATACAACCTTACTCCCCAAGAGATATATTTTGCTTCTTTTCTCCCGGCACCGATCCGGGGGAGTGATCCTCACGGAAAAACCCTTCCGGGTACGCAGGCCCGGGAGAGAGAGGGGAACCTGCCACAGGATTCCTGTGGATTTCGGCCACCACCCGTCCCCCATGAGATCCCGCATTTTCCGCATCGGGGACAATTCTTGAGAAGAAGATGGTTTACGCGGGCGGATAGCCCCACCGGGTGTGGGAACGGGAGGGGGCAGGTCCCCTCCAACCACCCTCTCCCAGCCGAGGATGGCAATTCCCTGTCTGTCCTGGGGCTGAAGCGCGGCGACAGATTCTCCGCAGTCCCAGCGGTTTTTTCCATGAAAACCATGAAGAGGGGGCAGACCGACTGAATATGGGATTTGCCGTGACGTTCAAGGTACTGGTCAGCGACCCCCTGGCGGAAGAGGGCCTGGCCCTACTGCGGGAGAAGTACAGCGTGGACCTGAAGACCAACCTTCCCGAAGACGAGCTGGTGCGGATCATCGGGGGCTACGATGCGCTGGTGGTCCGCAGCGGGACCACCGTCACCGCGCGGATCATCGAGGCCGGCCACCGCCTGAAGATCATCGGCCGGGCAGGAGTTGGCGTGGACAATATCGATGTAGAAGCCGCCACGAAGAAGGGAATCCCCGTCGTGAACGCACCCGAAGGAAACACCCTCGCCGCCACCGAGCACACGATGGCCATGATGTACTCCCTTGCCCGCAACATCCCGCAGGCGAACGTGTCATTAAAGCAGCGGGAGTGGAAGCGCTCGAAATTCATGGGGGTGGAGCTGAACGAGAAGATCTTGGGCATTGTCGGGCTGGGGCGCATCGGCCGGGAGATCGCCAAGCGGGCGAATGCCATGGAGATGCGGTGCATCGCCTATGACCCCTTCCTCACAAAGGAGCGGGCAGCCCAGATGGGGGTGGAGCTGATGGCGCTGGACGATGTCATCCGGCAGGCAGACGTGATCACGGTACACACCCCCCTGACCAAGGAGACCACCCACCTCATTGATGCCGCGAAGTTTGCCCTGATGAAGGACGGTGTCCGGATCATCAACTGCGCCCGGGGCGGGATCATCGACGAGAAGGCACTCTACGATGCCCTGAAATCCGAAAAAGTGGCAGGAGCTGCCCTGGACGTCTTCGAGGAGGAGCCCCCGGTCAAGTCCCCGCTCCTGGACCTGGACAACGTCATCGTCACCCCGCACCTGGGGGCATCGACGGTGGAGGCCCAGCTGAACGTGGCCCTGTCGGTGGCAAAGCAGGTCATCACGGTTCTTTCGGGCGGGCAGGCCAAGTACGCGGTGAACGCTCCCATGATCCCGCCGGACCTGGTGGAACGGATCGAGCCCTATGCCATCCTTGCCGAGAAGATGGGCCGGTTCCTGATGCAGCTCGTGGAGGGCAGGGTCGAGACCGTGGAGTTCACCTACGGCGGGGAGCTGGCAACCCTCGCCCCCAACACCCGGTTTGTCACACGCCTCGCCCTGAAGGGGATCATGGATCCCATCCTGCAGGTGCCCGCGAACATCATCAACGCCGAGTTCATTGCCCGGGAGCGGGGGATCAGCGTCAGGGAGACCCTTACCGAGGAGTCCCAGGGGTTCCGGAACCTGATCACGATCCGGCTGAAGACCGACCGGATGGAAGAGACGATGGCAGGCACCGTCTTCACAAAGGACCGGATCCGGATCGTGGCCATCGGCGGGTACACGATGGACATGATCCCGGAGGGGTTCGTCATCGTCTCACGCCACCTGGACAAGCCGGGGGTCATCGGCCGGGCTTCCACGATCCTGGGGGCGGCCAGCATCAACATCGCCGGCATGCAGGTGGGCCGGATCCGGCAGGGCGAGGAGGCCATCATGGTCCTGAACGTCGACTCCGAGGTGCCTCCGAAAGTGATGGAGGAGATCCGGACCAAGGTCGGGATTCACACGGCCAAGTTCGCCCGGATCTGACCCCTGCCCCACGGAGACAATCCCTCCACGCAATCTTTTATACGGGGAGATCACATACCGGTAGTCCGGAAAAATTCCCAACGGGCTCGTGGTCTAGTTGGTTATGACGTCGCCTTGACATGGCGGAGATCTCGTGTTCGAATCACGACGAGCCCACTTTTGTTTTTCCGGTTACCCATTCAGTACTTTGCGGTGCCTGAATTCAGTGATGGACGGGTCCACGCCGTCCCAAAGGGCTCTCCGGTCTGCTCTTCCCGCCAAAAAGCGAGGGTTTATCCCATGCACCGCGCTACACCTCATACAGGAGAGAGGAGAACCCGGATGGACGGGAAGATGCTGCACCGCTGGGTCACGGTGAGTTCCATCGGAACGGTGGGCGTCTTCATTGTGAGCGTTGCCGGGTCCGTGTTCCTGAAGCCCGATTACCACGTCTTCATGAACTACCTCTCCAACCTGGGGACCGGTGCGGCCTCCGGTCCCCTCTTCAGCGCCGGCATGGTGGTGACTGCCGTCCTGCTGGCAATCTTCTTTGCGGCCCTGCGCCCGATCCTTGGCACCCGGCAGCGGGTCACCCTGGGGACGGTGAGCGGCCTTGCGGCTGCCGCCGGCCTCTCGGGTGTGGGGATCTTCCCCGTGGGTGTGGAACCATACCACACCCTGGCTGCAGCGCTCTTCTTCCTGTCCTCCGCCCTTGCCGTTGTGCTCCTCCACCTGGCCGTGACCGAGGACCGCGTCTCCACGCCCATCAGCCGGGCGGCCGGCGTGGCGTACGTGGCACTCGGTGTCCTCTTTGTCCTGCTGGAACGGCCCTGGGTGGAGAACCTCTCGGTGGTGGCCTTCGGGATCTGGATGCTCGCCATGGTGGAGGTGAGCCAGCGTTCCCTCCGCCGCCGCCCTGCCACGAGAAAAGGGCCGTCATCCCCTGCCCCGCAGGCCCGCACCGGCTGAATGTCCCGTTTTCCGCTGGCCCCTGCACAGGATCTCCCGTTTTCGTTCCCTTACCCTGCCGATGCATTGGAACGGGAAACCTTCCCTGGATTCTCCGGACCCCAGGCATTCTCCCCTGGCTGCTGGCGAGTACACCTGGTGGACAACCCGGTGATTGCTCTCTTTGCACCGCGCCTGTTTTTCTGTCGTAAGGAGGAAAGACAGGATGGGGAGGGGATACCGTACCGAAAGCGGGGCCGGGAAGGGGCAGCCCCTTCCCCGTCAGCACCTGGCGGGGAGTTCCTCCTGACCTCCACCCACTGGATTCATATGCGTACCCTCCCCATTGTATACAGAGCGTGAGGTCCGGATTCCCCCGCCAGGAAGGCGCGGGAGCCGAAAGACGCTGTTCCACAGGAGACATAGGGCAATGGAGAACATATCCCCGAAAGTACAGAACCAGCTGGCAATGCTCCAGCAACTGCAGCAGCAGCTCCAGACAGTCGCGGCGCAGAAGACCCAGTACGAGATGGCGATCCGTGAGTCACGGCGGGCCATCGAGGAGCTGAAGGATCTCCCCGAGGACGTGGAGGTCTTCTCCAACGTGGGCACCGTCATGGTCCAGCAGAAGAAGGAGAAGGTCCTCACCGGCCTTTCCGAGAAGGTGGAGTCCCTGGAGCTGCGGATCAAGTCCCTGGAGAAGCAGGAGAAGGCGATGCAGGCCAGGTTCGAGCAGCTCTCCACCCAGATCAAGGGGGCGCTGGAGGGAGGGAAGCAGGGCATCCCCACCGCGGACTGATCTCCCCATCGCTCCTATTTTTCGGGTAATGGATCAGCTCTGGAGAGAGTCCGGGGTTTCAGCATACCCTCTCACTTTCCCGCCCGGGATGGATGACGGGAGGGGGCATACCCCCTCCCGGACCCACCCATGAGAGGATAACCCCACTGTCAAGGGCATCCTTCGAGTTGATCTCTCGGGATGTCCCCGTCACGCCACCCGCTGCAGCAGGTTGATGGCGTTCACCATGGCCTCCACCGAGGCGATGACGATGTCGTCGCCCGATGCGCTGGCGTCGAAGACATGCCCGTGGTCATCCTCGATGGCGATCGTCACGTGTCCGATGGCGTCGGAGCCCCCGGAGATCGCCTCGATCTTGAAGTCCTTCAGGGTGACCTTCGCTGGCAGGCATCCCAGGATCGCCTTCATGGCAGCATCCACCGGGCCGTTCCCCACGGCGCTGTTGATATGCTCCTCCCCGTGCACCATGGCCCGTATCGATGCCGTGGGGATGATATGGTTCCCGGTGATGACAGCGATGTCCTGGAGGTCAATGATCTTGCCGTTGGTCGAAAATCCCATTACCGTCTCGGCAATCTCGTAGAGGTCCGCGTCCGTCATCCGTTTGCCACGGCCGGAGATGGTCTTGATCCGGGCCACGATCTCGTCCAGCTGGGGATCCGTGGGGGTGAGGTGCACCTCGGAGAGCATCTGCCGCACCGCGTGCCTCCCCACATGCTTGCCCAGCTTCAGCCTCCGGCGGTGCCCCACCATCTCGGGGGTCATGATCCCGGGCTCGAAGGTGTCGGAGCAGGCAATCACGCCATGGGAGTGGATCCCGCTCTCGTGGGCAAAGGCGTTCTCCCCGACGATGGGCTGGACCGGGCTGAGGGAGATGCCCGAGCAGCGCGAGACGAGGCGCGAAGTCTCGACGATCCGGGGCGTGTCGATCCCTGTTGCGATCCCGTAGATGGAGTGGAGCGACATGACCGTCTGGGCCAGGTCCGCGTTCCCTGCCCGTTCGCCCAGGCCGTTCACCGTCACCTGGACTTGGGAGGCGCCCCCCTCCACCGCGGCCAGGGTGTTGGCCACGGCCAGGCCGAAGTCATTGTGGCAGTGGACATCGATGGGGCAGTCCACCGACTCCCGGATCCGGGAGATGAGCTGCACCATTGCCGACGGGGTGATGACCCCCACGGTATCCGGCACATTGATGGTGGTGGCCCCGGCCGAAACTGCCGTCTGCAACACGTTGACCAGGTAATCCCACTCGGTCCGGGTCGCGTCCATCGCCGAGAAGAGGACCTGGTCGCACCGCTCCCGGGCATAGCCCACGACCTCAAGGGTCGCCTCCAGCACCTCCTCCCGGCTCTTCTTGATGGTGTGGATCCGCTGGACATCTGACGTGGGGATGAAGACATGGACCATGTCCACCCCGCAGGAAAGCGCCGCGTCCACGTCCCCCCTGGTCATGCGGGCCAGCCCGCAGACGTTGGCGGAGAGCCCCATCCGGGCGATGGCAGTCACGGTCTCCCGCTCGGAGTCGGAGGATGCCGGGAAGCCGGCCTCGATCACATGGACCCCGATGTCGGAGAGCTGCTGCGCTATCTCCCGCTTCTGGTCAAGGGTGAAGGAGATGCCCGGCGTCTGTTCCCCGTCCCTCAGGGTGGTGTCGAAAACAGTGATCTTCTTGCGTGCGTGGTTAGGGGTGAAGAAAACAATACCCCACAGCCTTCATTTTCTGGGACATGGTTAAGAAGTGTGCGGTCATCCTATAAAAAGGTGGCACGGGAACGGCGCCGTCTGGCGGGGAACGATATGTTTAATAGGCGGGTTTTCCAATCTTAAGAAGCACTTGCCCGCCTTAACTCAGCCTGGTAGAGTGCGCGGCTGTAGTTTGGTTTACCGTTGAGGTAACTGCGCAGCTACCGCGACGTCCCCGGTTCGAATCCGGGAGGCGGGATCCGATTTCCAGGTGCACCGTGCCCAGGTAGTGTAGTGGCCTATCATGTCGGCCTGTCACGCCGACGACTCGGATTCGAATTCCGACCTGGGCGTTCAAAATACCCATTCTTTGACCCGCGCATCACAAGAACCAACAATAAAAAAACGATTGTGAGTTGTGCAACCAGAAAAGAGGTGCACTCTCTGAAGAAATCCATTGTAAAAGTCGTCCGGGTTGGCACACGGGGGAATTCTCTTTTTCAACGACGGACCGGACGCACTAAACGGCAAGAAACACACAACAGGCGAAGTATCCTTCACGGACGATTGATGAAGCGGTTTTTATCCGGAACAACCCGGAAGGCACACAAAATGTAATGGAAATGAGAACCTTACGAAAATCTACGTCCTGTTCCTGATATCGTATTTTCCGGTGATGTACTGCCATCTGCTGTAATGATACGGGTCAAGACCCGGTCCCATGGATTCTAACGTTTTCAATTCAACGGCATCCGCATAATCCAGCCTGACAGACAACGATTTCCCACCGGTTGTGAGATGGATGATGGTATAGGATCCTAACCGGTATCCCCCGATATACTCATCGGGAACATACGTGATGATCGTCGGCTGCGTGGTTTCAATAAATGCGTATCCCGTATCCTGGTAATCATATTCCTCGGAACACCGGATCCCAACCGCCATATGTTCACTGTAGTCAAACAATACGACGTCATATCCCATATCCCTCAAAAGATATGCGAGCAACAGGGATTTGGCGGAGCAGACACCCGTATTATCCCGTAACGTTTCATAGGGAAATTTCCAATCCGACCTGTTCGACCAGTCATAGGGGATATGTTGTACAGCACTTATCGCAACCCGGGGATCTTTATTGGAAAACGTCTGGAGAAAACTCTTCAGAAAATGATCCTGATCCTCATTCTCAAGTAATTCGAGTATCACCTCTTTGGTATAATTACTAATATGTGTGGGATTCCTGTCGGTACATGTCGTATGGTCCCTTGTACGTAGTAACCGGTATGGTGCCGGCAAAATCCCCATATTTATACATTAACATCGTTGTTTTCGGTTGGGTCATCAGAGAGGAATAGTTCTGGGTGGTTGAGGGCGTTGGGATTACGGTACGAGAGGTTGTTGTGGGGTTTGTTCTCACCGTATCATCCGTTTTCACTCCTGCTCTCGCGGCATCAGCGGCCGTGGTGTCATATCCCACAATGTCGCCATGAGCGTCTCTTATGGGAACGATGAGATTCTCATATCCCCGGTATGTATCCCACCACGATTGCGGGTGAATCGATGAAGGCGTTTGCCCGGATAAGGCAGGTGATATTTCTCCCAGTGTCACTGGTTGCGTACCATTTGATTGATTCATGAGCGGCACGACAGCAACGCCCACTACCATCACAAGGACAATCAGTGCGAATATCAGCCTGCTTCCCTTCCATCGTATCGTGTTGCCCCCCAGACGATGATGATAGAATACGTACAACCCGTACAATCCTATCAAACGCGGAAGTATCAATACCTCGGCAGCCATCGCCGAAAGCAGGGCGAGGAGAATCCCAATCGCTTTTCCATACCATGTCCACCCGAGAGATGTGGTTCTGCACAGGTAGGTCGCGATCAGATATGCAAAC
>Ga0315291_10007996_pt1 | contig 13017 bp, 16 predicted proteins | sample YL17G12_20_MG_FD_203070 | JGI IMG/M metagenome (GOLD analysis project Ga0315291, IMG submission 203070) | Sediment microbial communities from Yellowstone Lake, YNP, Wyoming, USA - YL17G12_20 | ecosystem: Environmental > Aquatic > Freshwater > Lake > Sediment | place: USA: Wyoming | collected... | reverse complement strand
GCGTCAAAACAACCTTATTCCTCCACCCAATCTGACTGATCGCAATCTGACTCATAGCCGCATTAAGCGAATAAAGCGACCTGCCAGAACCCCCACAAACCACACAATCAGCCGACTTCAAACTCTCATACAAATCATAAAGCTCCTTCCTCCTCAAACCACAAAGATTGTCCCGAATCCTGTTGATGTAACCAATACGACAAACCTTGCTCCTGATTTTCCCCAACCCCAAATAAACAGAAACATACACAATTTATATTTAACTTACGCACCCACGACTGGAAAACACACACGCAACAACGAACAAGACCAGCCACGCGCCAAAATCAACACACGTGCCAGAATAGACAGGGACACCGCCTTCACGCAAGCAGCAGACGCCAAAGAAACACTTCGGAACAGAAATCAGCGAACTAGGCGAAAAATGCCACTCTCTCGACACTTACACATGGGGCTTCAACCAACAACAAACCAACTTCTAATGCAACAACTGCCGCCACAAATGGACCGAAAACCGAGTCTAACAGAGACCGGCAACACAGGCATCGAAAAGACTAATTCACACAACGAGAAATTATACACCAACGGAGCAACACACGCCATGGACACAACCACCAAAACAATAGCAAAACAACGCATTCAAACGCTATTCACATTAGCTGAAGAAAAATTCAGGCAAGAACCCCAACTCGCCCAACACTACGTTGACGTGGCCAGAAAAATAGCCATGTCCGCCAAAATCCGTCTACCCAAACACTACACGCGCCAAATCTGCAAACACTGCAAAAGCTTCATACCAAGCAAGAACTGTCGCGTAAGAACCCGGCAAAAACGAGAACCCCACATCGTAATCACCTGCCTTAAATGTGGCAAGCACACCAGGATACCACTAGACAAGAAAAAGAAAGGTCAAGACAATGAGCAAACTCACCGCCGGAAAAATACGATTCATAAAGAGGAAACTCTGGGACGAAACCCCCACAATCGGGATAGGCAAGAGCGGAACATCAACTTCACTGCTTGAAGAAATAGAGAAACAACTCAAAAAGAACAAAATGATCAAAGCCAAAATCCTGAAAACCGCCCTTGCCGAACATGAAACCAAAGAAATCGCCACAACAATCGCCCAACAAACAGGCGCCACACTCGTAGAAGTCAGGGGCCACACATTCATACTATACAAGCCACATGGCAAGTGAAAGCCTTTATATGTTTCCTTATGATTTTACTGAAGGAAACCTAGAGAGGACAAACAGTATTGGTAACTCCCAATGATGTCCCAGCATCCAAATTCATTCAAAAACTAGCCAAATACCTTAAAGAAAACGTTGACGCAGTGACCCCGCCGACATGGGCAAACGTAGCAAAAACAGGTACCCACGTTCAACAGCAACCCCAAAACCCAGACTGGTGGTACGTCAGATGCGCGTCAATACTCAGAAAAATCTATGTTTACGGCCCAATAGGCATCCAAAAACTGAGGGCCGATTACGGCGGGAGAAACAGCAAAGGCGTCAAACCCAAACACGCCACAAAAGCAGGCGGCTCAGTCGTAAGAAAAGCACTACAACAACTCGAAGCCGCAGGATATATCGAGATAATGAAGCCCCGCGGCAGAAGAGCCACGCCTACCGGAAGAAAAATTCTCAAAGAATTAGCTGAGGAACTCGGCAAAGAATTAACCAAGGAGCATCCAGAACTCCAGAAGTACCAAAAAGGTGAGTGAAATGTCAGATGAAGAGCTGGAAGAGCTCCGCAGAAGAAGACTTTCAACCCTGCAAAGACAAGTGACAGATGAACAGAGAAGCGCCAAAGCCGAACAGCAGATGGAACAGCAGAAGCAAGCCATGCTGAGAAGCATACTTACACCTGAAGCGAGACAGAGGCTGGCAAACCTCAAAATGGTAAAACCAGAATTCACAGATCAGCTTGAACTCCAACTGATCCAGTTAGCGCAACAAGCAAAAATACCCGTACCCCTGGCGGACGAACAACTCAAGAAAATACTCATCCAACTCCAAGCTCGCAAACGTGAAACAACAATAACGAGGAGATAGAAAATGACTCGGAACAAACCAACAGCCAAAAAACGCCGACTAGCGAAAGCAGGAAAACAGAAAAAAGCGGTCCCGACATGGGTAATAGCTAGGACAAGTGGAAAATTCAGGCAACACCCCAAAAGAAGACAATGGCGAACCAGAAAAATACGAGCATAGGAAGAGGGGTTTTCATGGAAAAAGAGAACAAAGAAGAGAAACAAGAAGAATTGACTGATCTCACAGAAGAACTTAAGGAAGAAGAACCCTCAGTACAAGAGGCAGAGAAGGAAACAGAAGCAACAGAAGAAGAAATACCAAAACCTGAAGAGAAAGAAGAAGCCAAACCTAAGAAAAAGAAAGGCGAAGAAGAAAAGGAAATAGTTGAAGAACGAACCTACACCGTGCCATTAGGCAAAGCATCGATCTCGCCACCTAACAAAAGAACACCCCGCGCGGTACACATTCTGAAAAACTTCATAATCAAACACATGAAACTGCAAGCAAAAAAAGAAGGGGAAACTGAAGAGGAAGAAGAACTCCCACAGCTTATCATAAGCAACGAAGTAAACGAGAAGATGTGGGAAAGAGGGATAGAAAAACCTCCCAGAAAAATCCGAATACGAGCTGAAAAAGACAAAGAGGGTAATGTGACAGTTTACTTGGCTGAAGGAGACTAATCCTTGGCCATATTCCTGTCAAGTCTTGTTGGAACCGCAAGCCTAGGAGTCTATTCGCTCGCAACAGACCGTTTCTTCATGGTCCCAAATGCAGTGCCACTAAAGAAAGCCCAAAGACTGAGTGAGTGGCTGAAAGTCAAACTCATACAGACGTCAATAGGCGGATCTGTGCTCATCGGAGCGCTTGCCTGTGCGAACTCCAATGGAATATTGCTCCCCTCATTCATCAGAGAAGAGGAGCTTGGGACAATACAAAGATGTTTTGATGGAAACATCACCATAATGGAAACCAAGAAGACTGCCTACGGAAACCTTGTCTTGGCAAATGACCAAGGAGCAATTGTTGACTCTCGACTAAAAACGGCAGATGTGGAAAAGATATCCGAAACGTTGGGAGTCGAGGTTGCACGAAGCGAAATTGCCGGGCTGCCTTACGTCGGTTCGCTCGCCGTCGCTACAAACAAGGGCGTCTTAGTCCATCCTTTGTTGAAAGACACAGAACGCAGACTTCTTGAAGATCTATTGAAGGTTCCTGTTGATGTAGGCACCATCAACTGCGGCTTGCCCTACATCGGAACAGGCCTTATAGCGAATCGTCACACCGCCATCGCGGGCTTATTGACAACTGGACCCGAGATATTTATAATAGGGAATGCCTTGGATGTTGTAAAAGAGGATGAGCAGGTTGAAAATCTTCAGAGTCACCGGTGAAATCTTCAAGCCCAACTTAAAAACCTCGTTCAGAAAAGAGATCATAGCCGAAAAGCCTGAACACGCAAAAGAAAAAGTCTACGCTGAGTTGGGCAGCAAGCATCGCGTAAAACGTCACCACATCAAAATCACGAACGTCGAAGAAATCGCGCCCCAAGACATCGAAAATCCACTTTTGAAGAAGTTTGTCATGGGAGAAGAAGAAGTTGGCAAGCAAGAGTGAAGAAGAATTTCGCAAGTTGAACGTTGAACTGCGGCTTCTTGAGCAGACAGCCGAAGCCCTGCAGTCCAGGGCGAACATGATCAATTCAGCCCTGGCAGATCTTGCCTACGCTCAAATGACGTTGGAAGGCTTGGAGAAAGAAAACGAGAAATCGGAACTTCTTGTACCCATAGGTGGCACCTCCTATGTTAGGGCAAAACTCGATAATCCCGACAGGGTAATTGTCGGAATGGGCGCAGGAGTTTCAGTGGAAAAGACCCGACAAGAGGCAAAAGAAATTATCAAGAAACGCCAGCAAGACTTGGACAAAGCAAGGACATCTGTACAACAACAGTTTGCTCAAGTAGCAGAGAGAATCAGCCAAGACAGAGAAAGAATCGAAGCCTTAGTTGCAGCGGCAAGAGAAGGGAAAACTCAGCAAGATGTTTGAGAAGCTCAAATCCGGTTTAAAAGGACTCGTAAGCAAGGTTACAACAACCGAGTTGAAACCTGAAAACGTACGCCCAATTCTTTCTGATTTCAAGTTAAACCTTGTCGAAAATGACGTGGCCTTTCCGGTGGCCGAAAAAATCTGCGCTGAAATGGAACAACGGCTGGACAGAGTTCAAGTCAAACGACTTGAAGATCGCACCAAAATCGTGGAAAGGAACCTGCGAGAAGTTCTTCTAGAAATCATGCAAACCAACAACAAGATAAACTTACTGAAAGCCATAGAAGAAAAGCGCAGAAAAGCAGAACCATACGTTATCGTCTTCGTTGGAATAAACGGGACAGGAAAAACCACGACAATCGCGAAAATATGCCACTTCCTGAACAGGAATGGGTATTCAGCCGTAATAGCATGTAGTGACACTTACCGTGCAGGCGCCATTGAGCAAATGGCAGAACACGCAAAACGACTCGGTATCAAAATGGTGAAACATGAATACGGTGCCGATCCAGCAGCTGTAGCCTATGACACAATTAGCCACGCAAAAGCCCATGGAATCAATGTTGTCATGGTCGACACGGCTGGCAGGATGCAGACAAACCAAAACTTGATGAATGAACTTTCAAAAATCAAGCGAATCGTGAAACCAGACCTCACGTTACTAACACTCGACTCATTAATTGGAAATGACGCAGTAATGCAGGCAGAGGAATTCCACAAAGCCGTCGGAATAGATGCAACAGTACTTACTAAAGTCGACGCAGACGTAAAAGGAGGCTCAGCCCTCAGCGTCACCTACGTCACTAAGAAACCAATTTTGTTCATCGGAACAGGGCAAACATACGACGATCTAGAAGAATTTAAGCCCGAAAAGTTTGTCGAAATGATTCTCAAATAGTGGAATAACAGAATAATGCACTGGCATGCAACTAACATTATTCTAGAAGTTTCAAAAGTATCGCCTTCGCAGAATACAATCGGTTTTCGCTCTGTTCGTATATAGCTGATCTAGGATCTCGGATAGCGTCGCCTGTTATCTCGTACCCTCTATGGATAGGCATGTCATGCATTATACACGCACTACTATTCTTCAAAAGTTCCTCGTTGATTTGGTACGGCATCATTTGTTTGAGGCGTTTCTCTTTTTCCGCGGCGAATTTGGGGGCGGTGAAGAATTCCATGTCAACCCAAGTATCGGTATAGACGAAATCGGCTTCCTCAACAGCGTGCTTGACATCAAGGGTTGTCTCCCATAGTCCGGTTCTCTTTGCAGCTTTGAGAAGTTCCTCATCTCTTGAAGACTCATTGAAAATAGGAGTCACTGTGGTTATCTTGACGCCGGTTTTTGTGCATCCTTCAATGAGCGAGTTGCAGACGTTGTTGTGAATGCCAATGTAGGCCAGTTTGGACCCCTTAAGCCGACCGCTCCGTTCCTTAATCGTTATCAAGTCGGCTATTGCCTGGCTGGGATGATACTTATCATCACAACCATTAATCACCGGAACGCGAGAAGCTCCCGCCATGGTTTGCAGGTCCGCGTTCTTCAGCAGTCTCGCCATGATACAGTCAACATTCCTCGACAGATATTGAGTTTCATCGCCTAGATCAGCTAGAGCGAAGTTCGTCGTTCTCCAATCGATGAACAGAGCATGACCACCAAGTTGAGTCATGGCAACCTCGAACGAAACCCTAGTTCTGGTTGAAGTCTTCTGAAAAACCAAAGCGCATGACTTGCCTTCCAACGCTTTGTGTAACTTTGTAGGATTATGTTTGATCTCGATGCCTTCATCAATCATTTCAGTGAGTTGCCGCCCACTCAACTCTTTGAAGCTAAGGAGATGCATGTAACAGGACACCAAGCCTTCAACAATCTGCACTAATTATAAGCTTTATGGAAACCTTTTTTCCATAGCATCACGTCTTCAATTGGAAGCACAATAACATGATCCTCATAGTTGCCTCAAACAAGGACACAGGTAGTCTCAACATAAAGAAACAGATTCTGAGCAACTACCAATTCAGTGAAAAACCAGAAACGTTCGAATCAAATCCGATCCATGAGATCAGAATTTCTGATAAGTTGGTCCGACTCGTAACTTTGAACGATGAAAGCGTTTACGCACAAAACCTTCCGAATTATTTCATGGATCTGGAACTCGTAATTTTCATCTCTAGGCATAGCAGCCTCAGCGGGACTCCGACCTTGTCAGTACACGCGCCAGGCAACCTTGGGGAGGCAGAACTTGGCGGACTTCCAAGAAAAGTCTCTGTTTCGCCTGCCAACGCAATGAGAGAAGCACTGCTTACTATGATGAGAGGCAAAGAACAGAGGAAACTTGAATACGAAGTCTGTTACGAGGGCACCCATCACGGACCGTCATTAGATGTTCCCACAATGTTTGCCGAACTCGGGAGTCGACCTCAACAGTGGAACGACGTAGAAGCTGCCTGGATTGTGGCAAACTCGACAATGAATGCAATCATGCGATTCGGCGATCACAAGACCCGAGTTGCATTGGGAATAGGTGGACCTCACTACAATCCAAAGTTCACCCGAATGGCAATGGAGGAGGGATTCGCCTTTGGACACATTATTCCGAAATATGCAATTGCGAAGATCAACTCAGCCATCCTCAGACAATGTATCGAGAGGACGATGGAAAAAGTAGAGATGATAATCCTTGATTGGAAAGGAATAAAGGGAGAGGACAAAGAAGCACTTGTCGATCTTCTCGAAGATGTGCATACTCCATTCGAAAAAGTCTAGAACAGATACTTCTTGGAACGTTAACTTAACGCGGGGAAAAGTTAATAGAAACGCTTGCCTTATCTTCCAAAGCCTACAGTAACGTTTATATTAATTTGGAATGCTGAGAATGCGATAATCATGGGCTTAAGAGATTTCCTAACTCAATGCGCAAGAACGCTGAAATTGGCTGTCAAACCAGGGAGAAGCGAGCTTTGGCTATCGATAAAGATTTGCCTCTTGGGAATAGGGGCAGTAGGGCTTATCGGTTTTGTCATCAAACTGCTCTCTTCCGTGATTCAGCCCGGAACCTCCGCAACCTAGAAGGAATGCATCCGATGGAAAAACCTGATGCATCCACAGCCAAGATCTTTGCTGTCAAAACAACAACCGGCCAAGAAAGAAACGTTGCGAAACTTGTTGCTGCCAAGATCGAAATGAACAAAATACCAATAAGAGCAGTTCTTGCACCCGAAACGCTAAGGGGATATGTTTTCATAGAAGCCGAAGGTCCGCACCTCGTGGAAGAAGCAATAGCAGGAATAAAACATGTACGCTCAAGAATTCCTGGAATAGTGAGTTTCGCCGAAATCGAGCGGTACATAGTAAAAAAGCCGATCATTGAAGAACTACATGAAAGCGACATAGTGGAAGTGACAGGCGGACCCTTCAAAGGAATGCGAGCAAAAATAACAAGAATAGACAAGACAAAGGCAGAAGTAACTCTAGAGCTGCTGGAAGCAACTTTCACGTTACCAATAACGGTTAACTCAGAATACGTTAAGCTTGTGGAGAGAGCAAAGATCGAAACCAGTGGTGAAGCATGAGATGACCGACAAGAAAGTGGTAGAACTTCTAGTGAGCGGTGGACAGGCGAATGCTGGTCCTCCATTAGGTCCAGCTCTTGGACCTCTCGGTGTCAACGTGATGGCTATTGTGAATAGGATCAACGAATTAACTAAGGACTACTCGGGAATGAAAGTTCCAGTCAAAGTCATCGTTGACCCTGATACAAAGCAGTTTGAGGTGACTGTTGGAACACCCACAGCATCCGCGCTGATCGTTAGCGAACTAAAGATAGAGAAAGGTTCGGGAACGCCAAGCACGCAGAAAGTCGGAAACCTTACCATAGAGCAAGTTATTCGTATAGCCAAAATGAAACGAGCGGAGCTGCTAGCGAAGACTTTGAAAGGAGCCACTAAGGAAGTTCTTGGTGTATGTGTCAGCATGGGGGTCACTGCTGAGGGAAAAGACCCGCGTGAAGTTCAGCGAGAAATTGACAATGGTAAGTATGACGCAATGTTAAGCAACAGTCATTGACAAGCGAATATTTTTATAACCGCACCCCATTCCCTCAATGGCACGAGGACTATAAATTGCCCTTAGACCAGAAGACAATCCTTGCTGCGGTGAAAGAAGCAAAGGAAAAGTCTCAAAAAAGGAAATTCAATCAGTCGATAGAACTCATTCTGAAACTGCAGGACATTGACATGAAAGCGCCGGAAAGCAAAATCCAAGAAGTCGTGGAACTTCCATATGGACTGGAAAAACAAAATAGAATATGCGTAATCGCCTCAGGCGAACTTGCGATGAAAGCCAGAAAAGCCAACGCCGACCATGTTATCGAAAGAGCCGACCTTGAATCAATAGCGGGCAAGAAACAGGAAATGCGCAAAATCGCCAACGAATATGACTTCTTCATAGCAGAAGCCCCATTGATGCCTCTCGTAGGCAAAACATTGGGCTCAGTTCTCGGGCCGAGAGGAAAGATGCCCATACCGGTGCCACCGTCTGCCGACATCGCGGGACTGATGACTAAACATCGCAAGACGATCGTTGTGAGATTGCGCAACCAACCAATGTTACAGAATCGAGTTGGAATGGAAAACATGAAGGACGAAGAGATCACGGAAAACGTGCAGGCAGTTCTAAGGGTTTTAGAGGGAAAACTCAAGAAAGGAACAAAGAACATCAAGTCTTTGTTTATCAAGACCGCCATGGGTGCACCCGTGAAGATTAAACCTTAAGGAAAAGAGGAAAAGCCATGCCGTCAGAGCAAGTTTTGCAGCAAAAAGTCAAAAAAGTCGAAGAGATATCCGATCTTCTTAAAGGTTACAGGATAATTGGCATCGCCAGCCTACAGAAAGTCAGAGCCGCCCAACTGCAAGAATTCAAGAAAAACTTGGCAGACAAAGTCTTCATGAGAGTGTTGAAGAACACGCTGATGAAGCTTGCTATTGAGAATTGCGGAGAGAGAGCAGACCTGAAGAAACTCGAGGAATACATGACAGGATCAAATGTGTTCATGTTCACAGATTTAAACCCCTTCAGGCTCGCACTCATCCTAAAAAGAGGGAAAGTCAAAACAACTGCTAAGTCAGGCGATATAGCCGCCTTTGATGTCGTAGTCCCAGCGGGAAACACGGGACAACCTCCAGGTCCAATAATCAGCCAGTTGAATGCAGTGGGCTTGCCAACTCGAATCGAGTCTGGAAGTGTCTGGATTAACAAGGACACTTTGGTTGTCAAGAAGGGCGAAGAAATCAACGAAAGACTTGCGAGTATACTTTCGAAGCTAGGAATAAAGCCTGTGGAAACAGGACTCGCGTTGACGGCTGTGTTTGACGAAGGTTTGATTATAACTCAAAAACAGCTTATGATTGATGTGGAAGGGACAAGAAAGGATTTTGCAGACGCCCATGCGGAATCATTCGGTTTATCATTAAGCATCGGCTATCCGACAGAGGAAAACATAGCGGCGCTTCTTCAAATCGCCAACAAAGAGGCGTATGCATTGTCCATGGGTGCTGCAATACCTACCAGAGAAACAATAGAGGATCTGATAAGAAAGGCACATGTCGAAATGCTAGGTTTAAGTAGCAGAGTTCCCACGTTAGAGGGAAAAGCGACGACTGAAAAAAGTTAAAATAGCCGATATGCGAGGTGAAAAGGTATGGAATACATTTACGCTGCAATGCTTCTCCACAAAGCCGGAAAAGAGATCAACGAGACAAACCTAACGCAAGTCTTAACGGCAGCAGGCATAAACGCTGATGCAGTCCGCGTTAAAGCACTAATAGCATCACTCGCTGAAGTCAAGATTGACGAGGCAATAAAATCGGCTCCAACTATGATGGCAGCTCCAGCCGCCGCAGCACCTGCAGCCGCACCAGCAACAGAGGCAAAGCCAAAGGAAGACGAAAAGAAGAAGAAAGAAGACGAGAAACAGAAAGAAGAAGCAGCGCTCGAAGGGTTAGGCGCGTTATTCGGCTAACTTTCCAAATTCTTTCTTATTTTCGGGAATTTCAATACGACATTCAGAAATCTAAGTGGGCGATGGTGAAACTGTTTCGTGAACAGGTGCCTTCTTCGATGACAATTCTTTGAAGATCACCAAAGGCGCCCATCCACAAATTATCATCAAAGTTCCTGGGAACGGTCTCTGCAGGTAATTCAGCAGCAACACCACGAAGATGAAGAAAGACAGAGTCATTGCCACAGCAGCTGCAATGGCGAACCGCCGCCCATATTTCTTGGAGGTCTGAATCCCGAGTAATCCTGCGAAAAAGAAATCACCTAGTCCTAGGCGCATCATCAACATGCCCTTCTCAGTGAATTCCAATGGGATTATTGGAATTGAGACCATAACAGGCAAATTAAGACCGCTCGTAACGTTAGCTGCTTCGATCATCGTTCCGGTCACCAAGACCAGAACAATGTCCATAAATGTTATCAGAACACCGAATATTGCGGTCGCTTTCCAAGTAAACAATCCTACCAAGTAAAGCGTGATCAGAACGGCGAAAACGAGCCCATAGATGTTGGACAGATAGAAAATCCATGCTGGTGTATCCCTAGCAAAAACATAAAGCAAAATGAATATCACCGGAGGCAGGACTCCCACGTACCAACGATTTTTTGAGAAGAGGTAACCAAAAGTGAAGAGAAGGATACTATACGCAAAGAGAAACATCACCATCAAAACCAAGGTGATCTGGCGAACAAAGACTATGAGAAATATCATAACAGACATGAAACCTACGAGCAAGGCAGCATCCCAAACCCCAATCTGCCTTTCCTGCATGGTACCCTTCAATTTGCCTTCAGTTTTCTGGTTGAGGTACAATGAGACCAAGGTAATCGCGAAAAGCGTTAGAGGCATGGCTACGTCGAAATCCATGCAGCCAACATTAGAAAGACAGACATTTATCCCTTTATCTCACATTCTTCGATTTTCTTTGTAACCCAGAAACAATAACGTCTTCCTAGTACTTGGTTGCTAAGGCAGCATTCAATACGGCCAGAGAAGAAAACAAGGCCTCCTCAGTTCTTACGGTTTCAGTTCCCTGGAACGGCATTGTATTGACGACGAAGTCAACAAGATCAGACAAGGAAAGACCTTCACGCGCAACGATTTCCTTCAACCCTGCAGTCGGGGCACCAAAAGCTACTAGAGTATTATTAGCATGTTTCCATCTTTTAGCTATTTCATCGGATATTTCGTGAAACGGAACACCGTACTTCGAGGTGCCAATCGTTAGTCCAAAATCATCATCTTTCAACATTTTCCCGAATGAACGTTTCTCCAGAGTGACCTTGTACCCCCAATACGCGGACACGTCGTCACGATTTGCCGGCTCAGCCTCTAGACGCTCTCGAAGGTTCACTATTTTCACAGTAACACGCTTATGAACGGACAATTGTGCCTTTCTTACCAGCGCGGGTTTTTCCACGCCTATATCGATCAAGGCACCCTCCTTTGTTGTGGACAGTACTACTCCTTCTCTGTATTCGCCGATTTTCAGATCTTTGCTGCTACGAGGCAAAGGATGATGGGGGGTGCGCAATGGGGGAAGGATTCCGGCGTATTGTAGTTGAGGTTCGAGTTTGAATAGTCTTTTTCGAAGGTATTGTGGGGTTTCAATGTAAGCAAGCAATTTACCGATCAGGTTCATTTCATCTGACTGTTTTTCATGAGGACTGTTCGGGTAGACAATGATTTCAGAGACTCTGAAGATGGCTGCAGCGCGTCCAATTAAACCAATCTTTGATGTTTTTTCACGCAGGTGCGGAGTATCAGAGACAACTGATGCAGGGATTGCTATCGACAGTTTTTTCATGTTTAACCCGGCTCTTCCATGTGCACTGGATGATGTTATTGAACATTCGGCTTAAAAGCTGAAGGCATTATACGATATTTAGAATGTTCGAGTGCGGCGGTGAAACTGTTGGTAAAGGCAACGATTCTGGACGATTTTGATGCCGTGAAGAGAGTTGACAAGAGTAACATGCTTTCCTTTTGCGTGGATGCCGCGAAGCATTATGGAAGCGCAGCCAAGCTGACCGAAAAAATTGAGATCAGCTATTCCAAGCCGAAAACGGTCATCGTTGGCGGAATGGGGGGTTCTGCTATCGGTGGGGATCTTTTGAAGGACTGGGCTCGAAGCAGGGTGACGGTTTCAATTGAGGTGTGCAGGGACTACAGTCTCCCAGCATACGCAGATCGAGAGACACTTGTGGTTGTGACAAGCTATTCCGGGGAAACTGAAGAAGCGTTAAACGTCTTTTTAGATGCTGTTAAGAGAAGATGCATGATTTTCTGTATAAGTTCGGGCGGGGTCTTGCAGGAATTCGCTCATAAACTAAGCATTCCTCATTTGCTTGTTCCAGGCGGAATGGCCCCTCGAGCAACATTGCCGTATTTGTTTATGCCTTTACCGGCAATTCTGGAAAAGGTCGGACTTGTTTCAGGGCTCAAAGAGGAGTATTTAGAAACGGTCAGAATTTTGAAGCAGGTCAGCACGGAGAATTCTCTTAACAGACCATTAAGTGATAATTTGTCTAAGAAGTTGGCATCAGAGATCAAAGGAACGATTCCGTCAATCTATGGTTTCGGGATCTACAAGTCTGTTGCTCAACGTTTTAAGACGCAGGTCAATGAAAACAGCAAGAACCCGGCGAAGTGGGAATTCTTTCCGGAACTTAATCATAATGAAATCGTAGGCTGGGAAGGGGTACGGGAATTTGCAGAGGTGCTCTCCGTAATCTTCATTCGCGATCAGCTTGAACCTGAGGAAATAAGACAGAGAATTGAAGTAACCAAAGACATAGTCAGCCACAAAACGCGAAGACTATCCGAGGTTTGGAGCAGAGGAGAGAGTGATATGGCGAAGATGTCATCTGTCATATGT
>Ga0315291_10007992_pt1 | contig 13018 bp, 10 predicted proteins | sample YL17G12_20_MG_FD_203070 | JGI IMG/M metagenome (GOLD analysis project Ga0315291, IMG submission 203070) | Sediment microbial communities from Yellowstone Lake, YNP, Wyoming, USA - YL17G12_20 | ecosystem: Environmental > Aquatic > Freshwater > Lake > Sediment | place: USA: Wyoming | collected... | reverse complement strand
CCACGACCATACAGTCTCTTCCCCACCCTCTTTCCTTCCCATGGAGGATACTTCCACTCATGGATAGGTTCAGGAGAAACCACATCCACGTGCCCATTTAAGATCAAGGATTTTGCGGAGGACTTGCCTTCAAGCATACCAATGACATTAGGGCGACCTTCATAGTCCAACCCTGAATCTGAAAATGCCTTATGTTTGCTGACCTGATCACGCTTGGCTTCAAATGCTACCACCTTCAAATTGAGAGCCGCGTATAACTCTTGGATGTACTTTTGGCCTGTTCCCTCGCTCCCGACCACAGTGGGGATCTGTACGAGAGTTCTCAACGTCTGAACAATCTCCTCTTTTTCGTCTTCTATGATTTTGCATACTCTATTCTTTGCTTCACTCATCTTCTGTTTTCGTTGTGCCGTGGACATCGAAACCACCTCCGAGGTCAAAATAAGATCAGCTTGCAATGGCCGCCCTCCCAGAGGAAAGAGGGAGGGAAGCCACGCCCTATAAGGCGTGGTTTCCCGGTAAGATAGTTTCCTTCTATATTGTGCCCCTTGACCTCATCTCCACCTGGCACGTTTCAATACTATCAACACTCAACTCTTCTGTCAAAAAAATAGAACTGTTCCCTTTTTTTCGATCATCCTAGTGAAGCTCCCCGCCCACAGGGTGGGGCTTCCGGGAGATGTAGATACGATTACAGGGTCGGCTTTCCTCCCCGCCCCTGCCTACAGGCAGGAAGGCGGGGCATCCAGCCGACTTGCCCGTGATGCGTCTCAGAACAGGTTGGAGATGGGTATCGGAAGAGCTTGACGGCGGCAACCTTTTTCTGCACGGTCAGCCCTCACTGATGGCAACCATTCCATGGCAGAATCAACAATGTACCTATTTGCCCATCACTTTCCGAAATAACCGCATTTGTGGAGCCCCACGGGCATAGCCCGTGGCACCCTTCTTCACGCCCGAGTGGGGCGACATCTCCCGACGAATGCCGGGACGCATTCATCCACGGGCAAAGCCCGTGGCTTTCTGCTGCCGGGGTAAAACGATGAAGATACTCATCCCCGACCCAGGCAACGTGACTTATTGAAGTTATTTTTGAGATGCAGCACTAGATGTCACTTCCATGTTCGCGTCACAGGGAAAGGGTTTGTCTCTGGAGGCCAATTCCGAGTTGCGGGTGAACCAGTTCGCGGCCGGTGGAGGTGAAGGGAATGAATACCAACGCACTTTCCACTGGTCTGATGGTGATCCCATGCAATTTTGGAAAATAATCTTTTTTCTTAGTCAGAAGGTGGGCCAGGTGAATTTTTAGGCTTATAGCCGCGCTTTCTTCAGAGAGTGTGACGGGATGAAACGACGCATTGGGCAAGACGGCTTCCGTTTTTTCTGCCGGCTGAAAAAGGGTCATCTGTTTTGAGAAACGAAGGAAGAGACTCGGATGCACCCTAAACGCTGGGATCCAGAAGTAGGCTGCCTGCTCTTCCCATTCAGAGCGGATCATTTTGGGAAGATTGGCTGCACGCGCAAGGTCCGCATAGGATTTAAGCTCAACGCCCTCAACAGCAACTCTCATCTTCCAGAACGGAAGATAGACTGAGGAATCTCCTTTTCCCGGGACGACCTCGAATTGAGCCATGACCAAGCTTCCAGACGAAGGATTCCATGCAACCTGACATATCGTGCAAAAAAGGAGGAGGCTTTCCCGCCCTCCGTGAAGTACGTTTCCGCAGTTTGGGCACAGTGTCGACAGGGGCTTAATTTGCCAATGGTCAGGCATCCCGGACGGAGCTTCATCCAGCTTCAAATCTTTTTTGGGCCCGATGGCTTTCCCAAGTATCCCATCTACGATCGTCCCGTTACGCACAAACACCGGAAAGAAAATTAGGCTTCCCAGTTCGCCGATAAAGTCACGATGAAAAGGAGGCCGATTGAGCAGAGCTCCCTCAAGACCTTCGAACTGGTTCTGGATCCGCATGACCGCCTCTGGGAGGGACATCTGAGGCTTGAGGAATATTCCCTTGATTTCTCCAGAGGCGAAGCGAAGCTTCAGTGCCTGGGGTCTGATTCCGAGTGTCACAGGTAGAACCCGGTGAGAATAAGCAAGAAGTGTTGCGTCAAGGATTCGGTGTCGAACTTCAAAAGGGATGACCGAATACGCAACCCCCCTGAAACGCCAGTACGGGATAAATAGAAGGTCCTCCGATGAGGCTTTGAGCGGGGGAAGACAGTAACAGAATTGGCTGGGAGTCCAGAGATAGAGTCTTACGTGGCAATAAGAGCAGATGACAAGTCGGTCCGTTTCCTCCAGTGAAATGGGTGCTCCACATTGTGTGCACTGGAGTTCTATCTCCCAGGACAATCTCTCCATAAACAGCCCATCACGAAACGACCATCGCCTAGCTGCCGTCTCTTAGGATGCAATACGTAGAGTACTCTGTGAAGGGTGCCACTGATCATCAGTCATACAGGCTCAAGCCTGTGGCACCTCCTGTTGCCGGGATGAACTCAGTCCAGCTTCTCGCCGCAGCCGTTGCAGTAGACGGATTCAGGGAGATTCTCAATCCCGCAGCGAGAACACTTCCTTGGACTAGCTTTGGTCTCGGCCGGCTGTCCGCACCTTGGGCAAAATTGCGCTGTTGGCGGAAGGTTTTTATTGCATTTTGAGCATTTGTCAAAGACGATTAAATGAGAACCACAGTAAGGGCAAAAGACCGCATGTTTGGGCACAATGTGCTGGCACTGAGGACAGCGGTTTCCTTTTGACGAAGGCGTTGTTGTCACCCCGCTGTAAAGGTTAGCCAACATGGCTGGCATCATCAAACCAACCCCCATTCCCATAGCCGTTCCCGCCTCGCCCCGTGATTCGGAAGCTTTCTCCAATGCCATGGAAGCCTTCATCTGAAGAAGACGATTCAGATCGTCAAAGGCACTGAGGCGACTCTTATCATCGATCGCTTTTTGGACGTCAAGAGGAGGTGTGATAGAATTAATGTAGAGATTAGAAAGCCCGAGTCCGAAACGACGGAAATCGTCTTCGAGAGTCTTCATGAGCTCTGCTGCGAGCTCTTCATATCGGCCTGGAAGGTCAAAGATCGTATCCAACCTCCCTCCTAAAAGATCGTTGATACGTGACACGATCACCTGGCTTAGGTAATCTTCGATGGCCTCAGTGGTATAGATGCCTTGAGTCCCGACGAGTGTGTTAATAAGCAACACCGGTTGCAGAACTTGAATATTGAAAATACCGAAGGCGCGGAGACGAATCAGTCCCAGTTCCGAATCACGAAAGGCCACCGGATCTTTAGTCCCCCATTTGAGATTAGGAAAAATCTTCATGTTCACAAAGTACACTTCTGCCCGAAGAGGACTCGTCATTCCCCAAGGAGCACTGAGAACCCGAGTCAGAATTGGAAGATTTGCTGTCTTGAGGGTGTGGCGGCCTGAACCCAGGGCATCATAGGCTTTGCCATTATAGAAAAACACGGCCGACTGGCTTTCACGTAGGATGAGTTGAGCTCCGTACTTAATATCTCCGGATCCCTTCTCTGGAATGCGGTGGACGATTTCCTTCCCGGTTTCATCAAACCATTCGATGATCTCAAGGAAAATGGCATTGTTGGTTCCCATGGTGGCCTCCTTAGGATTGAACGGAATCTCTGGGAGATAGAGCTTGCAAGAGTCAAGCCAAAATAGCAACATTGAAGTGAAGCTCCCCGTGCACAGCGCGGAGCTTCCCAGCAATAATTTGTTATTTAAATTGTGCCCCTTAACCCCGCCCATAAAGAGGGGCTTGCGGGGCACGTTACGGCCAAAACCTAATAATTTCAATAACATTACCTCGCCTGATTCACTCCCTGCTACTTGAAGAAAGACAAGAGCCCGAAAGTGTCACAGAAAAATCTGTATCTTCCTTTACCATGGAATGACAAAAATGGACACCTTACAAGTCTGCGAGGAATGTTTGAATCTCCCCGTCCGCTTGGTCTGGAGCACCCTTAGGGACGTTGTTTGAAGTTCTAATGTTCTCGCTGGAAGAGTTCAACAAACGAATTATTTAAGAAGGCGGGTTGCTAAAGGTCAGAACGGAACTATGGGAGCGCTTGAATACGGAAGGTTGTGTCAGCTAGTTGACTGAATTTTTGAGTCAGAGATGTCAGCGTCTGCAATGAAAATCCGTAAAGAGTGAGGCTCCCTGCCCACAGTGAACGCGGATTTTGGCTTCTAGTCCTCGATCCCAGCTAGGCGTTTGGCACAACTCTTCTTGTCGTTGATGTCCGTTTCACGGAATATCGTGATGCGGTGAGCCGCTGGAGAACCTCCACCGTGGATGTCCGAAATGGTGTCGGCACTCTCCATCGCCATCTTTTCCACGAGCCGAAGCATCTTGATCCTCTTCTCCACTGGCACTCCAGTCGCACCTTTCAAATATTTCTTGAGTAATCCACCGATTTCAGGATGATTGATGTCCCGGTCCGAAGGCAGGTCCGCTACAAACCCTCCTGCGACGTCGATCAGCAGCCGCGTGGCCTCAGCCATCTCCCGTCCCTCGTGGATTTTTGACGCGTTGGCCAGGACAGGATCAATGAAGTAAGTTCCCGAGGGTTCCTTCTTTCCCTCATAAGATGCAGCCAGACTGCACCCGTAAAGCGTCTCCGCGATGTGGATCATATCGGTCACTTTTTCTTTGTGGTGACTTGCTTTGCTCGTCCCGTTGTACTCCATCATCAACAGGGCCGCCCCGATCATGGTATCGATTTTGCCAGATTTACAACCTCCGTGCGATTGACGGTGATAAGCCGAAAACCGGCTCACCATATCCGTCGCAAACTCCACTTCCCGGAACATGAAGACCCTCTCCCAGGGAACTAGCACCTCGTCAAAAATAAGCGTTGGACAGTACTTGCTGTACCGAGGATTCCCGCAGTCGACCCCTTCGATCTCCCGGGTATCCATCGAGTTCCGGCCCACAACGTGGATGAGTCCTTTCGTGTCGGCGGGGATGGCAAAGGCCAACGCATAATCCTCGTCACTCTTGGCCAGTGCCCGCGTGGGTAGGACGATGACCTCGTGACAACTCAATGACCCCGTTTGGTGTACTTTGGCTCCCTTGACGAGAATGCCCTCGTTCGTCTGATCCACGACGCGGAGGTACATGTCCTTGTCCTCTTGTTCATGAGGGCTAAGGCTCCGATCTCCTTTGACGTCGGTGACGCCCGCGTTTCCGGTCAGGTCGTGCTCCTGGATGGTCTTCAAGAAATCCATGAAACGGCTATGATAGGGTGTTCCGTATTTCTTGTCGATGTCGTAAGTTACAATGGAGAGAGTGCAGAGACAATCGAGCCCCGTACATCTCTGGTGGCAGGTCCCCACCCGGGATCCCAGGGCACGATTGATCTTTACCCGCATGACCAGGTCTTGGATGGATTGGGGAGGCAAGGTGAACCGATTGATCGGTTCTCCGCTGAGCGGTGAAGTGGTGACGATGAGGTCCCTGTATTTCTCGTCCTGGGCCAGCTCATACGTGGCACCTGTCGCGTTGATGCCTGCACGGATCCGCGGGTTATCGACCGGGTTCTCGATCTTTTCCCCAAACATATAAACGGTAGGGTTCAGTTTTCTCAGACTGGCCACATACTCATCGAACGTCTTGATAGCCACGCTGCTCCTCCTTCGAAACTGGGTCGAGCGTGTAAGATTCTCTGCACGTGGGCGACAGATCACATTACCGAGTAAGTCTTACTAAAACAGCCGTCCCCAAACCGTGCAGACGCGATACTCTTGCCACTCTTCTTCTAATCATGGAGCCCCACGGGCTAAGCCCGTGGTACCTCCATAAGAATACCCTCCTACGCCCCTGGGCGCCGAAGCGCTTCGGTGCGCAGGCGCCAAGGCTTCGGAGGGTTATCCGCCAGTGGCGAAATCCGCCGAAGCAGTGATACCTCGGTTCAGGATTAGCACAGACACCGCTCACGCATTCATCCACGGGCAGAGCCCGTGGTCTTCTGCGTAGGCGGATAAAACCTTCTTCCCACTGCGCACATGTCCTACGACTGCGGCGCCAAAACATGCAGGGTTCCTGGGGGAAAGTCCACTCTCACGGAGCTCCCCACTTTATGGATCCTCCCCTCCAGTGGGTTGGACGTCTGCACGAGCAGCGGCGAGAGCCCTTCCACGGACACTTCGTACTCTACGACGCTCCCAAGGAAGGTGGCGCGTCGCACTGTTCCCACGAAGGGTGCCTGTTCTGTGTTCGCCACCTCCACGATTCGAATCCCCTCGGGACGAATCGTGCACTCCGCACGGTCTCCTTCTCTCAGTCCTGTTTCTTTCAAGTCCACGGTGAAGCGCCGGCCCTGGATCTCTACCCCTCCGGCAAATACCTGACCTTCCAGAAAATTAACCTTACCGATGAACTCCGCCACGAAATGGTTTTTCGGACGGCCGTAAAGCTCTAGAGGAGTTCCTTCCTGTTCGACCCGACCCTCGCGCATGACCACCACCCGGTCCGAGATACTCATGGCTTCGGATTGGTCGTGGGTGACGTAAACACTGGTAATATGCAGCCTTTGCTGCAGCGCACGGAGCTCGATACGCATCTGTTCCCGGAGCTTGGCATCCAGATTCGATAAGGGCTCATCAAACAGCAGCATCTGAGGCTCCATGATGATGGCCCGTGCTAAGGCCACCCGCTGCTGCTGTCCTCCGGAAAGCTGGTTGGGCTGCCGTCGCTCCAATCCCAGCAGGCCCGTCAGCTCCAAGACTTTCGTCATCCTTTCTTCAATGTCCATGTCGGAAAGTCTCTTGAGACGCAAGCCAAACGCGATATTCTCGAACACATCCAGGTGTGGAAAGATGGCGTAAGATTGGAACACCATGGTTGCGTTTCGCCCGTTGGGAGGCACATCGTTCACTCGACGCTCACCGAAAAAGATGTCCCCTTGCGTGGGATCTTCGAAACCCGCTATCATCCGCAGGAGCGTCGTCTTCCCGCAGCCACTCGGTCCCAAGAGGGTCACCAGTTCTCCTTCTTCCACGCGAAGGGTCACACGGTCCACGGCCACCACCCGCGAGGAAGGCTCGTCATAGCTTCCGAATTCCTTCACGAGATCATGCAATCGAAGTTCCATGGTTAGAATCCCTCCGAAATGCTCACGGTCCGCATGGCCCCCTCGTGGCCAGGGATGATCTTCGCGATGACCGCAACGGCCCCTAAAACAATGATGATGAGAATCACACTGAACGCCGCTGCCACCCCGAGTCGGCCTGAGCCCACCTGGTTGAGAATCTGGACGGTCAGCAGATTCCACTGGGCAGAGACGAGGAAGATGGCCGCGCTAATGGCCGTCATGGCCCGAACGAAGGCGAACACAAGGCCCGAGAAGAAAGCGGGCGCGATGAGGGGCAGGGTCACCTTCCGAAAAGTCGTGATGGCGTCGGCGCCAAGGTTCTGGGCTGCCTCCTCGATGGATGGGTCGATCTGTCGGAGCACAGCGATTCCCGACTGGATGCCTACCGGCACGTACCGGAATACGAAGTTCAGGACCAGGATGGCCAGTGTTCCAATGAGAAGCAACGGGGGCTGGTTGAAAGCGAGGATGTAGCCGATGCCTACCACCGTCCCAGGAACAGCAAAGTTCAGGATGGACGTGAACTCCATGGTTCCTTTCCCGGGGAACCGGAAGCGAACGACCAGGAACGCAATGAGCATGCCCATCAGGCCTGAGAGCGGAGTGGACACCAGGGCCACCACGAGCGTATCCTTGATGGTGTCACCCCCGATACTCAAGGCATAGGTGAAATGCCGGAGTGTCAACCCGTAGTTGTAACCCCACACCTTGGTGAAGGCACCCGCAAAGATCGTTCCGTAAAAAAGAAGAATGAATGTCGCGAAGGCCAGGACAAAGGCTATCAGGACCAGCCGGGCGTTCCTGGAAACCAACTTCGATGAACTGCTGGTCGGCTTGCCCGTGACCGTGGTGTATTGACGCTTCTGAAGGTAGTAGCGCTGGACGGCGAAGGCTGTCACCGAGGGTAGCATGAGCACCACGGCCAACGCCGCTCCCAGGGGCAGGTTGAACGATCCTGTGATCTCGAGGTACGCTTGCGTGGAAAGCATGGGAAATCGGCTTCCTGCGAGAACCAATGGGTTTCCGAAGTCTGCCAGGGATTCTATAAAGACCACCAAGAACGCACTGGCAATGCCCGGCAGACTCAGAGGGAAGGTCACTTTTCGGAAGGTCTGCCATCGACTCGCACCCACGTTCATGGCAGCATCCTCCAGGGTGGGGTTCAAGGAATCGAGAACCCCCTTTAGCGTCAGGTAGGCCACGGGGGCAAAGGTAAACACCTGGGACAGCATGACACCTTTGAAGCCGTAGATATTGTAGTCGAGAATTCCAAGGAGCTTCCGAGTAATGAGCCCGTTCGCGCCTAAAAGCATGAGGACCGACAGTGCGCTCGTAAAGGGGGGCGATATGATGGGTAGAATATAGAGTAGTTGAAGGACCTTCTTGAGCCGTATGTTCGTCCGGGCAATGGTGAAGGCCGCTGAGTACCCGAGGAAGACACTCACGACCCCTGTCACCACTCCCACCAGGACGCTATTCCACAGGGCACTCCACAGGTAGCCGAACCTGGCGAATCGGACGTAGTTCTCCAGGCTCAGAACTCCCTGCTCATTCTGAAAACTCTTCGCCAGGACTGTCGCCAGGGGATAGACGACGAAGATCGCCAAAGACAGAAAGATGACGCCCACTAGAACCGCCAGGATAGGATCCCGGATCAGAAGTTCCAGCTGACGTTTAGCCGTTGCAAACTTCTTCATGAAAGATCATCACGAAAAGACCCGCCCGGTCGCCGGAATCCGGCGCCGATGCGGGTCGTATTCTTCAAAAAGCAACTCCAAGAAAAACTATTTGCCGAGTACTTCCTTGACCCAGCGATCCACCAGGCGATTGCGGTTCTTGGCCAAGGCATCCCGGTCGTACTCCATCAGCTTGATGTCTGAAAGCTTGGGTAGCCCCTTACCTGCGGAAACGTCCTTGCGCACCGGGAAGAAAAAGGTCTTCTTGGTGCTTAGGGTTTCCTGCCCCTCTTTGGAGAGGATCCAGTCCACCAGGGCCTGAGCTGATTCTAAGTTTTTCGCACCCTTCAGAATGGAAAGGGCTGGGGACTCATAACCCACTCCCTCTGCGGGGAAGATCACCTTCACCGGGTACCCCTCTTCCATGAGTTGTAAGAACGCAGGCGTAAACTGGACGGCGATCTTTGCCTCTCCGATGGCCAGGCTCTTAGCCGGCCCTGTGCCACTTTGGGTGTAGGTCTGGATGTTGGGATTCATCGTCTTCATGAACTCATAGGCCTTGTCCTCCCCGTAGATCTGCACGAGCGTCATGATCATGACGAGCGCCGTCCCGGAGGACTGGGGCGAAGGCATCTGGATCAATCCCTTGTAAGCGGGGTTGAGCATGTCCTGCCAAGTAGCAGGAACCTTGATGTTCCGTTTGTTCAGCTCATCCACCAGAACACCCACCCCCAACGGGTTCATGTAGAAAGCGTGCCAGTAGCCCTCGGGCTCCCTGAAGTTCGCGTCAATGGCAGAGGCGTTCTTGGAGACATAGGGCAAGCTGAGTCCCTTGTTCTTAGCCATGATGTGGTTCTCGTTTGGCGCACCGAACCAAACATCCGCCTGCGGGTTTACCTTCTCGGCCTCGATCCGGCTCAGCGCGGGTCCAGTGGAGAGGAAAACCATCTGGACTTTGACCCCCGTGGCCTTAGAGAACTCGTCGAGAATCTTCTTCGCGTTTTCTTCGTCCACGCTGGAGTAAACGACCAGGTCTATTGCAAATGCCTTTACGGGCAGCGCCACTCCCGCTGAAAAGACCACACCGATCACAAGAAACACACTCAGGTATTGCTTCCAACTGTTCATACGGGCAACCTCCTTGTTTTGCGATGTCGTTACAAGTTTAAAGTATTTTAACCCATAGCCCTAAACCCCTGTCAAGGAAATAGAGGATCTGGGAGTAATTCCTCAGTTAAGGCACCAAATACCTTAGGCCCAGGGCTGGACTGTTCACTAAGGTGAGAGTTGCGGTCAAAAGCTTAGGAATGGTTGAAAGGTCAAAGCGCGCAGAGTCTATCTTTATGGAAACCGTTGAGATCAAGCAAAGAGTACCTTTAACATAAAGTGAAGACTCAAAAACACCTCTCTTCTTCTCGTTGTCTCGTCATCAGGAAATGTCGTCAATTTCCTCGTCCGAAAAACCCATCCCTTTGAGTCTTTCTCTTCGCAGCCCCTTTTCTTCTTCTTCGGCTCTTCGTTTTCGCCCCATTTCTGCTATGACTTCCATCGAAGCAACAATACGGTCAGGTTTCCGAGTGTATAAACATAAAATCATTGCCCCAACCCCAAGTGTAGCACCCAGCAGAAATGTCTTTAGAGCAGCCGACTTCAATTTTGCCTCCTCTCCTTCCCGTATCACCCTTTGCCTCTTAATTCCGGGATAACTTTTTTCCATTATACCATGCCAAGGGGACTCCAGAAGTGGAAAAAATCTATGAAACCTCTCTTACAGAATGGGAGTCAATTCTGCTGTTCTAGCGAACAGATCGAAGATGCCTCCCGTATGAACAAAAATGATGCGTTCACCGAAGACTCCTGGTTTCTTCTTGAGTTCTTGAGTCATGCCATAAAAAGCCTTGCCCGTATAGACTGGATCAAGGAAGATCCCTTCCGACCGTGCAAGTTCTAACATGAGATGGAGTTCTTCGGGTCGTGACAAGGCATAACCCCGGCCTACGTAACCATCAATGATCTCAATATCCCGGTCTCTCGAAAAAGAAATACCCAGCTTGTAGGTGGAGATCGCCTCTTCGCAGATGTCACCGATGGCCTTGATGAAGTAGTCTCGATCATCGCAGACATTGACGGTCGTAACTCGCGCGTTCAGTCCATGTAAACGCGTGCCGAGAATAAGCCCCGACGTTGTTCCTCCTGAACCACTGGCATTAAGGATAGTGACAGGTCGAATCTTCCCTCTGGGAAGGGAGGCGATATCCTTCTTCAGTTCTTCTGCCGCGCGAATATATCCCCAGGTTCCCAGGGCATTGGAGGCACCCTCAGGGATCACGTAGGGATGGTGCCCGTCTCTTCTAAGAGCCGTTACCTCCCGATCAAAGATCTCGCGGCGCCTTCGGTATTCTTCGGGTGTAATCCAGACAATCTCTGCACCTACCAAACGATCCAGCAGGACATTCCCTTCAGGAGGGGGGGGATTAGATGGATCTGGAGTCCTGAGAATGAGACGGCTTCGAAGTCCTACTTTGGTTGCACTGATGGCTGTCGCCCGCGCATGGTTCGATTGAGCCCCACCGCAGGTCAGCACAATGTCAGCACCTTTCGCAAGGGCATCGGCAAGGACAAACTCGAGTTTTCGAACCTTGTTGCCTGAGAGCTCCGTTCCGGTGAGATCGTCTCGCTTGATGTAGATCTCAACCCCCAACTTCTCACTCATCCGTTCCAGTCGTTGAAGCGGCGTCGGCGTTCTTGCGAGATCCAAACGAGGCGGGTATGCAATCTTTGGTTTTGACGTTCTCATCGATGACCCTCCAAACTCTCTTGTCCTATTTCCTCCCTTTAAGTACAGGGCCCAAAATAACACAACCGAGTGTGAGAATGAATTTGCTCTTTCCAGCCAGGGTAGCTCGAAGTCTTTCGATTTTGTTCAGGTGTCATCTCCTCGGATCCGAAGTAATCAACACCCCCTTAATAAGAGATTTTAGCTTCAAGTTTTCTAAAAAATCAATAGGGGAAGGTGACCCAAAAGATCCTTTATTGATCATTTTCTCTTAAATGACTATCATAGCCTTATTAGCACTCTGAGCATGTTTCTTGTTTTTCTCCACCGGGGGCATGGGTGTGTCTTGATTGAATTGCAAGGAGGGTAACATGAAATTCACAGAATCACTATGGATTTCGATTGGAAGCATCTATGGCAAGATTCTTGAACATCCTTTTATCCAGGGGCTCACAGATGGCTCACTCGATGAAGAATCGTTTCGCTTTTACGTGATCCAAGACACTCTCTATCTCAGAGACTACGCCAGAGGACTTGCCCTTCTCGGAGCTAAGGCGCCCCAGGATCAGTGGTTGATGATGTTTGTCGAACATGCACGAGATACGATTGTGGTCGAACGTGCCCTTCATCAGAGCTTTTTCAAGGACTGGGGACTCAGTGATGGGGATGTCTATTCGACTCCCATGGCTCCGAACAACCTGCTTTACACCTCCTATCTCCTAAGAACTGCTTACGAGCGGCCGTTTCCCGAAATCATGGGCTGCTTTCTGCCTTGCTACTGGATCTATTGGGAGGTCGGCAAGGAACTTGAGAAACGTGGATCGCCTAAAGACCTTTTTCGTCGCTGGATTCAAACGTATTCAGGTGAACTCTACGCATCCATTGTCAGGCAAGTCCTGGAGGTTATGGACCAAGTCGCCCAAGGATTGCGGGATGAAGACTTAAAGTTGATCCGGAATCACTTTGTGGTTACTTCGAAGCTCGAATATCTCTTCTGGGATATGGGTTTTCATAAGCAAACCTGGGGTGTCTAGCAGCAAGCTGCAGCAGATAACTTTTTCAGGAGCCTGGCACAGATCATTCTTAGAGTTGTAGATCAAGGGTTGACTAGAGAGGGAGTTTCTTCTGTTCCCGGACTTCGTCGAGTTTCTGCTCGGACAAATACCATCTTCCGTCTTCAGTCTGGCAGAGAACGCCTTGTCTTGTAAGGATCTGGAGAGCATACGGTTTATAATCTCTGGGCTTCATGAATCGCTCCATGAAGCTGTGGGGTTTTAATCCCAATTCCTCCACGGTTTTGGCGCTTTCCTTGGACAAAGAATGGTGATATTGGAGTACGCGGATGACTTGAGACATGGCTCTCTTGAGCATAAAGCGCGGTAGGATGAAAAGACTGATTCCGAAAACCGCCAGAAGAATCAGTACGAAAAGCAAATTGATTA
>Ga0315291_10007991_pt1 | contig 13019 bp, 10 predicted proteins | sample YL17G12_20_MG_FD_203070 | JGI IMG/M metagenome (GOLD analysis project Ga0315291, IMG submission 203070) | Sediment microbial communities from Yellowstone Lake, YNP, Wyoming, USA - YL17G12_20 | ecosystem: Environmental > Aquatic > Freshwater > Lake > Sediment | place: USA: Wyoming | collected... | reverse complement strand
CCTTGAAGGATCTTTTCCCGAATATTGGAGAAAATTTAGAAGTTCTTCATATTTCATGCTGGCCTGCCCACCGTCCGCACCGGATTTTTCCTTAGGGTATCACAGAATGGCCCTATCAATCAACCATGTTTTTAGCCCCTGTGTAATCCCTCAGTTATGGTCGGCTGAAGTTTACCCTAACCTGTAACTCAGCCCTTTAGGGCTGCCGCCGGCCCATGAGGGCCTCTGGCCCGGAGGGATATTTCAGGGCTAAAGCCCTGAGTTACCTATTCGCTGTAGCGTTTATAATTCGAAACTGAGGGATTACGCCCCTGTCATTTAAGAATTAAAAGTGCACATCTAATCTGTTTAAAGTTGGCCATGGCACGTGCTTCAATTGTGACCAAACCATCACACGATTGAAATCAGTAGCTCCTCCCTCTCCCGCTGGTGGGAGAGGGCTTGCCCCGTGGAGTAATAAAAAATACTCCACAGGGTAAAGGTGAGGGTGGATTAGGAATAACCCCCTCACCTTCCGCCTCTCCCCTTGGGGAGAGGAGATTAGGAGGCGTGCAGTTTTAAATTTTAGCTAACACTATGTTTTTCCGGGCTTTCGGCCAATCTTCTACATCTGTGTGCGTTTTGCTTCTGGAGGAGGGGTCATGTGGACAAGGAAGGAATGCTAATAAAATAGACCTGCCCCCCCGTTCATCTTGATGCTGTTCCGTAATAGCGAATGACAAGGATGGCGATATCGTCAGACTGGGGGACATCTTTTGCAAAGAGTTTCACTTGTTCAAATAACCGTTGGGTGATGGCTGAGAGTGGGCCGACTTCGGCTTCGATATTTGCTTGAAGGGCTTGCTTGATGCGCTCGGCACTGAATAGCTTTCGCTCCGAATTCATCGCTTCTGTTACTCCATCGGTATAAAGCACCAGGGCATCGCCTGGACGGAGTTGAATGGTATCGGATTCATAGCTAAAATCGTCGAAAAAACAAAGGGCAGGGCCACCTTTCTTTCTAAGAATTTCCACCCCTTGCTCAACCCGGAGCAAAACGGGTGGCTCGTGCCCAGCATCGCTGTAAACAATTTTTCCCGTTTTAAGGTCAAGCATGCCAGCAAAAGCCGTTACGAACATCTGCCAGGGGTTCCCTCGCGAAAGTTCTTGATTGACCCGGGACATAATTTCACTAATCGAAGCATTCCCCTCAAGGGCATGCGTTTCAAAGAGCGTTTTGGTCACTGCCATAAACAGGGCAGCGGGGACCCCCTTGTCGGATACATCCCCGATCAAGAAAAAAAGGCGGTTTTCATCTACCAAGAAATAGTCGTACAGATCTCCACCCACCTCCTTCGCAGGCTCAAGAATCGCATGCAAATCAAAGTCGGTGCGTTCCGGAAAGGCCGGGAAGGTTTGTGGCAAGAAGCCCATCTGAATATTGCGGGCAATGGCCAGCTCGCTTTCAATACGTTCTTTGGCTGCGGTCGTTTCCTTCAGGTTCACAATATAGGTTTGCAGGGTTGTCTCCATTTGCACGAGTGCTTTGGCAAGCTTACCCACTTCATCGTGTTTGGTCTCATGAATAGATATGACTTTGCTGCGGATCAATTCACCCCAATTGAAATTCTGCTCGATAAGGGCCTCGGTGTAGCCGGTCAATTCGGTCAGTGGTTTTACGGCTCGGGAAATGATGGCATAAACGCTCAAGAATAAAACCATAAAAACACCTAATTCGAACAAGACCGAGCTTACAACCGTTTCGTTTAGCCTATCCGTCAGAGAACTCATCGTGACATCGGCTCCGACGATGAACACTTTTCCATTCGCAGTTTTAAGAGGTATGAAAACGGAACGGAACGAACCGTATTGGTCAGTGTATTGGTCATAGCGTATCTTCCCGTCGGCAAACGATCTGTGCATCGAATCCGGGGCGGTGTCATAGACAGTGAAGAAGCGGTCGTAGGTGCCTTTTTGGATATCCTCCAGTTCGTCACTGCCGGAGATATATCGAATCCGATCTCCAAACTTCATATACGAGTAGACATACTTTAATCCCGTCTCACGAGCAAATTGTGTCAACAGGGTCACATTTTTCAGGTGCTCTTTATCCGAAATCGAGTGTTGATCTTTAATCCTGTCATGAAATTCCGGCGGAAGGATGTGGGAGACTCCATAGGCTGCCACTTTTAAACTGGCATCAATTCCTTCCAAAATATCCTTTTTTTCATCGGTATAGGTGAGATAGGTGTCAATGGAGATGGAAATTAGACTTACAAAAAAAATTCCCCACAGAAGTTTTTGTTTAATGCTCAGATTCCGAAACATTGCCATAAATCACTATTCCTAGGAAAGCCCCCCGGGTTGGCTGGCAGACGGGCGATAAACCACGAAAATATTGCGGTTCCTTCCACCAGCACGTTCGTACCTGAACTCGTCAACTCCCTCAATAGCCAAGAACAAACCTAGACCGCCAATGGGACGTTCTTCTAAAGGCCGCATCAGGTCTTCATCCTCAGGCATTTTGGTCTGTCGTGGATCAAATGGTTCGCCATCATCCTCCAGGGTCACTGTCAGCTTTTGGTCGTCTATATCTGCCCGTATATCGAGCACGCCCGAACGGCCTTTTTCTTCGTAACCATGAAGAATAATGTTGGTAGCGATCTCGTCCACGGCAAGGGAAACCTCGTACGTCGCCTTCTTATCCAATCCGGCAGTTTTGGCAGCCGACATTAAATATTCACGAATGAGACCCAGGGAATCCAGGGTACCGGCAAATCTTTTAGGTTCCATTGTCGACTTCCTAATTTAAAATAGGTTATTGAATTGCCATACAACCCAAGCTCCGTGAGTAGCGCCAAGTAGGTAAAGTACAATTCCCGCAGCACTTGCTTGCTTTTCAAGCCACATTATTCAATGTCTGAACTCTGATTCCTGAACGCTCCACTTGTGCTGTTTCCCCCGGAGGCATACTCACAATGCCTAACTTTCGTCGCTATATTCCGAGACGACGTGCACGCTGTGGTGAAAGCCAGTTTTCTCCAAAGTGTCGACAATAGGTTCCTGGGGGCTGACGATGTAAATAGGAACCTCTGTACCCAGTTTCTGCTTGGCAAAAATCAGGACCCGCAGGCCTGCCGAGGCCATAAATGTCAGATCTTTGACCATGAGCACCAGTTTTTTTGGATTTTGAACCGCCACCTTTTCAATTTCCGTCCTGAACATACCAGCAGAACTGGCATCCAGTTCACCCGAAAGGGTGAATTTCGCAACGTCGTTGGTGATTTGAGAAGAAACATTGAATGGCATTTTTGGCTCCTTCCTTATTCTGCGTTCATTGTAGTTTTTCCCGTGACGTATCCCAAAGCGATCAAAAACCTCATCGCCCTACCAATACGATTATTGAACGGGGACCGACCAGGATATTGTTCTGATCTTCGAGCATCGGTTCCTGACCGATTTCATGAATATCCTTTGGTGAAGGCACGCCAGTATTAGCGAAAACGTGCCATTTCATGCATTCGGGCAAGGACGGTGGCTGAAAGTTGAGCGCTTCCCAGTACATGTTCATCGCAGCGTAAATGAAATCGTCCTGTAACGTACCCTGTTTGGCATGTTCTCCACAGAGGAGGAAGGCGAAAACACGGCTGTAAAAAGACCGGTCACAATTCCATGCTTGGATGCCGTGAAAACTGATATCCGGATAACCACTGCCGACATAGTCACGGTGCTGGAAGTGATACCGGTTTCGCAGGACCGGATGCACGTGTCGAAAGTGAACCATCCCCCGCATATAACGAACCAAATCGGCATTCCTTCCAAGCAATGTCCAATCCAGCCAGTTGATTTCATCGTCGTGGCAATAGGTATTGTTGTTGCCATTCTGCGTTCGTCCCGCTTCATCACCCATGAGGATCATGGGCACACCCTGACTGAGCAGGAGAATGGTTAGAGCGTTTTTGATTTGTCGCCGGCGGAAGGTCTTGATTTGGGGGTCGTCAGTTTCGCCTTCCCATCCGCAGTTCCAGCTGTCATTATCGTTAGCGCCGTCATTGTTGTTTTCCCCGTTGGCTTCATTATGTTTGTAGTTGTAAGAAAAAAGATCATACAGTGTGAACCCATCGTGACAGGTAACAAAATTAATACTGGCCGTCGGACCGCGGTAGTAATAAAGATCGGGTGAGCCCTGAATTCGGTTGGATAGCTCACCGACCTGGCCAGGGTCACCTTTCAAGAATTTGCGAATCGTATCGCGGTATTTCCCGTTCCACTCTGCCCACCGTCCATAAGCTGGAAACGAACCAACCTGATATAAACCGCCCGCATCCCATGCTTCAGCAATCAGCTTGCACTTGGCGAGAATCGGGTCATGGGCCAGAGTTTCCAGGAGCGGGGGATTCGGAAGTGGATAACCCATTGGGTCGCGTCCAAGGATGGAAGCCAAATCAAAACGGAAACCGTCTAAGTGGTATTCCGAAGCCCAGTACCGCAGGCAATCCAGTACCACATTGCGAACCACAGGATGGTTGCAGTTGAGCGTATTACCACAACCTGAAAAGTTAAAGTAATATCCATCCGGAGTGAGCATATAGTAGGTTTTATTATCAATGCCTCGAAAGGAAATCGTGTGCCCACGATGGTCCCCTTCAGCGGTATGGTTGAACACAACATCCAAAATAACTTCAATACCGTTTTTGTGCAAATCTTTGATGAGGGTCTTCAGTTCGTCCACCTGCATCCCGTACTTCCCGGTAGCTGCATACCCCCCTTTGGGAGCAAAGAACCCGAGGGTGCTGTAGCCCCAGTAATTCACAAGCAGTTCGCCCGTCTCAGGGTGCCGCCGGTTGCTTTCCCATTCATCGAATTCAAAAATGGGCATCAATTCAAGGCAGTTGATACCTAATTCTTTCAGATAAGGAATCTTCTCACGGATCGCAGCGAATGTACCCGGATGCTTGACTCCCGAAGAAGGGTGCTGAGTGAAACTGCGGACATGCATTTCGTAAATGACTAGGTCTTCAATGGGAATTTCAAGATGACGGTCCTCCTCCCAATCAAAGTCTTCGAACGCAAGGCGTGCACGGTACTGGTAGATGTTGTTCCAATCTGGTTCCTGAAGCCAAACATCACGCCCACCGATAGCTTTGGCGTAGGGATCACACAGGATTTTGGTCTTATCAAATCGGTGCCCGACGACTGGGTCCCAGGGGCCGTCCATCCGATACCCATATTCGATGTTTTCAACGTCCAGATCGAAGACAATCATGCAATAGACGTTGCCAATGCGGAATTCGTCCGGGAAGGGAATTTCCACCATCGGTTTCGGTGCCCTCTTTTCAAAGAGTACGAGCGTACAAGAGGTTGCGGTGCTGGAGAAAATGGAAAAATTGACCCCACTGGGTACAAGTGTGGCACCGAATGGAATCGGGCGTCCCGGTCGAATTTTAAACCCCTGGTATTCGTGCGTGGGATAATAATCGATCCGTTGATCCAGTATTTGATCGAGCATGACGAAAACCTCTTCAGCCAAATATCTATGCCACCATGAGCACAGTTAGGAGCGGTACTTTACTTATCGAAATCCCCTCGCCAAACTAATCCAAAGAGCACAAAGACTCCCAGCCTATCTCATCCGAGGGCCGCAATGCCCCCATCGAGGGTGTCTGCGATCAGAAAGAAGTTGAGGAGACCCGTATTTGACATGACATCTTTAATCTCTTCCGACATCCCGACCAGAGTGATTTTTCCGCCTTTCGCCTTGAGCTGACGATAGAGCAACAGCAGCACTCGAAGCCCCGCGCTGGAAATATAATTAACTCTGGTCATATCCAGAATCACTTTATTTTGACCTTCGGCGCTCGGGAGCACCTGTTTCTGAACTTCCGGCGCCGTTTTCCCATCGAGACTGCCTTCCAGTTCAATCAAAACAACACCATGGATAGACTTGATAGTTACTTGCATAGGGATACTCCTAAAATGACTCGAGCCAGGTGGTTGGAGAGATTTTGACTTTGACCTTGACACGTTCCTTAGAATCTGGCAGTTTCACCGTCAAACCTTTAGGGTCGTAATTCTTGTAGGGTTTGCCATCCACCAAGCATTCTTCAATGAAGATGCTGCCCGGGGGCAGAATATCCGGGGAAACCCGCAGGATATTGCTTTTGAAAGAGTTTGGATAAGGTTTGAAGTAGAGGTAGAGCGGCTCTTTCGTAATGAGCAGGTTAATGTAAATAGCGGAGAGGTAGCACAGTTCCATCGAATGGTAGGCACTCATGGAATGGCTTCCCTTGAAGCGCTCATTGCCGAGAAGGTAGGGTAGTCCATTGGCCAAAGTGTTAAAATAAACGCCACCGTCATCGTGGTCGAGGAAAAAGGCATTATAAAACGCCGCCACTTCACGAGCCAGGCGCAGGTAATCTGTATCCCGGAGAATACCATGCAGGATGAGATAGGCGAGAATCGCCTGTTCCTGCTGCCACCACGCTTTGCGGTCGTGCCAGACAAAACCGTAGTGTTTACCATCTGGTTTAATCTCCCGCTCTACAACGTCGTACCATCCCCCGCGCTGGAGATCGCAGCCCGCGGTGGGCATGACCTCTGCAATCTTACGCGCAAGGATCGCATACTCCTCTTTCGGCTTGAGTGAATACATCCGCATCAGGTTCCAGGCAATCTTGAGATTGTGCCCGACAACAGACCGGTTTTGTTGCCAGCCCCAGGTTTTATCATGGCTCCAATCCTCGTGGAACCGCTCCTGCACAAATGGACTGTGTTCATAGTCTGGGAAAAAGCGAGCTATGGTGTCAAAGGTGTATTCCAAGAAATTGGCATACTTTGGTTCACCGGTAGCAAGATACACGTTGATGAGATAAGCAGGGGCATGGTCACCGACAGAGTTCCAGTTTTTTCGGGCACGGTTGTGGCCGAGGGACTCCGCCCGCGGGTCTAGATCGATTGGGTCAATGTGCGAAAAATACCCTGTTAATTTGTTATCTTTGTAATATTTTTCGAAAAGATCGATGGTATGGTCAATGTCCCATAGGATTTTTGGATCGCCTGTGGCTCGGTAGGTTTGGGTTGGACCGGCCATAGCGTAAATCTGTTCGTACATCGGAATCGAGTCGTAGTCGTCCCCGAATTCAGAGGTCAGCAGTTTGGTCTCCTTTTCACCCTGGACCTTGAGCCCGTGGTACCAGTAAATCAGGTCTTCTTCCTTGTCATAAAAACGCATATGTTCGCACAGATATAGGGTTCCTTTTTCTGCGGCTTCCAGGAAGTGCTCCTCCCCGGTGAGCAAATAGGCAGAAGCAAGCCCATAGACCATACGGGAAATCGTGTCTGTTTCCTGAAGGTAATCACCTTTTTTAGCACCGGCGAGGTGGAGGAAGGTACGGTAGTTTTTATAATCGATTTTCTCTGTCGGGTAATTAAACTGCCATTTCAGGTAGCTGTTCCCGATCGAACGAATTTGATTGATCCACCAATCCGGCTCTTCGTGGCGAAATATACCCGGACCTTTTCCCGGAAAAACCAGCCACTGGGCTTCGAATTTCAATTCTTCCTCTGCTGGATAAAAGGTGCCATAGGCGAAAACAAACTGTCGATGGAGTGATAACAATCTGTCGAACAATTGAGTAGCATCCTGGTACGACTCACCAAGGTTTTGGACGATTCGTCCATAGGCGGATGGCGATAGATGCACTTTAAATTTTCGCCTATCAGAAGTCAACATTTCAAAGGAACGCTCTCCTCGATTGTACTCGGTAATGTATCCGGCAATCGTGTCTGAGAAAGTAAAATTCATATCGTTCATGGTTTTCCTCCTGGAATTCGGTCTTGGCCCCTAAGTTGGCGGTGATGAAAGAAATCCTGCGCCGTTGGGATGAGATAGTAGATGACCGCGGCGACGAACAACAGTTTCGCCACCATCACACTGACAAAGGAAACTCCAACGGCGAACAGGTAAATGATCGGGCCGGTCAGGATGCGGTGGTGGAAAGAAGAGATCAGTTTAGGGTCGATGCCTTCGCACATCAAATGGCGGTTTCGTGAGCCGTACCACCAGATCACATCCAGAAGCACACCCCCCACAATCAAGTTGGCGGCATAAATGATGATCGACGTTTGTGCCTGTCCATAACGGACGATCAGCGTCGTGGGGTAAGGAATGGTGGCCACGCTCATCAAGAAGAAGATATTCAGCCAGAGCAACGGCCGGTCATGGCTGATGATGTGTGTGAAGACGTTGTTGTGCCCAATCCAGTAAATCCCGAGGATGATGAAGCTGATGATCAGAGTCACGAGATCCGGCAGCATCTTCATCAGATGCTGTGGCAACTCCTGTACCACCCGGTCGGTAGCAATGTCAGGGATTCTAATTGAGAGCACCATCAGGGTGATCACGATGGAGAAGACGCCGTCGCTCATGGCGGTCAGGCGTTGATTGTCCGCTGCGCCGCGGGCGAGCTTCACTTCACCCGCTCGGGCTTCTTTGCGGTTTGCTGACTCTTGGCCTTGTACTTTCATGAATGCATGCCTCACCGGAGCGGTGGCGGATTGTCCTGGTCGACGTATCCCTGATTGAGCTCAATGATATTGCCTTCAGGATCAGCAACCCACACCACCTTCATGCCGGGAATAAACTGCTTCATGTCAAGGGGTCCCAGTGTGATTTTCACTTCGTTGCCAAGTTCCTTGAGCTTTGCTTCAAGATCATCAACGATGAAGCAGACATGGCGCCAGCAGGGATACATCGGACCGGCTTCCGCAGGCGCTTTGTCAGGCCGTTCGGCCGTCGCCTTGAACAGCTCGAGGGCGAGATTTTCCGATCTGATGATCACCACCTGATCAGGGCCCGGCGCAAACACCCAGACGCGGGTGAAGCCAAAATGTTTTGTATAGAACTTCTCAATCTTTATTGGGTCCTTGCAGACCACACCGATATGTGCAAATTCCGCGGAAGTCATGAGTCCTCCCAATGATCGCGAAAGCAATTCAATGATTTTTTTCGCGAAAAGGTGACAGTGGCCACCGGTGCGCGCCGTGACAAGGTCATTGTCAACCACCACATCCTCATCGATGTAATCAAGCCCGTAATTCTTCGCATCGCCGAGCAGATTGTTGTGCACTACCGCCCTTCTCCCTTTTACGATCTCGCTGATCGGTGACATGAGCCACATACCATGACAGATGATCCCCTTTATGATCTGTTTTTGTGCGAATGCCCGTTTCATTAACTCGGCCGCGGGAGGAAGTTTCGAAATATCCTCGGTGTAGCGCAGCCGGTCAGCCACCATGCCCGCTGGGACAATGATCGCACTGTAGCTCTTCAACTCGTCATCACTCATATTTTCAAAACTTTCGCTGCACTCGAATGGCACTTTGTATTCGTGACCGAAGAAAGTGAGACGCGGCTGCCCCCATAGCCTGCTAAGGAAATGAATCTCGGCACCTTCTTCCGGAAAACGGAAGCGGTAATACCAGATTTCATGTTCGTAGTAATCACCCTCAATCAGAATCCCGATTTTTTTCCCTTTGAGACGCATGGTCCCATCACCCCTTATTTAAAAATCTCTTTGTTTAGGATCATATCCGATATCTTTTCTCCGATCATCACACAGGCAGCATTAGGATTGCCGCTAACGATATTTGGCATAATCGAGGCATCAGCTACACGAAGACCATCCACACCGTGAACGCGGAGTTTAGGGTCAACGACGGACATATGGTCATAGCCCATCTTGCAGGTTCCTACAGGATGCCAGATAGTAGAGCACCGATTTTTTAAATCCTCTCTAAGTTCTGCTTCTGTCTTATCACTTCCAGGCATTATTTCACCATCAGAATATACACTTAGAGCACGTGTATTGTTTAGCTTCCTCACCAAATCGATTCCGTGCAAAAATATATTGATATCTCGACTACATTGCAGATAGTTGTGCACAATGACAGGGGTATCTTTTGGGTCTGATGATCTCAGTGTTACGCTGCCGCGGCTTTTGGGTTGTATATTGACCAACACAAAATTGATATAGGGTCTTTTATAGTCAGGCAGAAACCCGGGTATGCCGGAGTTGAAATTGATTTGCAGATCGGGCGGTGCGGCAGTCATCCTTTCACTGGTGTGAGCAAATAAACCTGCCTCTGCTATAAATACAGGAATAGGCACATCCTTTTTTGACTTGTAAGGCATCACATAGAGAACGTGGTCGTGTAGATTCTGACCTACACCGGGTAAATCTACCATTACTTGAATACCATGCGATTTAAGGTGTCCGGTTGGACCAATACCTGAGAGCATAAGGAGTTTTGGGGAATCGAAAGCACCACAGCATACGATGATTTCATCGTTTGAATAAACAGTGTTTTTAGAACCATTGTGAAGATAATCCACACCTATAGCTTTACCATTTTCAATAATAATGCGTGTGCTTTGAGCATATGTCTTAATAATCAGATTTTGCCTGTTTAAAATAGGATTAATATAGGCTACAGCAGCACTACAGCGCTTTATATCTTCAGTTATATTTAACTGGTATAATCCAGCAGTGTTTGTCTGCTCAGCACCATTGTAATCCCAGTTTGGACCTTTAAATCCAAGCTCCACAGCAGCCTCTGTAAAAGCGATGGCGGGTTCAGTTGGAACAGGGTTGGTTCTCACATCTAATGGCCCCTTTGCCCCATGATATTTGGAGGGACCGCCATGGAAATTTTCAGACCGGATGAAATATGGAAGCACATCATCGTAGCTCCATCCTTCATTTCCAAGATAGTTCCAGAAGTCAAAATCAAGTCCGTTGCCCCGTACATGAAGCATTGCATAAAGAACACTTGAGCCTCCAATGACCTTTCCACGTATGATATTTAATTTCCTGCTATTAAGATATGGTTCTGCCTCTGTGGGATAAAAATAATCAAGGTCTGTACCCCAAAGTTTAATCACCTCAGCAGGATTGTGGATTTCAGGTCTGTCGTCATGCCCTCCTGCTTCTAAAAGTAGGACTTTTTGATCCTTCCTGGCGCTTAGACGGTTGGCAACAACGCATCCTGTAGAACCACCCCCGATGACTATATAATCATAAGTTTCATTCCTTTCCATTTTATAGTCCTCCTTTAACGATTATACCTGTAAGGGAAAAGGCGTCGATGATTGATAATCTTATTTTCCATGTTGCCGAAAAGGAGAAAACGAGAATAGAATTCGGGTAGAGCAGGACTTCCGTATTCAAGCATAGGATAGGGATAAGGACCCACCTCCGGCATAATAGAAGTAAGGGCAGGGCGGCTTGCCTTATCAAGCGCCTCCATCTGTTCATCGGTGAGGGTGAAGTCCAGACAACCGAGGTTTTCTTTTACTTGTTCCACTGTGCGAGCAGAAAATATGGGAATGGTTACTACTTTTTGCTGCATGAGCCATCGAAGAGAAACCTGAGAAGGTGTTCGCCCTATCTTATTGGCAATCTTCACTACTTCATCCATGATGGATAGGTTACGCATTGTCATGTTATGCCAGTAATGCTTTTTTGACGGGTCTATTTCATCAACAAGCCTATAAGGCTGGTCATAAGGCAGTTTTCCAAGGTTATACTTGCCCGTAGCCATACCCCCTCCAAGGGGTGACCAACACACCAGGGCTATATCCAATTCATGAGACATTGGAAGAAATTCAGGTTCACATGACCGTTCCAGAATGCTATATTCTAATTGTGTGGCGACGAAGGGTGTCCAACCCTGAAAATCAGCTATCGTGTTGGCTCTGGCAATCCACCAGGCTGGAAAATTGGAGGCACCAATGTAAAGCATCTTGCCCTGTTTGACGAGGTCATCAAGCGCACGTAACATCTCATCAATAGGCGTTGTAAAATCGTATATATGCCCCCAGAGTAGATCTATATAATCTGTTTTAAGTCGCTTTAAACTGCTTTCTACTGATCGGAATAGATTCTTTCGATGATTCCCGTGCCCATTTGGGTCATTGAAATCAGCATTTCCATCAAAGAGGGAATACTTTGTGGCTACAACAAACTTATCCCGGTTTGGATTAATAAACTCACTTAAGAATTGTTCAGACTGCCCCTCCTGATAGCGGTTTGAGGTATCAATAAAATTGCCCCCAGCCTCAACAAAGGAGTCAAAAATCCTGTGACTTTCCTCCTTGTCTGAGCCAATGGGTCCCCAATTTGTGCCAAAAGTTGCACAGCCAATGCAAAGTTCAGATACCCTCAATCCACTGCGTCCTAAAAGTCTATATTGCATAGAACCCCCCCTTTTTGATTAACAAGCTCTTCCGAGACTGTCGAAAAAGCCCAAATGTTGCGATTTTAGAAAATTCACATATGGTAAAATCAACTACTTACGTGTCCGAAAAAAACCGATTTAAGGTTTTTCGGCAGTCTCTCCAGAAAGTTTAAGTGCAATTGCTAAAAGTTATAACGAATACCAACCCCTCCTGACCATGTCTCCAAATTCGGATGGTTTAACAATCCATCCAAACCGACCACAGTCACTTTTTTTGATTCATGATAACGCCCGTCTATAAATATTTCGAAATGTTTTGTTATTTCGTAGGTGACCCCAATTCGAGGCGACCAGCAGAAAACATAATCAGTTTTGTAGTCAAGATCAAAATGGCCGGAGGGCACGAACATGTCGAGGGTTGCAGATCCCAAATCCTTTACAATCACTCTGTTAAATCCCAGTCCCACGCCGATATACGGAGACAGATGATATAAAAACGATTCTTTTTTTACAGATGTAAGCTTTCGTAAGGGGAAATCATAATTGATAACTGCCTGATAAGACTCTATATCAACTTTTCCCCTCGCATCCTCGGAGTTGCCAGACAATGGTCCATCTCTAACTGTACGGAGTTCAATTTTATCAGTTTTATTGAATCGACGGGCATATTCGATTTCAACTCTGAAATTCTGTAAGAACTTGTTATTGAGGTTTTCTAACCTGCCACCAATTGCACCTGTGACAATATAACCTGTTTTATAGGAAAGATGAGCAGGTTCATCATAGGAATCCTTGCGGTAGTT
>Ga0315291_10007985_pt1 | contig 13021 bp, 21 predicted proteins | sample YL17G12_20_MG_FD_203070 | JGI IMG/M metagenome (GOLD analysis project Ga0315291, IMG submission 203070) | Sediment microbial communities from Yellowstone Lake, YNP, Wyoming, USA - YL17G12_20 | ecosystem: Environmental > Aquatic > Freshwater > Lake > Sediment | place: USA: Wyoming | collected... | reverse complement strand
TCATCCCAATTTGCTCCAGCTGCCATACCCGCACCAAAATCCTTCATGTTCATGGATGCCTTTACCTTGGCAGCAATACTCATGGAGGGGCGTCCGAACTGGTAATGCATGTTCGACATCGCATAGAAGTCATAGAACAATTGACGAGCGGCAGCCTTTGTCTTGGGATTGCTTCCGCCTCTTGTCGCCTGTGTCACATCGATCGGCGGGGTCGAGTATTTGATACTCTCGTCAAGTAAGTTTTTTAGAGAAATGGACATACGTTATACATAGATAAATATGAAGCAGGAAGGGAATAAAATAGAAGAAGTGGTGGAGCCGCCGGGAGTTGAACCCGGGTGTTGAAATCTTGTTCTGCAAAGCACTACACGTTTATCTGATTAAATTTTCATCCAACACCGATAATCAGCAATTACGGCGAAAGACTATACATACAACGGTATGTCAGCATTCTTGCAATTGGAACCACAAGCAGTTTCCTCGCTAATTTACGCAGTAGGATATTCAGCGAGAATTATCTCCTACTTACCGATTAGGCCAATGCCAGTTCGGAAACAGACTCATCGTTCATGGAGAACTCAAAGTCCACAGCGGCAATTTCGTTAAGACGATTTGCATTTAGTTTTGATCTTCTTTTTTAAGAGGCCAGATGATCAACCTCTACGTGCTCTCCACAGTCAAAGAACTCAATCGAGACCAGTACGGCCCCACTTGTTGAGAATAAATATAGCACAGTTGACACAAGATGTCAACTTCTTTCTTCAGAGATTTAACCGCTTCAGAAATTCATAGCACGCCTCGTGTCCCCACGTCTTCGCATAATACTCAAGAGATTTCTCCAATTCGGCGTACATTCTGTCGTAAACAAAATGTAAATCTTCGTTGGGATATGCCCGATGAATTGCTCCCCGTAAACTGAAACGAACTGCCTCGGAACTGCGCCAAGGGACAAAATTACCATCTACATCTTCTGATATATGATTTGTAGTCCAACTATTTGGATCTTCGATAATTTCGTATGCTTTCACACAAGTTATTCTAGGTCAAGCCATCACTGAAGTCAACTCTTTTTTCTTGAAAATGCTGCGATCCGCTCCACTCGTGGAACCATACAAGAGATCGTTAATGATAATTTGCTCAACGGCATTGGTCTTATCGTCTGCAAATACAATCTTTCCACGCAATGAGAACACTAACAAGTTGATAGTATCAACATCTGCTTCTTTGGCCATCATCCACAAAACTACACTCCCCATACTCAGATTCACCCTTAGAACATCCACCTTGATGCCTTGAATGATTTCCGATACCTGAGAACGACGGTCTAATTCTTCGTTAAAACGTTTTAGGGAGTCTTCCCATACCTCTTGCGATATGGCGTAATTCTGTAATTTCTGAGGAAGAAGAACGTTTACCTTAACGTTGACTCCACGATTTAATGTAACACTTTTTGAATTGAATTTCATAACACATTTTTTGTTTAATGATGCTTACCGTAACTGTTTCCGAGTGACGCTGCCCAATTGGTCAAGCGATCATTTGCCTTTGTCCACCAACTGTCTCGCTTAATCAGTTTGTATCCACGCTGAAAATCTTCATGGTCTCCCGAGAGGTCTCGCTTGACTTCATTACCTTTATCAAGAACCCCCTGCTTCAATCCCGACATAAACATCACATTTTCACGGTCTTTTTTTGAAACGGTTATGTTGTTATTGCTTTCTTGTACTACTTTCTCATCTACTCCATCCTGACTGGCCAATTGACGAAGGTCTTTGTCAACATGCTGTTTCCAATATTGAGGATTGTGCTTATCGGTGGTATCATATGCCGCAATCAAATTCTGACCTCCAATGAATTTTCCAAGAACAGATGTGTTTGTATTGTGAATTGCTGCGTTCAACCGATCAATGGAAACAAAAATATCCTTGGGGGTCTTGGCGGTTTCCAGTATTGCGGTATGTTCAGCAATAATATTCCACACATCATTTCTACGCTGCATGTCGCTTCGGAAAGTCTTCTGCATCAAATCATACAGGGTCTTGGCAGGAGCAGATGGAGATATTTTGCTGGCGTCAAAGTCGGGGTCTATGCGTTTGCGAGCGGCATACTTCTGCAACTGTTCCGAAATTAACTGCTTGAAGAGTCTGACATATTTATTCCTCAATTTTTCGGAGAACTCATCAAGGATAAATTTACCATAGTCGGATTGGAAGAGGTTTGGTCGGTCAACGTACAACCACCACAAGAAATAAAAGTTGTAAATATCTGACGGATTCAATCCGCCTACACTTTCAGTTAATAGCTCTCGCATTTTGATCATACACGTATAAATATTCCATCTATCACCATTTCACTCTATATTTATGAACATGTACGGCTTGATACAGACAGTCTATGACGATGCCAAGCAGAAGGCGTTTGAAGACCTCTACTCCACCGCCGATGTCAAGACGCAGTTCCTTCTCCGCTCCACCCTCGCCCAAGCACTACAAGATTCCCCCAAACTCATCCCTTCCCACGGCACTGATTCAATTCTCTGCACTCTGTCTCAACATGAGCGGGACGCCGAAGAAACAGTTAGGGTATTCCAAGCAATAATGAATTGCTTGCACAAATTCTCCTATGGTATGTTGACCGACGACATCCAATGGAAAGGAATGAATGAAGTGGCAGATAGCTGTTTGGTAGGAATTGGATTTTTCCGGGAACACATAGAAGTCAAACACCGTAGGAAGGCTGCACCGTCAGTGGATTATTATACCAAGATGGGAGCACTGGCATATCATCGCTTGGGATACGACGACTTGGGGGAACACTTTCAAGAATGGACCGCTTTTATTGAAAAGGAGTTCCGCTTAGCTGAAATAAAAGAAACGCCAAATAGTGCGGATAAAACACACACCAATTATTGATGGTCATTAACACGCTGTTCCATGAGTTCTTGTAGTTTGATGCGCTTTTCTTCATTGTGTTTCCGTTCCGCTTCTTGCAACTTTTTCTGAGAAGCAACTTCTTCGATATACTTACTCACTTCCCGACGTAGCATTTTCAACTTTCGCAAGCGACGTTTATCCTTGGTTTTCGTCAAAAACTCTGCCACTTCCTCATCCAATTCAACGCTGATAGAGGCGTCGTCAACCGCTTCGGTTACTAAATCTCGCAACGCCTTCAACAACAGAACTCTGTCCTTCTTGAAATTCAACATAAACGCCTCTCACAATACGTAGCACAGAGAAAATCAAAAAAGAATACTGTTGACAAAAAACTGAAGCTGGCGTATAGTTTGGAACATGAACGATACCATTACTCCAACTCCTGACTCAAATATCACGTCCGACGAACCAGTTTCTCGGGCGAAGGCCAAGTTCCGACTTATCTGCGCTTCCAAGTGCAAACGGTTTGCGCTTGAGACTGCAAAATCCAACCCCGTGCCCCAACGTGCCAAGATGTTTACTCGTGTAAGCGAGGAATTCTTGATTGCATGTGAAGCACAACTCCGACTGTTCATCCACAGCCGAGTCCGCTCCCATCCCTCCAAAGGAAAGACCCTGACGTGACACTTCAAACCCTCACGCTAATCCTTGTTGCCACATTTGCCCTCGGGTATATTACTGGACGATGGGTCAGATTTGGCCCTTGACAACAACTCGGTTCTCTGTTATATTGGCGCACGATGATAGACTTTGATGACCCAAATGAAGGCGACGAGGCATACGTAAACTCTTCGATGCTATCGGTTTGTTGTGGCGCAGCAGAAATGGGCGACTCAGACATTTGTTCCGATTGCGGAGAACATACTACATTCGAAAAGGACACCGAAGATGAGCGTAAACGTTAACTTCAAACCATCTACCAATGTCTCAAAATGGGAGGCAATCAAGTCGGGCGACTTTGCCGTTCTGGAAGGGACTCCAGAACACCCCATCCCAGCTGGACTGTATCGGATATTCATCATCACCGAACCCGAACCACCCAACTCCCGAAACATCTTCATCATCCCCCTGTTTGATGGACCATTTGAAGAATCCATGTTCCCCTACATGCTCAATAGCTTTCCCCTACCAACCTTGGTTCAAAAGGCGAGTAAGGTCAACATTGATGCCGAGGTAAACCAATGAAAACTGTCGCAACCTACAACGGCAAAGTCGTTAAACTCAACGCTCCACCACAAGCGTCACCCGTAATCCTAACCGAAGTGGCAACGGGCAAGGTAGTGGAAACAGGCGCAGTTACAGAAACCCTTATCTCTGCCGGACTCCAAACCGATGATGAATTTGAAGTCCTCATTCAACAATCACTTGATGGATCCACCGGCGGCATAATTCGTAAAAAAGGAACAGAAGACGGAACCAGTTTTGACATATGAAGTGGTGTTCTCGATGTAAGACAAATAAAGATTCATCCAACTTCTGTAAAGATAAAAGCAGGCGGGACGGATTAAATCATCGTTGCAACACATGTAATACTCGTCATGTTCAAAACATTGCTGATAGACAAAAGAAACATTTTGGAAAAGAGGAATATCGTCGTCGTCGCAGAAAATACGAACTAACTCATTACTATGGCATATCCACCGCTGAATATGATGCTATGGTAAAAAATCAGAATGACAAATGTGCCATATGTGGAGATAAACCCGAGGCATATTTAGCGGTTGACCACTGTCACGAAACAAATCAAATACGTGGACTTCTATGTAGAAGGTGTAACAGTGCCATTGGATTATTTGATGATAACATCATCAAACTTCAAAATGCACTGACGTATCTTACAAAAAACAGAAACAAACTATGAATCAATTTCAATCACCGCTAGAAGCAATCTCCGCATGTGATGTTGCGTGCGAAGAAGCATGGAACAGTTTTGCCGAAGCAAATGGAATCAAAGAATCCATAGACAAAGGTGCCTTCGTCGTAGGCAAATCGGTCTTCCGGGCCGGATACATGAACGGCGCAAGCTATGTCAGCAACTTTGTCATCGGTCAAATGGCAATCGGCAAGGCAACGAGGAAACTCACCCCAACCACGGATGAACCCAAATCAACACCTGAATGATAAATTCCCTGATATCTTGGATGTTCCAAGATGAAAACAAAAAGGTGATTCAAGATTGGGAAACGAACTTTCCAAACAAATGCATCGTCTGCTCATACCATCGCTATGGATATGAACATGGAATGACTGCCGATGAACAACCACCAAAACATGAGTGCAAATACACGCATAAAAAAGAAACCCAAAAAAGGACTTGAAGTCTATTGCGATGGATGCTTTACTCAAATCACAAAGCCGGGAGCATTGTTGTTCTCTCCACCCCGACCAGTCACCAATTGCCTTAAACGACATCTCTGCGAAAAATGCTATCAATCAACTCTCATTCACCTAAACAATTTGCGAAATGAAAACTCTAAATAAAAAAACATCCCTTCAATCTACTGAGCTCGCCCTCGGTGACGCCATCGTAAGACTGGCATACAAAACCGACGAAGTAAATGAACTCCAAGATAACTTGGATAATCTTTCCACCCTCCGATGGGACTTGGAAGACAAAAACCGAGACCTCCTCATGCGAGTCATGCAATTGGAATCTTTCTTGGAAGGTGCCAATGGCAACAAAACCCGTGAGTCTGCGGCAATGAAAGACTTGGAAACCCGCTACGCCGCCGTGGTGCGCCAACTCACTACCAGCGAATCCAACCGAAGTCATGCCGTGGAAAGTGCCGCATTCCAAGAGAAGACCATCGCCCTCGCCAAACAGGAAATGGAAAGACTCCGAGCCGAGAAAGTTTCCGATGAACATCTGGCCCGACAACTAATCAAACTCGTGGAAGAAAATCGTTCTCTGCAAAACGACCTCCTAACTCAAAAACAACAGGAACGTGATGCCCTCACCATCCTCAGTAACAAAGAACCCTCACAGGAAACCAAGGCGTATCAAGCACAAGTCACTCGCTTGCTCGAAGAACGGGTGAAGTACGACTGCCAAATAACCAAGACAGGTTCCACCCCCTGCGGAGGATGCCTGTATTGTCAACTGCAACAAATGAACGGTATCCTCGAACGTACCGCCGAGAATGTGCGAAGAGCCAACGAGGAACGAGATTATGCCCTCGCTCAAGCAAATTCCAAAGACCAGAAATGCGTGCAACTCAACAAGTCACACGAAGCGAACAACAACTTGGTGGCGGCACTCAGCAACGAGAATAATAAGTGGAAACAAGTCTGCCGACTCCTAACCGAGGGTCTGGAAACTGTCATCCAAACAAAATGGTACCACGTCTTCTCCCCCAATAAAACAAAGACAGCCATGGGAACTGCCATCATGGCCAACGAATACCGAAAACAACATATCTCCCTACCCCAATGAACGTCGAACAAGTAGAAGGACAATTACGAGAGTTTCGTGGACTAAATGTATGCGTATGCGTACCCATCCGTGGCACCGTACACATGACCTTCTACGGCGGGCTGGATATAACCGAACACTGGGAAGAAGAACATCCCTTCATCCTCTATAGCGTGCGACACTGGCCCGACGCCGATGTCTGCTTTCGGGCACAAGACGTTCTCAAAATCAAAGAGAACCCAACTACCGAACTCGCCGCCGCAATTACCCTCAAAACCGAAGACTGGATGACCGAAGAAAAACTGGCACACAATATATGAAAAAACTAATCCCTTGGTGGTTTTGGACAATTATCATTCCCTTCATCATCCTCCTACTCATCGGCGGATGTAAAGTGCTAACCATGTTCAAACCCGCCCCCATCATGAACTGACATGCAAACGCCGAAAACTTCTGAAAATATAATAACGCAGGACAATACCAAACCCATCATCGCATGGATGACTTGCCCGGGGTGCGGTTCCCGCTGGTGCCCCACTTTCATGGTCCACGACGAAATATGGGAACAATCAGGTCTAACAGGTTGGCCCTGCATCCTTTGCTTCGAACTCGCCATCGGCAGACGAATCAAAATCGAAGACCTCAAAACTACCCCACTCTGTAACCATCTGCTAGACATGGGTTGGTTCCTCGGCACCAGAACCTTCGGCACCCTCCCAACAATATGAAAATCTCATCCGCCGCAGGCACACGCCGAATACTTTCAACTTTATAGGATAACATATGCGTAAAGTCAAACCCATACAACTCTCCCCCAAACAAAAAATGAGAATTCAATTTCTGGAAACCCTATTCGCACATATCCTAACCCTTGAACGCCAAGGCATCAAGATACCAGGATATAAAATGCTCATCGGATAACTAGACCAAGAATTCTAATCTCACGAAAAGTTGCAAATTTCACATCTAATCATACGAAAATCATCCTTTCACCCCATCCGCACTCCCCTAATTACACGATTCTCATTTGCCATCGCACAAACACCCACCCCTTGAAATGTGAACCAATTCACCACATGCCGCAATTCCATATTCAGAATTATAAAAACACAAAGTCACCAAGTTCTCCAATTTTTTCCGGATTTTTTTGATCTCCACTCCAACAAACAAAAATCCCCATACCGTAAATCCCAAATCCATAACTCGCCTGCAAAGACGCCTTGCCGCCCATAATTCTCAGAACCCGCCACATACGACGCTTTATAGGTTAAACACGATAAACCCACTTTATAGGTTATACCCTATATTCCTTTCGTACTTATGTACTTATTTTTCTTCTGTTAAAAAAGTAGGTCCGTATGTTAAACGGGTGGGAGCGGCGGGGGTGGGGGGTCTATATTGGGGTGTTCAGAAGCACCCATACCACCCATAGGGGTAGGGTAGGGGGCGGGTAGGTGTTTGGGTTGGCATGGCGATTGCTTACACGCTGGGCGTCGTTTCTAGGCGTTGCTTGTCGTTTGGGCAAAAGGTTAGGGGCAACCTTTTCAGATTGCCCCTTGCCCCTTTCCCGCTCCGTTGCGCCTACTTTGCGCCTTCAACGAGGTACCACTTGTAACGGGGTTTTGAGTTTTTGGCGGGGCGGGGTTTGTCCTCCGCATTCGTGAGTTGGATTTTGCCGATTCTTCCCTTGCGTGGCATGAATACGGAAAGGTAGGTTTCAATCGTTTCTAACGGGTAGCGGGTACTTCCCGCCGTGAACCTTGCTTCCACTTCGTCTTTAATTTCTTGAGTGAACATTGCCGTTGCGATGGCGACTTTTTTGAACTCCGTCTTTTCCACGCCAAGGGGAAAAACCGCTTCCCGCTCCGTTAGGATTGAAGCAATGAGGGATTCAACGCCGCTCATCCAGTGCCCTTGCAAAGCGGGTTTGACGCCGCCGGTTGTCATGCAATTATTCAAGTCTTGAAGATTTGAGTGAATATCCCTTGCCATTGCCGCTTGCATCGTTGTTTCGTTGTTTTTCATATTGTTATAGTGTTATTTAACTGACCACACTCTGCCAGAGATTAGAGATGCACGCAAGAGAAAAGTATAAAAAGATGAAAATAGATCGGCGTGCCAAGTGCGATTGTTTTGTTGGTTGGCATAGCGATTGCTTGCCAGCAAGGGGCGTGCCAAGTTTTTCAAAGATGTGCCGCAGGAGGATCCGGGTCTCGACGCCTGCAGGGAGCAACTCTAGGATTAGAGATGCCTTCGGTGAAACCCGGCCTGAAGAGCAGCTCCTCATTCGATGGCCTGCAGGGATCGGGCTTAGCAACTCTAGGACTAGAGTTAGGTTCGGTGAAACTCGCAGATCCGAGCTGAGGGATGAGGGATGAGGGCAGGAAAAATCCCCCAAGGGATTACTCCCCCAAGGGACTTGTGGTTTTGGAGTTGACTAAAACTCCCAATCTGCTCGTTCGTTGTTCAACTGCTCAAGACCGAGTTGATGCCCGAAGTAAAAGGCGTTGATGATTCGCACAGTGTTGTTGTAGTCATAAATCGGATATGACCCACCGATTGATTGTGTCTTGAGGTATTCCCGTAAAGTGTGAATTGGGTTTCCGCTCACGAGTCCACGACCGTTGCCATAGACCGAATTTCGGAACATCATTGCCTTGACAGAATCTTTCATGGCGTAGATTGCCATTGCACCGAGCACAGCGGGGCGGACAGTTGTGGCATTTTCCAAAACGAAGGTGAGGTAGCTTTCGTTTTCAGCAACGAACTCCATCAGTTCCCGCTCCGTCCATATTTGCTTGTCACGAGGCGTTCCCGCCACTTCCCACCGGAGTCCGTGTTTGCACCATGACGCAACGGAGAAGTTTAGGCGGTCAGCGGAAAACTCTTGTGCGCTTGGCATCCGATTCTTACCGACGTTTTTTCTGAGGGTGTAGTTGGCGGCAACTGTTCGGGGTTGTCCACGGTCAATGTAAAGCATGGCATCCGAGGGCAATCCAAAGTGAACATTGATGGTCAATGAAGTCCCACACCGCAAAGCGGCATGAATCCGTTTTTGCCCGTCAATGAGATTGCCATGAATATCAAACTTGATGAAGTGTCCAACGTCACTCCGGTAGTCACCATTTCGGAAGTCACGTTCCAAGGCACTTTGACGCCCCTGATTCCGCTTACGGTTCATCGGGTGAAAGTTGTTTAGGATGTACTCCATTGTTTCAATGGAAAGAGTTACACCAAGCGAAACAGATTCTCGCTTTGCAATAAACGGATGTTTGAGTTTTGTTTTAGTCATTTTGTTTTTGTTGTTATTAGGTTGAGAACCACTCTCAACTTATGGACACGTTACTTTATTATCCTTATTCCGTCAACAACTATTTTCAAAAATCTTTTGGAGCACCGCCGAGGTCGGGAGATGCGGAAGTATCTCTAGTCCTAGAGTTACTTGCTCACACGCTGTAATGAGATGGATAAGATGTCAAGAGGGAATCGGGGAAAAGAAAAAACCCTCCCCACAAGGGGAGGGTCACAATATGACTAACGACCAAACGAAAGGGAGGCGTGCCCGTGTCGTAGTGTGAAGGGAGTAAGTAGAGGGGTTTCCCGCCTCAAGTCCCACCACGGGCACGCCGAATCCGCTTAGGAGACGGGCGAGGCGACGGACAAGGGAATGGGCGGAACTGCCTGAATCAACTTGTCTTCCTTGTAGGAACGGAACTTCTTCACGTAGAGTGTCTTCCCGTAAGTCGTGCCCGCAGCGGGCGCAGCGGAGATGGTAGCGAACACTTTGATGCGGGCGGTGCCGAGGCGGAATGCGGCAAGAATGTTCTGCACGGTGTTCTTCTTGTCCTTGCCACGCTTCACGCCGAGATGGGTAGCGAGGTTGCGGATTTCATCACGGGTCATGGACTCAAGGACTTCGGTTGCTTGGAGGATGGCGATGCGGGAGGTAGTTGTTTTTGCTTTTGTGTTTGTTTTCATAATTGTTATTGTTACCAACGAGGACACTTTATCAGATTGCGTGAGATTGTCAAAGGTTATTTGGCGTGCGAGAGAAGTTTTTTCTCATTGAGGGTTTGCCGCAGCAGTTCACTTCCACCCTTCTCATTGGCGGCAACGATGTCAACCACGACCAGAGAGTTTTCGGGGTTGTAGAAAAATTGCAGACTATTTCCCGCCTTGGTTGTCACGTTGGCACGGGTAATGTATTTGCTTGGGGCATCCACACACGACGCAATGAGAGGCACGGGTTGATTGACACCCGCAATGTTATGACTTGCAAGGGTCATGCCATTGCCGAGGATGGAATAAGCGAAGTCGCACCCATAATCCCGCTTTAGGAGAGCGGTCAGGTTATTGATGGCATCGGCGACTTCTTGTTTTACTGCTTTGATTGGCATAGTGTTTATCTTTCTGCGATAAGCATACCAAAGTATCGGAAGATTGCAACAACTATTTTCAACTTTCTTCAGCGTGCCGAGCGAGCATCTCTAGGACTTGAGATGCAAATGCCTGCAGGGAGGAGATGCTCCGAGGACATCGCCCGTGAAGACTGGAGTATCTCTAGCGATAGAGATGCTCTGTCCGAGGAGGGGGCACGGGATGGGTCGGATGGGAGATGGGTACATAAAAACGGCGAAACCCGCACCACTTGGCACGGGAATCGCTTGGTGTGTTGGCGACTAAATCTTAATCGGCGAGGACTGCCGCCGCCTCTTCAAAGTCGGGCATTTCAATCACCACGCCGCTCGCCTTGAATTGCAGCACGTTGGCGAGGTTGATGGAGATGACGCACGGTTTGAAGTCGGGGCGTTCCGTTTCCTTGTAGAGATACGGTTGCACGACTTCATCGGGAATCGTCTCGCCCTTGGCGTTGACATAGACGGACGTGGACTTGTGCGGGAAGTACTGGACGTAATGACCCGCCTTCGTTTCGTCCTTGTTCACGACGAGCGGGAGATTCTTCCCGTCAACGGTTTGAATGTGGCGATACCACACTTCCCCGTTTTCATATTCCACTTCCGAGAGGGAAACGCCGAGTTTTTCGGCGATACGGTTGCGGACGGACGTATTGTAATTGGCATTGATGATGCCGATTTTGCTCGCCACCTTGAACAGTTGGCACTCACCGACGACCTTGCCCTTAGTGACCACTTGCCCGAAGGGATTGGACGCCTTGATTTTGACAACGGGCGTTTTGCAGACGAGGGAAACAAAGCGGCAAGCAGTGCCGTTCGTTTTGAGGAACCCCACCATTTCAAGGGTATCCACCATTTTGACTACGTTTTCTTTCTTCATATTGTTTGTCGCTTTCACTTTACACACTAGGAAGCGTTTTGCTTCCAACGAGGACACTATGCCAGCACCCCTATTATCTTGCAAGCGATTTCTATAATTAAGTGCAAATATATTTTCATGCCAATTGAAGAAACTTTCTCACTTGGCACGCCGATTGCTAGGATGCCGAGAACCACGCACGCCTCCACCCGTGGTCTCGACGGCCAACGAGCATCTCTAGCAATAGAGATACTCAAGCCATGCAGGCGGCCGTTGGTCCAGGCGTAGAGTTGGGTTCGGTGAAGCTCATCGAATTCGGCCGAGCTGCGTGCAGGCCGGATCGGCTGAGCATCTCAAGACCTAGAGATACTTAAGCCAAGTCGATGGCCAGCTCAAAATGGGTTCGGTGAAAATGAAAAAACCCCGGGGAGGAAATCCCCGAGGTTCGGTGAGAAGGTATAGTTACATCACCTTCTCCGACTACTTTTGCCAGCCGTTGGCCTAGGACTGCATTAACGTAGCATCCTGCACGCTAAGATTATTTCTTCTTGGGAGCACACCCACGCATGTAATCGTATCCATCAAACCAACCTTCGCCCGAGGTTGAGGGTTTGGAGCAATGATTCTGTGCTTCGGTCAGCGTCACATTGCTTCTGATGGTTCGCTTCGTGCCCCGATGACGAAAGCGGATGATGCGATAAATCCGAGGTTCGGGTTGATAGGGTTGTGTGCTCATACAGTGTGAAAGGGTTCCCAGTATTCGGCAACGCAATAGGAGACTGCTCCGAGCGTGCCGTAACCGTATTTGTCCAAGGTAACATTGGTGACTGACTTCTTGAATGTCTCCACCGCAGCAAAGAGGTCAGGAGCAACGGTATCAAAGACGACCTTGTTGCTGCCGCTCTCTAGTTTGAGGAATGCGAATCGTTTCATACGGGCACCTTGTATCCAAATTGCACGCCTTTGTAAAGGTCGGGTGTTAAATTCTTTTGCATCCAATCGTTTGCCGCCGCTATGACTTCAATCAGGTCGGGCATCCAATACGAGGACGAGAAACCTTGTTTGAGAAACCAATGTCCATCGTCCTCACCGAGGATTTCAAAACAGACGTGTGGGTCTTTCTCTCCACGCCACACGAGGCGAACTCCGCAGCACTCACCGAGGAACATCGCCACCGTGGGCGTCTGAGAATCATCAATTGATTCATGTTCATCTTCGTTGCACTTGAGATTCATTCTTACCATGCCCATACCTTACATGATAAGCATACAGATGTCAACAGTTATTTTCACATCACCACGGGCTGGTGAGCCAAGCAACTCTAGCATTAGAGATGACTAGGCTATGGACCCGAGGATGTCGAGACTCCTCTTCGAATTCCTGCGGCCTGCAGCTGAGTATC
>Ga0315291_10007981_pt1 | contig 13030 bp, 16 predicted proteins | sample YL17G12_20_MG_FD_203070 | JGI IMG/M metagenome (GOLD analysis project Ga0315291, IMG submission 203070) | Sediment microbial communities from Yellowstone Lake, YNP, Wyoming, USA - YL17G12_20 | ecosystem: Environmental > Aquatic > Freshwater > Lake > Sediment | place: USA: Wyoming | collected... | reverse complement strand
CCGTGTATTTTGGCAGGCAGTAAGGAAGGTGACGTAGTTCTCGATCCATTCAATGGAGCCGGCACAACGGCCGTGGTGGCCGTCAAACACAGACGCTCTTATGTTGGGCTTGAGTTGAATCCCGCTTATGTCAAACAAACACAGCTGAGGCTTTTGGACGTACAGCCCAATCTACTATAATAGTTGAACAACAAGAACGGAAAGGTGAATCGGTGGCAGAAAAACGCAAGAGAGCCAAGGCCAAACCCAAGCTCAAACCCAAGCAGACACGAACAAGCGCGGCGCAATCCTCGAAAGAGCTAAAACTGCTGAGGCGGCAGACCTTTGCAACCGACCTGCGGACACAAGGCATGACCTATCGAAGACTCGCCAAGCGGCTGATCGAGTTGGGGATAGCCGATGGCAGGTATGGGGAAGCGCTGGCCTACAAGGATGTCAAAGACTATATGGCCGGGATCACGGGGAACATGACTGAATTGGCACTCCAAAATCTATACATTGACTTGCGGCGTATGGATGAAATGTTCGAGCGTGTCTGGCCGCTGGCATTGCCCAAGCCCGAGGCGGAGGGTGAAATAGAACTTCCGCCCGACCCTGTGTATTTTGGGGCAGTGCTTGAGATCATGGCGCGGCGTGCCATCCTCTTGAATTACAAATCCCTGTATGAACCAAAGGAACAGGGCAAGCTAAACTATAACGTCAATCCCGACGACTATTCCACTGCGGAACTTATAGAACTGATGCAGAGACTGCAGTCAGGTGAGGATCCCCTAGTTGCCATCACCAGCATCCAAAATAAACGAAGCGAACGCCCTAAACAACCTGAAATTACAGCTTAGTATTGCGTTGACCATGCGGCGGCGGGAAGCCATCGCCAACGGGGAGGCTGACATCACCATTGCATCGTTGAACTTTGCTGATTATCAGGCCGACCCTGTGCGCTTTGGCATGGAAGTGCTGGGCGAGAGGTACACCGACCCGATCAAGGAGGTCATGTACTCTGTGCGCGATCATCCTGTTACGATAGCCATATCAGCAAATGCAACGGGCAAGACGCATTCAGCCGCACGCATAGCCCTGTGGTTCTATCTGTGTTATCCCGACGCGCAGGTCTATACGACCGCCGCACCTCCCGAGCGCAACCTGCGTAAAATCCTGTGGGGTGAGATCGGTCATCTGACCTCGCGCCGTCAGGACTTGTTTCCTGAGTCAAGTGTCTCGAGCGGGATGAACATCCAGCGCAACTCACAATCCTTTATCACGGGAATTGCGATCCCTTCGTCCGGGACGCCTGAGCAACGGGAGGCGAAATTCAGCGGCAAGCACGCGCCCCACATGCTCTTTATCGTGGACGAGGGAGATGCAGTGCCCCCCGAGGTATACAGGGGTATCGAGGCTTGCATGTCGGGTGGCATGACCCGTCTGCTTATCATGTTCAATCCCCGCGCCGATGTGGGCACAGTAGCGCGCATGGTCAAGAACAGGGAGGGGCACATCCTGCATCTTTCCGCCTTCGACCATCCCAATGTAATTACAGGCAATGACGAGATCCCGGGAGCGGTCTCGCGTGAAAAAACAGTCAGGCGGCTCAACGAATGGTCGCGGCCGCTTGCCGCTCAGGAAGCCCGTGATATTGAGTGCTTTGAAGTACCTGATTTCCTTGTGGGTCATGTCGCTAAGAGTTTGGGAGGTGAGGACTATCCGCCCCTGCCTGCGGGTTGGAGGCGGGTCCATAATCCCGCCCTGTTTTACATGGTCTTGGGTATCTACCCGCCCAAGTCCGACTCGCAGCTGATCTCACGTGTCTGGCTCGATGATGCAGTGACCCGCTGGCTTGCATACACCGCCCGTTATGGGGAAACCCCGCCCCACACCATCAAACCGATTGTAGGCATGGATATTGCCGACATGGGCAAGGATAGTAATCAGATGACCCTGCGTTATGGCGGGTACGTTGCGAGGCAAAGCGGATGGTCGGGCATCGACCCGGACGCAACTGCAATCAAAGCCTATGGCGAGTTGAAGCAAATGGAATTACCCATGCAGGAGATAAAGATATACGTGGACGCCACGGGTGTCGGGGCCGGGGTTGCCCCGCGCATGATGCGCCTCGGGGCTTCCCTTGCAGAAGGGGTCATGGTGGCTTCATCACCCACCTATAAAACTGAGATGGGAGTCTTCTTTCAGTTACGAGATCAACTGTGGTGGTCTGTCATGACATGGCTGAGGGATGACAAGGGCGCAATGCTGCCCCCGGATGACGACCTGCTCGATGAACTGGCCGCACCCTCCTATGCCATTCGCAATGGGAAGATCCGTGTCAGCGATAAGGACACCATGATCGAATTGCTTGGGCGTTCCCCCGATCAGGCTGAGTCGTTGATGATGACCTTCGCGCCTACCTCACCCGATGCAGGGACTTTCCGATGATATGGACATGGATTGAATATGTGTTCTGGCTGGTCTCGATCTGCCTGCCGCCCGTGGTTGATCCCGCGTGGCCTGATTGCATTCACCATCGTCGGATGTTCGTTTGGTGGTATATTACAGAGGCTTCGGTGGATCACAGGAATACATTAAGTCCCGAAGTCACTATGCCGCCCATGAGCGCTGCTTTCACAGGCGGCGCATTTTTATAATGTGAGGAAGCCAATGCCTTCTAAAATGAGAACTTTCAGCCTGCCCTCAATAAATCCAAACATGACCAAAGCCGAGCTTATGCAGACTTATCAAAACATGGCTGCCGCGGTGGATCGAAGCGCCCTAATGAGTGGACTCGGCCAAACCTTCGGCGGGGCGAGGGATGTCTATGAGATATTCGGATGGAAAAGGGTTTTGCGCTTCGATGACTACCTCCAAATGTATGATCGGAACGGTCTCGCCGCACGGGTTGTGGATGCACTCGCAGATGAAAGCTGGCGATTGCCTCCCGAAATGAAGGACGGTGACGTCCAGAGCGCCGATGAGGATGAAGGCAAGTTGACCGATTACCTGAGGGCATGGAATGAAGTAACTGAAAAACTGGATGTATGGGCGAAATTCAATGAACTGGATACCGCGTTGGGAATATCCCGCTATGCGGTCATCCTGCTTGGCGCGCCGGGCAACTTTGAAACGCCCCTCGAGAGGGCAAGCGCACTTTCCTACCTGCAAGTTTATGATGAGGGTCAGGCAACGATCAGCACAACAGACCGTGACGCAAATTCATCACGTTATGGAATGCCCCTTCTATATCAGATCACTTTCGAGGATGGTTCCAAATCACGGGCGGTACATCACAGCAGAGTCGTACATTGCAAGGAGGGACGCGGACGCTCAAGGGTCTACGGCATTCCACGCTTGAAGAAGTCCTATAACTACCTGCAAGACCTTGAAAAAGTGGTAGGGTCATCCAGTGAAGCATTTTGGCTTTTGATCCGCAAGGGTTTGATTATCTCTGCGAGGGATGGCGCACAACTGCCGGCGAAAGGTACTGAGGCTTATAACGACATGCAGGATGAAATTTCCGAATGGGAGCACCAGCTGCGTCGTGTCATGCGACTGAAGAACATGGATGTAACCGACATGGGCGCACAGGTGGTGGATGGACGCGGACAACATGATCTCCTCATTACGGATATAGCGGGTACGAACGGAATGCCCCAAAGGGTTCTAGTGGGTTCGGAACGCGGCGAATTGGCGAGTACATCCGACGATTCTAATTGGGCTTCTGTGGTTTCAGCAAGACAGAAAAACGAATGCGAGAAGTGGGTAAAGGATTTTGCGAAAACACTGGTAACGCTGGGAGTGCTGCCCGCCCCAACTGGCAAGACCTCAATCCAGTGGCAGGAATTATACAAACTCACAAAAGAGGTCAGGACTACCGTGGCCGCACAAGCGGCACAGACCATAAGCACGATTACAGGCGGGGCACCTGAAACCGCAGTGGATATTGCCGACTTCATGAAAGAACACTTCAATTATGTCCTGCCTGCAAATGCCAACGCCAACCTACCCAAACCGATAACCCCTCCAGAAGGGAAAGAGGGAGGGGAAGTTCCGTCGAACACAGGCGCGGGACTCAAAGGTGAGCAGGATACTCAATTGATTCAGGATGCAGTCGAATGAAGATCACTTTTTTGGATGGACCCATGCACGCAGTCATGATGGATGTCCCGGAAGAACGGGAAACATGTATCGTCGAGGAGGATGGGGATGCAGTGATTAAAGATGGTATCCCCAAGCAACCCTTGCAATCCGACCCGCAGTACGTCCCAATCAGGCGTCACCAATACAACCGAGTCAAGTATTGGGGCAGGACGTTCTTTCAGTATCAGGGGGTAATAGCAGGGAGTCCATGAAGAAGCCTTCGAGCTGGCAGTCATTTACTTTTCCCACGCAGACGGAAACCCGCGTCTTTATCGGGCAGGCATCGGATGTGACGGAACGCCTATCCACGGATTTGTGGAATCGCACCTCCGGCTACCCCGGCCTGCTGACTGCGCGGCGCGTTGCCACTGCAAGCATCCCGCGGACGGGCGTCGAAAAGGATTATGAATACTCTCCCACCACAAATAGATATACCAATGTCAAGACAGGCAGGGAGGTTTCCCGCAAGCAGCTGGAAATAGCCGTGGTTCGGGTCAGTAACGATGTAAAGAAGCAAATGCGCGTCAATACACAGCAATTGATTGCGGGCGCGATCATGTTCATTGTCTGGTATCACCGTTCCCGCGAGTTGCTTTGGTCATTATATAAGGCAGTCTTTGTCCTGCATGTAGGCGGATTTCTCTTTGACGATCAGGTATATCGGGACGCTTTCTATCTTCTGATCCTGAGCCAATTCAACCGCTTCGATAACTTCGCCCTGCATCTGGACAACATGCCCGATTTTAGCGGCCATGAGATTGCACGGGCGGGATCCTACGGAGGATATGGAAAGGCCGTACATCAAAACGCAAATCTGACTCTTGGTGCTGAACGCGGACAGGATGAAGCCCGGCGCGTACTCGGCCCCAATGAGAACCACTGTTACTCGTATGAAAGGGATGTGGGTTGCATCGACCTTGCATTGCAGGGATGGATACCCATAAGACAAATGATCCCCATTGGTGGGGCAACCTGCCGCGATAACTGCCAATGCAGGATCGAGACACGCAGAAGTTATGAGACTTAGAGGTGCTTATGCCGATCTATCAACCCAAGCCGCGTATTGTGCAGGTGCGAGGGACGGGACGCAATACCTTATTATTCCTGTTCAATGTAGATGACAGCCTGATCGAGATCAGACGCGGCGGAGTGTGCTATCTGGTCAGGCTGGATGACTTGATGGAGTTTGTCAAAGGTGACGGGTCCTTGTTCCGTGCAGAACACACGCTTGACGAAACCAGCGAGACCAGCATCATCCGGGATCTATTACCCCATGCCCCCGCGGAATGATGAACCCGAGCGGGTGAACGCCTATGCCAACCTGTACGCCGACAAGAAAGCCCTGATCGTATTAGGCGGGACAAGTGCAAAATCATGGCAGCATTTATATAAGGAAACCGGGGCGGATGTCGTGCTGGGGGCAAACGGCGTCAACAGTCTGATCCCCAACCTTGATTTCCACATGGTCATCGAGAACATGAAACGTACTGCGAGGCTGGCAAACAAAAAAGACCCGCGTGCAATGCACTTTATGCAGATGTTACGCCGCACGGGAGCGTCCACACGCCTGTATAACCATAAGAATGCAGCCCTGCTCGGCGCGAATGTTTCCCGTGAAGGACTCGTGGGCGTTCAACGCCGCGGGTCATTCGACGCCGACAAAGTTCCGCCTGATTTCTCATTCCGTGAATATGGATCAGGATTTATCAAGGGAGGTTTGATGAAGGACAAGCAGGCAATTGGAAACCTGCAATTACCCATCGGGACAGTCGCCCTGCAATTACTTCACATGGCCGGGATCCTCGGGGTAAGACAGGTACACACCATCGGTCTTGACCTGTGCTTTACGCCCGGTGAGTCACACCATGCCTATACCTATCCCGGATACATGCCGAACACTTATTTCCTGCCTGCCAATTTCATCACCTACAAAGGCTTCTCGACTATGAGCTTTTGGAAGGAAAGCGCCGAATTTCTGACCGCCATCAAACCCTGCATGGATGATGTTGGGTTGGAGTGGATCGACCATTCGCACGGCTTGCTGGGGCACTTGTGAGTCTTACCATGCGCTGTCCACATTGCGGCTCGATGCGTGCGGTTTTGGTGGAGATCATGACGAATGTAAACCGCTATCGCTGTGTGAAATGCAGGCAGGCATACACCGAACCTAATAACCACGGGGGGGATTGGGAAAAGAACCCGAGCGGGGGGCCTTCGGAAAAAGCCTACTACTTCTACCGACATCAGGGGAAAGAAGCTGCTTTCGAGCGCGCCCTTGCGATGAAGGGTTATTGGCGCACCGATCTAAGACGGGCAAGGCTGGTATTTACAGACGTGGATACACCCGGACGGGTTGCACAGATGCAAAAAGAACTTGACTCAGGTCATAAGAAGCTGTTTGTCTACCCCCATGCGGCACGTCCATTCATCGGCTGGGACGGACTCTTCCCGCCCTCCTCGGTGACCTCAGCCTGTTTTATATTTGCCGATGGTCATGCGGACGTACTGCGTGCCTATGGTTATCGGCGGGAATTACATACCGTTGGATGGGCATATACCCCGCTCCTGCCCTTCGTCCCTGCGGGTGAGCCGTCCCGTGTGCTCTTTTGCCCGATCCACCCAAACAATAACGGCTATCTTTCACAAATGGACAAGCATATCAATCTGAAAGTTTACGAGTTGCTTCTGGATATGGTCAGGGAGCAGGGAATACAGCTTACAGTCAGGCACCTCAAGAATTTGGATGCCAATGGTCTCAAGCCGAATGCGCGGGTGAAATTCATCCGCGGCGATCCCAAAATAAAAAACTGCACAGGTATCGAGGAAAATGATGTCATCATCGGACATCAGACCTTGGCATACAATGCAGTGGCAATGGGAAAGCCTACGGTCATGATGGCTGAATATGAAGCCCCGCGTAATGGTGGGAATGACCACGACTTCAAGAGGGTGAGATCATGGGAAAAGTACAAAGACCTGCTTATGTACCCGCTCGATATACTTGACACGACCGCGCCATATACATTACTGACTCAGGCGTGTGCCAGTGACACCAGAATCTGTAACTGGCGCACCCGCATGATCGGGGCGACCACCTTCGATGAAGATGTCTTTATACGCGCCGTGGAGAGTTACCTATGATCCTGACCGCTGTCGCCCTGCCTAGGTGGAAGATAGGGCGTTGGACTTACGGCGTCCCAACAGTCAAAATGGCAAAATCAGGCAAGCGACTGGTGATCGGTTCGTTCTGCTCGATTGCCCCGGGTGTGCGCATTTTTCTTGGTGGGGAACATCGAACGGATTGGGCTTCCACGTATCCTTTTAATATGTTCTGGACGGGAGTAAAGGACATGGATAAAGTACGAAGCTCCAAGGGGCATGTAATCATTGGTAATGATGTCTGGCTGGGTGAGACCTGCCTGATCCTTTCGGGTGTGCGTATCGGGGATGGTGCAGTGATCGGCGCAAATACGTTGGTCACTTCCGATGTCCCGCCTTACGCCATTATGAGCGGGAATCCCGCACGCCTGCTACGTTTCCGATTCAACCCTGAGACCATCGAAAGCCTGCTCACAATCGCTTGGTGGAACTGGACTGACGAAAAGATAAAGGAATTCCTGCCGCTTATGGAAAGCCCTGACATTGGTGCTTTCATCGAGGCCGCCCGTCATCCGTAAAATGTGGTATAGTGTGATTGCTTCGGTAGCAGTACCTAGTAGGACATCTACGACCCGAAGATTTGAATGCCTGTGAGCGTCCAGCAGGCATTTTGCTTTTTATATCCTGACTGAGACCTGCCCAAGAGCGTCCGCGCTTTGGGCAGGTCTGCTTTTTTATGAGGATGATATGAACATCGTAATCGGCAACACCCATATGGACTATTCCGCCATGCGTGAGATCGAACAGGATGGCCACACGTGGCTGGTCGTCAACGGAGTCCCGATAGTGGAAGGGGTGCTTGGTTCGTATCTTGTGCCTTATGAGGAGTTTGGTGCGTTTCCTGTGGATTGGAATGATGTCCCATTGGTATTAGGTCATCCCCAAACACAGGGCGGATCAGCACGAGTCGCATCCCCGGATGTGCCCGTGGTGGGCAGATTTCACAATGCAAGTCTTGACCCGCAAGGCCGCCGTTTGGTGGGGGAGTTCTGGCTGGATAAGGTTTTGCTTCTCGCCAATACAACTGGTTCCGCCATATACGAAAAGATGCGTCTAGGTCAGCCTGTGGAGGTTTCCACAGGCTATTACGCGCCGGGCGTCGAGGATACAAACGGCAAGTTCAATGGCATGACTTACAAGGGGATTCACAGAAACCTTCATCCCGATCACATCGCCCTATTGTCGAATGGCAACACAGGCAATTGCTCGGTCATGGATGGATGCGGACTTAACCGCAATTCCAATTCCATCATTACCAACTGCGGTGACAGCAAGAATTGCACAAAGGCCGACTGCCCCATGAAAGACAAGGGCATGATGGACGTAATGGATAAAAGCCAAAAGACCAGCGCAAGCAACCCTGTCACCACCCATATTAGGCAACCCGCGACCCAGCTACGAGACTGGTTCGCTGATGCAACACAATTCACAAAGGAGTCACTTATGAACAATGCTACACTCTCCGCATTCCTGCAATCCATTGGTTTCAGTAACGTCAAAATTACTGATGGTGGGGAAGCAGGTCTTTCAGTGGCGCTCGAAGGAACTGGAAATGACGCCGCGCTCGACGGGCTGGTACAACTGAATCAGGTTGTGCAGGCTGCGGGAAGCGCGGCGGATTTCATTAAGACCTTTGAAGCCGCGAGAGGGATGGCCGATCAACTGGCCGCAATGCAAGTGCAAATGAATGAGAGGCTGGCCGCTTTTGCCGACCTCAAGGATTTTGCCGCGTCCGTGACCGCCAACCAAGCGGCCACTAAACTCAGCCTCGTTACCGGGCTGATTGCCAACAGGTCAAATCTCTTTGATGAAGGCACGCTCAACAGCATGAGCGTGCCCGTCTTGGAGAAGTTGGCACAATCGTACCAGCCCGTTGACTGGTCTGGATTGGGCGGTATGCGCACTAATTCAGCAGAAGGTAAACCTTTGCCAGTCCCGGAAGGCTACCTCTCATTAGTTGGGAAGGCGGTGTAACATGGCATACAAGACAAAACCCAGCACCATCCTCCTGCGCGGTAACGATGCCCAATTCAAAGAACTGCCCCTCGAACCGTTGAACATCTATGGAGTGGGCGGGATCACCCCGGGTATGTTGTGTGTGAGAACAAGCACCAACACCGTGAAGCCCCATGCCACCGCCACAGCCGCAACCACCCCGATCTTTGCCGTTGAAAACCTTCTGCTCGGAAAAGGAATTGACGACGATTACGATCTGGATGGCGAGGCTGTTCTGCTTGTGTACGCGGAGCGCGGCGATGAAGTCTACGCCCTGCTCGAAGCAGGCTCCGGCAATGACGCGGTTATTGGCGATCTTCTGGAATCCAATGGCGCGGGTCTTTTGCAAAAAGGATCCACTGGCCCCATTGCCCGCGCCCTTGAACATATTGACAACGATCCGGGAACCAACTCGCTCCCGATGCGCATTCGCGTGGAGGTGATGTAATGAACACAAATATGGCTGATAGCCTCCTGCATCCCGGATTAATGCGCCCTTACTTCAATGCACGCGGCGAATCTGTCGTGAACATTGGAACAAGGGAGAACCCACTTGAACGCATGGTACAAAATGCCATGCTTCGCCATGAGGAATGGGAGCAGATCGACGCCGCTGTTTTGGACGTTATCCGCCTGCCCAATATCGCCCTCAATGATTTTCTGCGCCTCGGTCTGACCCAGCCGCTCGATGGTTTGGGCGTGACCGTATCCATCTATGACCAGTTGGGCGACATGACTGCCGCCACACTGAGCATGAATGGGGAAGTGCTTGGCGAGAAGGATCGCGTTCCGATTACTTCCGTCAGCATTCCAGTGCCCTTGATCTTCAAGGATTTCCAAATCCCATTACGCACACTGGAAGCCTCAAGGCGCGGCGCACGGGTCGATCCGATCCCGATGGATACCACCCTCGCAACCGTAGCCACCCGAAAGGTACAGGATGCAGTCGATGACCTGATCTTCAACGGTGACACAAAGATGCTCGGCAGTGCGGGTCCGATCTACGGTCTGACCAACAAGCCCCAGCGGGTCAACACCACTGCGGCTACCGCCGGTGGCGGCGACTTCGGCACAGCCGGGAACGCCTACAAGACCATCAACGGCGCGATCACCAAGATGAATTCACTCGGCTTCAATGGCCCCTTCGGGTTCTATCTTTCAACGACACAGTATGGCCAGATCAATCAACTGCTGACCAATACCGCTGTTTCCGAAATGAGCGCGATAGTCACGCAAATCCCCGGACTTTCCTTCATCAAACACTCGACCAAGTTGCTTGATGGTGTGGGGATCCTATTCCAACTGACCAAGGATGTTGCTGACATTGCAATTGCCCGCGACGTTACCACAGTCAATTGGGAGAGTCTCGGCGGTTTCCTGCTTGACTTCCGCATCTACACCGCATTGACCGTCCGTGTCAAGCATGATTTCAACGGCGTCTGCGGAGTCTATTCAATAACCTCCTGCTAGGTACGACCTATGCGGGAGTCTGAGGCTTCCGTTCTCCCCGAGGACTCCCGTGTAGTTTTGAGGTAACCCATGAGTTATGGATCACTTGCGACCATCGAAGCTCTTGCAAGCACTTGGACAAAGGCAGGGCACTTCACTGACTCTGATCCTTATAGTGGAGGCACGATTCCATCACTTACTCAAGTGAATGCGTGGATCGACCAGATGAGTCTGGTGGTTGACTTTGCAATTGCCAATGAAGGCTTTGAGACCCCCGTCGTAAACCCGACCGCCGTTGCGGCCATAGCCGACGAGGTTGAAAAAGCCGTGGCTGATCTGTGCCATGCCGCACATAAATCAGGCCGCTTCTTTACCAAGAAAGCGTTGGAGTCTGGCGCGCCCTCGGCCAGTGCCTACCTGACCACATGGGTTGGAAGCAGGATCACCGCGTTTCGTACCCTGAAAATCCCGACGGTCACGAATGCAGTCGGGATGGGCAGCGGGTCATTCGATGTCCTATGACGCTGGTAAGGCTCGAGATCATTGGACTGAAGGCGACCCAGCGCGCCCTGCTAAGGATCGTACCCGACGCTGAGAAGGCACTCCTGAGCGACCTCGGTGAAACATCCGAGTTGATCGCTGAACAAATGCAGGAACCCGCTCCCGAACCCACGTACCCGATCAATTGGGACTCCCCAAAACAAAGAGCCGCATTTTTTGCAACCAATGGCTTTGGTGGAGGTATACCCCACGTGCGCACGGGTAGATATGTTGGTGGTTGGAAGTCAAGCCCGATCAAGAACGGCTTTAAGACTTATAACCTGAAAAAGTATGCAGGTTACATCGCGGGTGACCACTTCGGCAAACGTCAAAGCCGCATCCATGAAAACCGCTGGAATCTTTTCCTAGCCGCCGCTGATAAGTTTATAAACCTGCTTCCAAAAAAGGTACTCAGTGGCGTGCGTGAAGCCCTTGCCCGATTAGGACTGAAGTCCAGATGACAATTCTGATCGACCATTTCTCCGTAGTGGAAGCCGCCGCGTTACAGCTTGTGAAGGATCACATTGATAACAGGGATGTCTACTTCGATGTTCCCGAAGATCAGGTGGTTGCTTCCGATGAAACGGTGCTTACCACAGGGCATGATTATTTCCTAATCTCTTTCCCGTCCATCTTCCCGACCGAATACGGTGGGGCGGGAATGATAAAAGCGGTTTGGAGTATCAGCATGGAGATGTTCGTGCGCTTCTCGACTCCTCCTGAGACTTGGGCACACTTCAAGGCTTTTCGCTCCGACATCTTCAACTTGTTCAATGTGAGGATCATCGGGCACAATCTAAACCGCACTGCCGGGGTTGAGTCCGTCCTGCTTACTTCCGAGGGCGCACCCACTGCCTTTGCCGAGGAGGATACGCCCTCCGACCCCGTTTTCTTTTCACAGCGTATGCTCTTGACCGTACAATACAAAATCAACAAGCAACCATAAAGGAGTCTGAAATGGAAAATGTCTATGTTTATTCCGGCTTTCAATTGGGTATCGTTTACCTGTTGAACGCCAAAGGACGACCCGCAGGAACGGATTTAACGCCTTACACTGGCATCGAGATGTATGCCACCAAGTCGTATGCGCCGACCCTGCCAGCGCCGCGACTTGTCGCACACACAGGCAACGACCGCCTGCTCAAGACGCAAATCTTCCCGGGTCAGGAAGCCGCCAAAGCACAGCTTGCCGTGGGTGCCGAGGATCTAGACCTGATTGCAATGCTGACAGGCAAGAGCGTCATCACGCGCTCGGGAATGCCCATGCTCCCGCATCTGGACGACCTGCAAGGCAAGGAAAAGACCGTAGGTGTGATCCTTTACCAAGCCGCACTTGCCAAGAATACCTCAGCTGCGGGGTATCACTTCCACATGGTCGCAAGCTCAAAGATGGTCCCGACCCTGCCGGGCGCTGGGGAGGCCCCCATTGATCTGACCTTTGACATGACCTTGAACTCCAGTACCAATTTACTGTGGGGCGAAAGCCTCGCGCCTCTGGCTGATCCCTATGACCCGCTATCCGGTGTGCCCATTTCAGGAGTCTTCAATGCGGGCATTTTCTCAGGTTTCAGCAACTTCGCGCCGCGCATTGCCAGCTTCATCGGTGATAACAGCGAAGATGAATTCCTTTTCCCGCCCTCCATGCAGGCTGCTGATGTAAACACGATCAGTGTCTACACCTGCCAGCCAGCCGATGACTCCACAGTGGTTGTGAATACGGGTGATTACACCGCCGCGCTCGATGGCGTTACGTTCGATA
>Ga0315291_10007979_pt1 | contig 13034 bp, 11 predicted proteins | sample YL17G12_20_MG_FD_203070 | JGI IMG/M metagenome (GOLD analysis project Ga0315291, IMG submission 203070) | Sediment microbial communities from Yellowstone Lake, YNP, Wyoming, USA - YL17G12_20 | ecosystem: Environmental > Aquatic > Freshwater > Lake > Sediment | place: USA: Wyoming | collected... | reverse complement strand
GAGCGAGCTCGTAATCTTCAGTGCCATACGGTGGAGTTCGTCATTCATTGTTTGTTCGACTTTCACGTAATTCGCCTGGATCAAGTCATCTTCAAGCTTACTATCCACCGCACTATCAGGGTATTTTAGGGCAAGGACGATGATGGCTTTGGCATCCGACACGATATCATTGGGATTAGCATGACCCTGGGCAGATCCCATGGCTTTTTCGGCACTTGCGATGCCCACGAGGTCTGCACCTAATTTCAGCGCGGTTTTCTTAATTTCTTCAGTTAGTTCTTCATCATAATCGCTCATGGAAAATCACTCCTACGTAAACTTAAAATCTATTACAATGTCAGAAGATAGAACACTTATTTTTAATTTTCTATTTGAAGTTTTACAAAAGTAAAATAAAAAAAAAGGCTTTAGAAAGAAGGGAAAAATGCTTCTTATTTCTCGTAAACGGAATATCCGTTTTCAGAGCCGATAGAAAAGAGTTTCAGCTTTTTATTCTGCGGCGTAACGATGTCCAATTCTTGAACGGGAAAGATGTAAATGGGATACTTAGCCTTTTCAAGGTCGTCTTTCTGCAGGTTATCGAAGTCCTTCTTGGTGGCTTGCATCAATTTTTTAGCGTTGGAGTCGAGGGTATAGCCTAATTGCGCAGTCACATCCTGTTCATTTAATTTCTTCAGGTCCCTTAGTTGGATCCCTTCCACTTCATCGATCACATTCGATAAGCGGTAGCCCATTTCTTTCTCTACGTCGGCTCTGAAATAGAGATGAGGGACAACGGCACCCGTCTGTTTAAAGGGAACATAGCCGAGGGAGTATTCATAAAAATGCCCTAGACCATGGCACTTATCGCATCGATACCGAGCATTCGCTTTGCATTCTGGACACGGCACCTGACCGGTCCCGCCACAGGTTTTGCATTCGAGTTTGGTGGTTCCGAAGCAGGTCGGGCAATTATAGGTTACCTTCTCCTTGATCTTATCCTTGCCGTCTTTCAGAACATTAACCATCACGTATTTGGATCCTACGCCATCGCAATCCTTGCATTTGACAGAAGCGTTCCCCTTGCATGTAGGACACGTGACCAATCTTTCGCCTTTACATTTTTTACAGGGGATATAACCCGCTCCTTTGCACTTTTCACAATTAGTGGGCTGAATGCTCTCATAGAGCGGGACTTTTGATTTATCTTTCCACGTATCACTGTCCATTTCTTTTGAGAATTCATAGAATTGTATTTTTGATATTCCTTTGATATCGGATTTTTTGCCTTCTTCTGCAACCGTAGAAATCCCCTGTTTCTTTTCCGATTGGAAATAGAAGGCGGTAAATTTTTGCACATTCTTCACCGATTCCGCAGCAGAAATATTACTCTTTTGAAAGGGAACATTTTTCACTTTGAATATTTTCTCTAATTCCTTTGCTGTAGTTTTTTCAATCCATTTTGCAAATACATCATCAGTATTGGGAGATTTTATTGGAATTTAACTCACCATCCATTAGTTGAAAAAATTCTTAAAAATACATTAAAAAAAACTTGAAATTAAATTATCTAGGCGAAGAGGGTATATAAATTATTTTTTAAAAATTAAAGGGCTAATTTTCTCGGAAGGCGGACATAGCCATTAAGGAGGCAAAGAAGACCCAAGAGTATTAAAAAAGGAGGAACAATATGGAAGGATATGCCGGTCATATTCCAAGCTGCCAAAAGCCAAGGGAAATTAGTTGCAACAATGAAATAATTGAATGCTTCGCCGGCGAATACCAAAAAAAAGCCTACCCCGATATAGAGGAATTGCCGCCGAATCAGTCCTTCAGATTTAAAGCCTTGGTAGAGAAAGAGTAAGGGAATTATTGCCACAATCAAGGCAAGGAAGTAATACGGGGGTGCAGTGATTTGAATACCTATAATTAACGTGAAAACCGCCATTCCAAAGGGAATGATGGCAATTATTCCCTTTGTTTTTAAGGCCGTCCGCTCAATCCCAATTGAGAGAAACGTGAGAGCGATGAAGCCAATAAAATAAATATAAGAAGCCCCGATCGATTCATAAAATGAATAATTAGTTTCTATCCAGATGATTTCACTGAGCGATCCTAACATCATGCAGAAAAAAAATGCGGAGGTACAAACTTCGAGGGTAACGGGCTCACCATCAGCCCATTTTCGGGAAGCTCTTCGGAGAAACAGAGCTTGAAACCCAAAATAGATGAGGATCTTGATAATTTTCAAAAAAAGTGCGATTTCTGCCGTTGAATATAATCCGTTCATCGAAAGAGAAATCTATATTTTTATTTATTAAAGAGTATTGGTTAATGTAGAAAAAAGAAAAAAGTGGGATTTAGAAGTTTTTTACGAGTATTTGGTTGATTGAGAAAAAAAGTGATGGAAATGAACCCAGAGAATAAGTTGATGATTACGGTTACCACGGCAAATTCCTGGATTTATCCGGAGGCGCAAAACTGGCCCCTTACCATGGATGATTTGATTGAAGATGTGGTAAAAGCCTATGAGGCGGGAGCGTCCATTGCACATGTTCATCTGATAAAGGGATATGAGACTGAAATTGTGAATCGCATTCGGGAACAATGCGATATTATTATTCAGGCAGGCATGTCTAGCGATCCCATCGAGGACCGGCAAGCCTTATTTGATGCGAGCCCAGATATGGCCTCTATCATCCTGAATCATCATGATGAATCTTTTACCAATGTTCAACTCTATCGCCTCCATCCGAGAGAGGAATTAGAGCAATATTGTAAGAAATGTAATGAATACCATATTAAACCTGAATGGGAAGTGTGGAATACGGGGTCGCTTTGGAATCTGCGCTATTTAATCAATAAAAAATTGCTGAAACCCCCTTACTTTTTATCGACCTTTTTCAATTGGCCCGGCGGCGCGTGGTCTCCCCCTGATCCAGATGAATTTTTCCTGCGTAGGAAGTATTATCCTCCGGGGAGTCTCTACACGGTCAGTTGCATGGGACCCGAACAGACTACAATCGTAACGCTGGCTATTTTACATGAGGGGCATATCCGCGTGGGCACTGAAGATTATCCCTTCATAAAGAAGGGAGTTCCTGCGACGAATAACGCTGAGATCGTAGCACGATGGGTAGGGATTAGTAAGGAACTCGGGCGAGAGGTCGCGGACCCCTCAGAAGCCCGGAAAATCATTAAACTTTAGAAGGTGTTATGAAGTGAGATTGGAAGGGAAGGTCGCTATAATTACTGGCGCGGGAGCGGGGATCGGAAAGGCGACGGCACTGTTATTTGCGCACGAAGGCGCGAAAGTTTGTGTGAATTCTCAATCCGATTCAGCAGCAGAAACAGTGCAAATTATAAAAGAGAACCAAGGAGAGGCAGTATTCGTGCAGGGGGACGTATCAGAACCTGAGACTGCCGAAAAAATTGTGACGGAAACGGTTCAAGCTTTTGAAAAACTTGATATTTTATTTAATAATGCAGGAATCGTGATCCCGGGCAGGGTGGATAACACGCCAGTTGCAGATTGGGACCGTACGTTTGAAGTGAATGTGCGGGGGGTTTTTTTAGTGACCAAGGCGTGCCTGCCGGAATTGAAAAAAACGAAAGGGGTCATTATTCATAATGCGTCAGCGGTTGTATTGAAAGGTGTCAAAGAACGAGCCGCTTATACGGCATCCAAAGGTGCGATTCTGGCATTGACGAAAGCAATGGCGGCAGATTATATCGGTGATGGCATTCGTGTAAATTGTATATGCCCAGGCACGACGGATACCCCTTCACTTGCAAAACGGATTGCACAATTTGAGGACTCAAATAAGGCAAGAGACGATTTCATTGCCCGTCAGCCAATGGGAAGGTTCGCAACTCCTGAAGAGATTGCTGAAGGGGTTTTATATCTAGCGACGGCTGAATTCTGCACGGGTATTCATCTCTCTGTGGATGGTGGCATGACCATCTAAATCAAAAAAGGAAATAAAAATATAAATCTCTTAAAAAAAGGAAATTCTAGCATAATAAAAAAGGTGATAAAACGTCAGAATCAGGGAATAAAGTTAGAAGAACTATTGGTGCAATAATATTTATGGTTGGTTTATTTCTATGTGGTATTTTTGGATATTCTATCCTTTGGCAAACATTACTGGTCGATCCAACTTATTGGTGGTATTTGATTATAGGGGGGCCCTTAGTTCTCATTGGATTAGTTCTTTTCAAGTGATTATCAGAGAGCATAATAACTCAAAATGCTGAGGAATATAAAACTTAATATAATTTGTTTGGAAATTATTTATGAGATTCACGCAGCTCTCGGCGTAAGGTTTTTCCGGCAGTGCCCTTTGGAATCTCACTTAGAAATTCCACGAACCGGGGATATTTAAATTTCGCCATGTTTGCTTTTGCCCATTCAATAATATCATCTTCAGTCACTGAACTTTTGTATTCAGGCTTGAGAACGATAAATGCCTTAATAGTTTCACCAGTTTCGGCATCAGGTAGACCGATCACGGCGCAATCTAGAATAGCGGGGTTTTCAAAGAGTAAATTCTCAATTTCGGTGGGATAGACACTGTGGCCTTTGTATTTAATGAGATCTTTCTTTCGATCAACAATTTTCGTATAGCCCTCTTCATCGACCAAAGCGATATCGCCAGTATAGAGCCATCCATCAATGATAGTGTTCTGGGTTTCCTCAGGGCGATTGTAGTAGCCTTTCATGACCTGCGGACCTTTTATACACAATTCCCCAACTTCATTTATCCGCATAATCTTGGTCGGATCCTCTAAACTTACAATTTTCATTCGTGTATTGGGGACTGGTAAGCCAATCGTCCCATTTTTGCGCCCATACAGAAGCGGGTTAGCATGCGTAACAGGAGATGCCTCAGTGAGCCCGTAACCCTCTACAAGCTTTGCGCCGGTTAATTCCTCAAACTTCTTTTGAATTTCAGGGGGGAGTGGGCCAGCGCCAGAAAGACAGTATTTTATGGATTTTAAATTGCGATTTTCAATATCGGGAGTATTATTGATGAGATTGTACAAGGCAGCAACGCCTGGGAATATTGTTGTTTTAGAATTTTCTATAATATTTATCAATTCATCCACATTACGTGGGTTGCTTACAAGGGGAATCATAGCCCCTATAAGAATCCCGAAATTCATGACGACAGTCTGGGCATATATGTGGTAAAAGGGCAGAGCACCTAAGATTACCTCATTTCCGTATTCAGGGTTCGGAAAGACGGCAGCACATTGATAACAATTCGCAACAATATTATAATGGGTTAATATGGCGCCTTTAGGAAGTCCCGTGGTACCGCCTGTGTATTGAAGCACCGCCATATCATCTTTCGGAGAAATCTCCACTTCAATTGGTTTTGCTACTGTGGTTTTTATAATATTCTCCAAATAAAGTTGGTTTTCCTCTCCTTCCACCAATCCCTCTTTACTTAAAATACTTCCACTTAGCCATGGCGCTAAGGAACACCAAATAACCTTGAGCTCAGGAAATTCAGGAGCAGCGTTTTTGAAAATTTGGCTAAAGCCTTCCCATATAATTAAAATTTTAGCGCCGCTGTCTCTCAACTGATATTTGACTTCCAGCGGTCCAAACAACGGGGAAATGAGCGTAGCCACGTAACCCGCCCGGAGTATCCCGAAATATGCGGCAATTAACGGGGGAACATTTGTTAGATAGAGGGCGATAACATCACCTTTTTCCAGACCCTCATTTTGGAGGTAGGCAGCAATGCGATCGGCCACGGCATCCATTTCTTGATACGTTACTTTAAAGCCAAAATATTCTGTTACGGCATTCTCAGGGTATTTTTCAGCAGAGTCGCGTAATAATTTATCGAGCGGGACTTCTGGAATTTCAATGGTTTTCGGAACGTAATCGGGCCATTTCTTGTAATAGCCGTAAATCTTCTCTTCAGCCATTTGACCATCAACTTTATTTTAATTTTATCTCAATTTGCTTAAAATATGTGAGTTTTTTATATGCCTCTATTCTAATAAATTAGGGGATAGCTGAATAATAAAACTTTACCTAAAAGATCACCGATTCCAACCGAATTTGGCGGCAATTTCTTTCAGCAGTATTTTCAACGCTTCCTGGGCGCCGTATCCCTCAACGGCCGAAGCATTCACAAACGGAAATTTATCAAAGGAGCTATCATAGAAGGAGATAGATTTCTTGATAAACCCAGCTCTGCCCTTTTCGGACTCAATCAGGTCCTGCTTATTACAAATAACCACTAACGGAATGGATTCGAGTTCAGGTCCTATGAAGGACCGTAATTCCTCGAAACCTTGGATAATTTTCTGGATATTCGTAAAATCAAGATGCAATTGAAGCAGGGCGCTGTCAATGAAGAATAAAATTCCCTGTACGCCGATTGCGGTGGCTTGGCGCAGCGGGTAAAAAATTTGTTGGCCGCACGTGTCAAACATATTCACAATAATATCTTTGTCTTGGGGACTATAATTCGGTTCGTCATGAAAAATGAATTCCTCTGTTTCATAATTCGGGGTGATAATTATAATCCCAAAATTGGTATACATACTGGTGGTAGTCATTTGATCCGTTGCCAGGCGCCATGCTTCCTGTTCCTCCTTGGTAGGTCTTCGTTTTTGTTCGCCTAACAGGTGTGCATTGGAGATGAGCAATTGTAATGTGGTAGTCTTGCCTGCGCCTGAGAGCCCCGACATCATGACCTTGATCGAGTATGTCATAATTGTTTAACCACTTCTATTTCAGCCAAAATCATTCTTTCATTTCTTATTCTAGCTATAATTACTTTCCTATTCCTTGTTCAACTTCTGATATACCTTTCTTTTTTTAGACTATTTCTACATCCATTATATAATTGGTCGTGCGTATAAATTTGAAATAAAACTGTTATTCCTGCGCCTAAAAGGCTTGATATCATAACTTTGATGGAATAGTTCCTAACAGATTAATTTTGATGGATTAAATAATCCCTGATCATTGATACAAAAAAGGTCTTCCCCTTTTTTTAAGTTTCCAAAAGTCAAGCTAATTAATAATAGATAAAAAATTTCTTACAAGGGGTTAAGAACAATGTTAAAATTATATACAGGGACTATTAAGAAATATTCAATGAATCCATTGAGTTACTGATCTGGGATTATATGGCGCACCGATTCACTTTTAAATTAGTTTTGCTTGGCGATATGGCAGTCGGTAAAACATCCCTTGTGCTGCGCTTTATAAATAACACCTTCAGTGAGAAATACGTTACCACGATCGGTGCCGATTTCTTAATCAAGGATCTGGAATTGTTGGGAGCTCCGGTGCGACTCATGATCTGGGATCTCGGCGGACAGGTTCAATGGGAAGGCATACGAGCCCGCTACATGGCCGGTGCCGATGGATGTATTCTAGTTTTTGATGTTAACCGAAAGGGCGATTTTGAAGGTTATCTTGCTCAATGGCTTGGAGAGATCCATGATCATATCGGGGATCCCCCCATAATCATTGTGGGCAATAAGATTGACTTACCGCCTCAAGTCGATTTGAAGAAAGTGGCAAAATTTGTTCAAAAATTAAATCATTCTTATATTGAGACAAGTGCGAAAACAGGAACACGGGTTGAAGCGATGTTTCAAAAAATAGCAGCGGAGATAGTCAAGCGTAAAGCCCAGAAAGTTAAAGAAGTTAAGAAGGAAAAAGAAGAAGAAGAAATGGGGGTAAAAGAAGAAAAGCAAAAAGAAACCAAAGAAGAAGGAGATATCTCAGGTTTATTCAAAAAGATGCGGGAGAGATAATAAAACGATTCACCATATCTGGTTAATTAATAAAGCCGGTATCTGTTTATTAGACCGAAATTATTCAGGCTTTGAGGTCAATAAACAACTTTTTTCAGGGTTCATCACCGCCTTATCTTACTTAGCGGCTCAATTTTCGAATCGTAAATTGGAGTCAATTGGGATGGAGGATATGACGATTCACTATTTACTTGAAAAAAGTTTGATTGTTGCAATAGCGGTGGATAAGGATGATAATGAAGAGGAAATCCGCCGGAAATTAGGAGAGCTTCAAACTGAATTTGATTTAAAGTACGGCGACCTATTAGAAACTTGGGACGGAAATCTTAGTTGTTTTGATAGCTTTACTAAGGAGTTGGATCGCATTTTAATGCTTGATTGGAATTTTGACTATGATAGGGAAATTAAATCGAAACACATGAAACCCTCAGCCCCAAAAAAGAAGCCCGTAGAGTTGTGTCAGCGTGGGCAAGATTTATTTGAGGCAATACACGCAAAATCGGAAACAGAAAATGAGTAATTTATTCTAATTTCTGATATACATTTTTGGATATTCGCCGAATTTTCCCTGAAACGAATAACTGATGTAAGATATTCCGCGCTTCACGTTTATCGCCTTCATCCATCCCCAAAACTTCCATCATGCGGAAGAGGGAAAATTGGAGTTTCAAATCATTTCTAATTTTGTCCCATAAACCCATTGAGATCACTTGACTTGTATTCGGTAGCATTTAATAATGCGATTTACTTTATTAATTTTTTCTTTATTATTTTATTGTAAAAACTGTTGACTAAAATTCTATAAAAATTTCTAAATTACTATTAAAATTTCCGAGAGAAAAGGCGCAAATGAAGCAAATGCGCAAAGATTTTCCGAACATTTAAATAGCAGGAACGGATAAAAGTAATTGACTCCGCTATTTTCATGATGGCGAGTCCAAACATAGCTGGAAGCAAGATACGATTTCAGAAAGAAGTTCCCCCATGGTCTAGTGGGTGCTCGCCCAAGTCGGGGATACATTCGAGCCCCGTTTGAACCCGAGCAGTCCCTCCTAAGCGTGGGTAAGGATCTAGACTCGGTTTCCAGCACCACGGGATAACGTCCTTCCAGGCTTCTGAACGGTTGCCAGAAACAATTGATATAAAGAATGCGTGGAACTCGGTGACGAGCGCACAGCCTGATAACCTTAGGGCTGGTCTTGCCCGATTGGGGCGAGATGGAAGGTTACCATAAAAATGAGCTTTTTATAGAAATTATCTCATTTTTATAAGTAATCAGAAGGTTGATGAAGAAAATATACCGAGATAAACTCAAAAAATTCACCTAGCAGCAGGATCGTGCAATGTAATGGGAAAAGAATTAATTGTGGTAATAGATGCCGGAACAACAGGATTGCGGACAATGATTTTCGATACGAACGGAAGCGAAGTCGGTCGAGAATATCAGGAGTATCAAAGTTATTTTCCGAAGCCAGCCTGGGTTGAACAAAATGCGGCGGAATGGTGGCAAGCAGCTTGTTCCACCTCAAAAAAGGTTCTTAAAAGGACGAAGGTTAATCCGGCAGCGGTTGTTGGCATCAGCGTTACTAATCAGCGCGAAACGATTGTTCCCGTCGATGAAACAGGGACCCCATTGAGACGTGCGTTAGTATGGCAGGATCGGCGGACTATCCCCGAATGCCAATGTATTGAGGACAAAATTGGGAGTGAGGAGATTTATAGAATTACAGGGCTTACGGTGGACCCGTATTTTTCAGCATCCAAAATTCTTTGTATCAAAGGAAATGAACCAACCATTTTTGCAGAAACTTACAAGTTTCTTCTGGTGCATGACTTTCTTGAAATGAAGCTCAGCGATCAATTTATCACCGATTGGTCAAATGCCTCTAGAACAATGCTTTTTGATATCGAAAAACATGCTTGGAGTGAAAAAATCTGTGAAGACCTAGAAATCCCAATCGAAAAAATGCCAGACCCGGTTCCTCCTGGAGAGCGAATTGGAGAACTCACGAAGAAAGCCGCGGAGGAGACGGGGTTTTCAGCGGGAACCCCAATAATAAGTGGGGCTGGTGATCAGCAAGCAGGAGCTATGGGATTAGGTGTCGTTAGCCCAGGGCGCTTATCTTGCACTACCGGCACCGGCACCTTCCTTACAGCATTTCTAAAGAAGCCACTTCGAGATCCAGAGAAACGAGTGCTCTGCAGTTGTCATGCAGTTCCTGGCGCTTGGGTGATGGAAGCCTCCATGTTTACAACAGGCGCTGTTTATCGGTGGTTTAGGGATCAATTAAGCCAGTATGAAAAAGAAGAGGCAAAACAGAAGGCTATTGATCCCTATAAATTGTTAGATGAGGAAGCCATGCAATCACCGCTCGGATCAAATGGACTTATCATAATCCCACATTTTGCGGGGGCTGGGGCGCCGCATTGGAATCCCTTTAGCCGCGGCATAATTGCAGGCCTCGCTATTGGACATACACGCAATGACTTGATACGCGCTATTATGGAAAGTATCAGCTTTGAAATCCGAAAGAATATTGACGTTATGCGTTCCTTGAACATCCCAACCACTGAAGTGCGCGTTACTGGGGGTATGACGCGGAGCGCGCTTTTTAACGAAATCCAAGCGGATGTCTATGGACTTCAGACCTTACTCAGTTCCACGGAAGAGGCCACGGCGCTCGGGACAGCTATGCTTGTCCTAAAAGGAACTGGAATCTACAAAAGCTTTGAGGAGATCACGGACAAAGTCGTTAAAATAACGGATATAAAGACGCCCAATCCGCAGAATCATGAAAAATACAATAAGATATTTGATCTCTCAAAGAAAATCTATGAAACCCTTCAGAGTAATGGAATTTACAAGGATTTTTATGAATTATAGATTTTTTTTCAATCTTTTTCTAAGTAGTTTCAATTTTTTTGATGAACATTAACGGGTAGTCCAGCTCTTCCACATATTTCATGCCCAAATGAACCCGAGCATTTTCATACTGAGAAATCACTTCTAATTCCAGAAGGTCTCCAGATAGTGCTGAATAATCGTAGGAGTGTTCATGATCACGCACTTTCTCCTCATTGATCTTGACCTTTATTTTTTGAATGAAGGGTTGAACAGACATTGTTTTTTCGATTGTTTCTTGAATAAGAGGAATCAAGGATTTGGTTAGGGGGAGCCCGGTAAATTGATGAAATATTGCTCCCAAGGTAATGGCGCCTTCAAATACAGCACGATCTCGGGCAGTCACCTCTGCCCCGAAATATTTGCGCGCCTTTTTTTCAATACGATCCATATTAAATAAACCTCCAAAGGATAAGGAAAATTTAATCATTTGAAATGATACCTTTTCTCATAAAAGTTCCTATGGAGAATGAGCGATGAATATCTTAGCCAAATTAAATTTAACCCCAAATTACATTTATGAAACCATCGTGACTACCTATAATGCGGAAGATAAAACCCCGAATGCAGCGCCAATGGGTATTGTATTTCTCAATGAGAAGAAAGTGGTGATTTCACCGTATCTTACGACGCAAACCCTTAAGAACATCGAACAAACGGGATGTGCAGTGATTAACTTTACTTATGACTTAGATTTCTTCTTTGAAAGCACTTTCAATACGCAAAGACCGAAGCTGCCGTCTCAGGCGTTCAAGCAATCAAAAAAGGTAAAGGCGCCGTGCCTGAAGGAAGCTTTTGCACATATAGAGTTGGAGGTTCTCGAGATTCAGAAGGATGCTGAACGGGCGAAGATCCGTGCGGCAATTCTAACGTGGGACATCTCACAAATCCCAGTTTTTCCAATTAATCGTGGATACAATCTCGTGCTTGAATCGATGGTTCATGCAACCCGAATCCTTGAATTCAGAAATGAGGAGGAAATAGTTAGACCGCTCATCGAATTAATCTTGAAGTATCGAACGATAGTGAATAAGGTGGCTCCAGAAGGAAAATTAGGGAAAATTATGACCAAAATAGAAGAAATAATTGGAGAAAAGAAATTTTAGGGAACCAATTTAGTATCTTTGCATATTGAACAATTATACATACCTGGTTCCTTCACAGTGAATCTTTTCTTACACTTTGGGCATAAATAGGAGAGTTTAAGGGGATTTTGGCATTGAGGGCAATTCACTTTCGCAAATTCATCCATGGCGTACCATTTCTTGCATGTTAGACAGAAAAAGGTAAATTGGATAGTTTTAGGCTTTGCAAGCTTCTCTTCTTCCCTTACTGCTTTCTGTTTCTCTATGGTTGGAGGCGCTTTCGCGGCAACAGCTTTGGGCTCGGGGGTTAAAATTTGTAATTGCGGCTTCCCTGGAGCAGCTTTCGCTTTTTGTTGTAAAACTTCGCCAAGTTGAAGTGCCCTTACTTTTGGTTCGGCAGTCGGAGGTTTTGGCGCAGGGGCGGGGACAGCAGAAGGGGCTCGGCGCGCGACTGTTTTCTTCCGTTTCCGCCTGATTATCATAATGTAACTCACACAAGCAATGGCGGCAATAATAAGGATTAAAATCAGAATCCAATTTGAGGGGCCTTCACCAACTGTTGCAGAAACACTTGCAGCCTCACCTATATTTCCTGCGCCATCTACAGGAACAATAGTGTATTCATAGGTTCCTTGACTTAAATTCGTATCCGTGTAGGAGAGTAATAGGGTAGAGTTTAGCAGGATAGCATTTCTATAGATGTAGTAAGTAACGCCTGTAGCATCGGAAACGGGAGTCCAGCTCAATATGACATTTGAGCCGCTTACGATAGGTGATGAAATATTAGGGCGAGGGGGTGGAATAGTATCTACAATGATGTATCCACTAATATTAGCAGCATGACCTGCATTATCCAAAATAGTAATTGTAATGCGCCAAGTTCCATCTGGAATCGCAGAGCTATTTTGGAACGCCCAAGTTGTAGAGGATCCTAAGTTATTGGAGAAAACTGTACCAGTCATATTAGTACTGGAAATAGAGACATTATTCACTCCGGAGCCCCCATCAGAAGCGGTCCCATTGATCCATATCAAATGGGTGAGTCCACCATTTTGGGGTGATAGAGTTGTAGCGTCTTGCGCCCCTTGAGGAGCATTCACTTCCATTCGGAAAGTACAATTGAGTAAAACACTATTTCCAGCCTTATCTGTTACATTGACCATAATCCAATACATTTGGTCGATTGAGATCGCAGAAGTGTTACTGAATGCCCAACTTGCATTTGTTCCCCAATTCAGGCTCCAAGTATTAAGAGCAGTACCCATCCCAGCAGT